>Ga0194135_10001009_pt1 | contig 16474 bp, 9 predicted proteins | sample LitLau_LLRF_2013_FD_134024 | JGI IMG/M metagenome (GOLD analysis project Ga0194135, IMG submission 134024) | Freshwater sediment microbial communities in response to fracking from North America - Little Laurel Run_MetaG_LLRF_2013 (version 2) | ecosystem: Environmental > Aquatic > Freshwater >...
AGGTAAAAGTATATATAAAAAAAAAGAAAAGGTGATGATTAATCAGTCGTTACGTCCAAGCATTCGGTGATGGAGATCCAGGCAGGACGAGCACTGTCGAACCATTACGAGTGGGAAGCTTTCATGGGAGGAAATCAGATCAGGCTCACTAGCACTGGCTAGCTGCTGAACAAAAAGGGAGCGTGATGACTGGAGAGCACCAACGGAAGCACCGCGGCGGTGCTCCATTACGTGTGTCGTCGGAAGGTTGGAGGTTATACCATGCATAGACATCAAAGTTGGTAGCGTCGACAAAGCTAGATCCCAACCCCCGGAAAAATCTATCGTCTCCCATGCCATATTAGGAGTTAGGAGATGGGGGGGGGGTTGTTTAGTTTTCGATGGTAAATGTATGATGAAGTCATGATGGTAAATTGCATTGCTATGACACTTTGCAACCAAAAAAAAAGGAATTAAGAGAAATCATTGCTCTGAGAAAAGAAAATTGCAAAAGAGTCTGGACTTGCTGACGACGAAGTTTGAAAATAGGAGCACTACAACAACTGGTGTGGGAATTTACATGCCGGGGCCGGTACACTTCTCAGCATTATACATCAACGTGAAATCTCGCCAACCGGGAGACGCGACAGAAATCGGAGAGAGCGACAAAAGAAGCTTGATCAATTTCGCAAGAATCGTTTTATACTTCTGCCTGTAGCCTTGGAGTCAAGTGGTCTCTGGATAAAACTCATCAAAGAAATTGGGAGAGGAATTTCAGCGGTCACAGGGGGACGACGGGCAACTCAATTTCTGATACAGTGACTGGGGATTACGCTAAAATCGGGCACGGGCCGTTGCTATCTTGGGCAAAGGAACTTAGAACTTTTTTAAAGCTTATTTTAGTACGGAGAAAATTGACAGCACCATAATAATGCTTTAAGTTTGTTACATGAAAAATCAGGCTCAATATTTTAATTTTCAAACCCGCTGAAAATAGAAAGGCTCTTGGTGCGGAAAAGGCAAAACGGAAGGTGTTTCAACTGTACACTTTCGTTAATGCTTGTGACCACTACTTTGTTAGACCGCTGCGAAGAGCTCGGATTGAATTTCACAAAAAGCAAAAGCGAGTGGTGAAAGTTTAAAGAGAAAGGGTTGAGATTGAAAGCAGAAGAGAGAAAAGATAAGGACGCCAAGTGTGAAAAAAGGCTCTCAGAGAACCTACTAACTAATCATCCTAAAAGCATAGCCCATTTTAACAGAAATTGAAAAATGTTTGCTTCTAAGATCTCAGCTCTGCCTTTGACCCAGGGATTTCATGGCTCAACTTCAAGAAAATTAATGCTTTAGTTCATCTCATTAGCTGTCGGAATTTGGGATTTAAAAGCCACAGAATCACAGAATAAAAGATTATCCGCTCTGAGAGATTTGGATTTTCCAAGTGTTGGCTATGGTAAAGTAGAACTATTACTCACATAATTGAGGAGGAATACTTTCTTTCATTGCAATATTCATTAGGATAAGTTTCCTATTGAAGTTGTTTCAAATCATGGAGTGGCATTGGATGAGGAGGGCTCAAGGGCTACTAAATCGGATCCCTCGAGAGTGTGAAAGTGGAAATGGAGTCTTGCAATCTTTATGGTTCTTCCAATTTTCCCTCAAGGGCAAGAATCGAATCACAATGAACAATTCTCGGAGGGGCTTGAAGGGACTCGGATTTTGCTGTTTCCCTTGGAGATCCATCGTAATTACGTCATTGGGGGGTCCTTGGTCTACAGCTTGGATTATCCATACTTTCCAATAGCAACTACGTCATACACTCCAAGACAAAGAATGAAATGGAAATGAGAATCAGGTCAAGTCCAAACCAACAACGAAAGCAATGGAAACAGTTTTTTAATTCCCAAAACCGGCATTTTTACAAATGGGAAATAAAACCGTTGTTACTTTTTTCAAGTAGCCCACTCCCAAAAATTCCCATTTTAATAACAATGCTACCTGACTACTCGACATTTCTCAATTCCTCATACTTCATTGTTGTTAAAAAGCTAGCGTATAGAATTCCTTTTACCGCTGCCACTGCCTCTCACAAAAAGAAAGTGAGTGTGGTATTAATTTCTGCGACCCGCGACCTAACCGGAGACTTTTCCCACCTCTCTCTCTCTCTCTCTCTCTCTCAACCCAACTCGACATGATCCTTGGAACGAACCACTTACCACATTCATATGATGACTTTGACTCAAGAATAATGCAAAATCCAACGGAGAAATGTGTTGAGCCAATTACTTGATAAGGATCTTTCCTTGAATAGGTCCAAAATTCTAATTGCCTATAAACTGGAAACAATTGGTTACCCATTGTTGGATTTCGGTCTTTGGAAAAGTATATTATTTGGGAACGGATTTTTTGGGGAAAACATTCTTACGTGCAAACTACATGGGAGTAACAGGGAGGATTACAACAATTGGGGAAGACTGTGAATAAGTTCCATTCAAAAAAAAGAGTTCCTCCCAATGAGTCAACAAAGTATGAAGGAGAAGAATATAACAGGATTAGGAGATTAGGACCCAAAAGAAGCTTATGGGATACAAAATATAAATGTTCATCTCGTGTCAATCATCTCGCAATCTGTTTGTTGGAAAGGGAAACTACCGCCGCCAGAAGAAGACATTTATTGGGCTCCTTGAGGTCCATCTTAGAGCCTTTTCTTCTCTTCATATTCATTCCTTATTTACACATCGTGTCTCTAATGTTAGTTAAGTTGTCAGAAGTAGTGAGCTCATTGGGATCGATTGTTGTAAGGACTCTCTCATTGTTATGGATCCTTCCTGAGGAGTGTAACAACTTTATTCGGGTTGGCCCAGGTTTGGGTTTGGGCTGCTTCCTTTCTGCCGGCCGGAGGCTTTCGAATTCGAACAAAGGAAGACGCTAATCGGAGGGAAGGAAGAAGATTCCTTTTGATAGGCCGCAGGATTCTACCGTGCTTCTTCATATTTGAAATCAGCCTCATATATGATAAACAGCACACTAAATACAACCCACCTTACTCTTAATCCGATTCATCCAGGAAGAAAAACCCATGGAAGCTCAAGATCGGATCCGTCTCGGGAGCACTAAACAGGAATTTAGCTTTGGTTCATTCTGACAAGGAAAATTTGGAATTTGGATGCTCAACTCATTCCGATAATAAAAATGGCCTTTTCTTTATCATCCCCCATCCCCATCCCTTGCGATGTGACAGGGGCCCCTTCCTTCCGGATTTCGGACGCTCTTGGCCGGGTGTCGCTGGGAGTCGACCATTGAGTACACCTCACTACCGTATAATTACAAGGCCCTTTTTTCTATACAAGACTCAACATTCAACCATTTCCTGTCCCACTCGCAAATAATTCATCAACTGCGGACAAATCCCTTCCATCATAATAGCCAACTGGTGAAAAGTAATAATATGCTATGCTTTTAATAACATGGGAGACAACGGACGCCCTTAGCTTTGACCCATATGGATGGATTCCATTTTCGATTTGAGAAAATAAGTTATTTTTGTTACTTGTTACTTGTTACTACTAGTAATAAAGAATTGTGTCGTCTAACGACTAGGAAGTGTCAGATTAAATTCTTCCTTTTATGATTCTTTTTGACTAAAGGAAAGCATTTGAGGACCAGGAGGAGTTATAAGGGATGAGAGGGTTGGATCTGAATGAAAAGGAATGAATTGATTCAGGAAAGAAAGATATTGGGGAGAGAAATGAATAAAAAAAAGAAAGAAAAAATACTTTCTTCTTTTCTTAGGAAGAAGATGTTTTCATCCAGTTGGGGGGAGAACAAAGTTAGTTAAAGGAAGGATCAAATTAGGCTTCGCTAGATTTACTTCGGTTGAGACCTAAAAGGATCTCCTAGATCAAACTCCTCACTTCCCTAACCTCTAATACCTTTTTTTTTTTACCTTTACGCTACTATTATCTCACTGACATGTCCATTGTACTTTCTATTGTGCTTCCGAAGCATCCCAGTTCTCCATAGTCTCCCTCCACACATCAACATCTTCATCATTCTTTCCCATTTCTAGCCGAAACTCCATGCATGCATGTTAGTATATGAAATGCTTTTAGCCCTTTTTCTTCATCCTTTAAAATTTCTACTCATTTCGAACCAGGTTGTGTGCTTAGGAATGTTGAAACTGGAGTTTTCAATTCTAATTTGTTAAATAAAAAGCCACAATTTTAAATACGAGAATTCATTGTGCCTTTCACTTGTTGAGAAGAGGCTGGCACTTAATTATGATTCCTTTTATGAAACTAAGAACCTCGGTTTTTACAATGACGCATCTGCTGAAAGTGTCACGGCTTGTGCAAATATTCTCAGCGTTCCTCGGGATTGAAATTTGTACATTTATAGGAGGTATGTTGTACGTCACCTTTAGCTTAATACCCTCAATGGAATACTGCAGGATTGAACTTCCTGCTTCACCGAGTTGAACCCATTTAGAAATGAACTGAAAAGGATCATGGATGATTTTCCAGTCCCCCGTTTACTAATTTGTGTTGAATAAAGTTGTAGGACCGTGTGTGCGTCCTTATGATCTCTGCACTGATTCTTTCATTTCAAAATGGTTCTCTGTTTACCCCACCCCCTGTCTGTCTGTCAGTAGTATAGGCTGTTGTGTGGAGGATGTAACAATTCTATTATGACAAAATCTATCAACAGCATCATCATCATCCCGGTCCACGAACACAACCCAACGATTTTTGTAACAAGGGAGCAATGCCCCTTGGACTTTTTCTTGGTCTCTAATCCTTACCAAGGATCATTATCAGTCAACTCAAGTCCAAGCCAAGCTCCTAATTCCAGAAGACGGCGAGTCAATTTAATCATGCGGACATTCTCAAATTAATTTTACATTTCCAGGAATCTCAGGACACGAGAATAGAAATGAAGGAGAAAGTAGGCAATTTTGGGTAGTGGATTTTTTTTCCCAGTCACGATTCACCTGATATCAACCATTCAGTCTCACTTCATTTTATACGTTCGAGGCGTAGTGCTACCGACTTGGCAGAATCCGAATTAATCGTCTTGGGACTTACAAAAGAAATGAATTCAATTTGATTCTGGGTAAGCTAAGCAGTTTCCCTAAATCCTCTCTATCCCAAGATTCTTGGCCGCCCATTTCCAGTGGAAAATGCTTAAGACCGGCAAGTTGCGCCTAACAAGGCTTTCCTAACAAAGTACAAACAAGGAACCTAAAATGATCAAGGTGAGTTTTAAGTTTCTCATTTTTCCTTTCCGTTCATTGTTGAAATGCGGAGGAGAAAGACGGAGTAGGTCGATCTATGCTGAAAGGATTAAATCGCTTCGGTTCCTCGCTCTTGTCGTGAAGGACTTGGTTAAAGAGATCCAACTACATGCCGGGTAATTTTTGTTGTCCGCTATGCTAAGACCATAATGCTAATAGGACTAAAATCTACATCAACTACCACCACAAAAAGTCGGGAATGATGACCCCCCCCCCCTCTCATCCCTCCCCAAAAAACACTGCCGAGGGTTACAATTTTTGTCGGTTGGAAGGAGAAATAAATATGAGAGTGAAGTTTGGATGTCATCATCCCCCAGACCGAGAAATGATTATTAGGACATCACACCAGGAGATTCTCTCCAAAACCCTCCACCGTGAATATCATCATCCGAACAATCAAAGTGAAAACTTAAAGCACAGTTAGTGGTATTCTCTTGATTATCAAAGGGAACTTTTTTTTCCATTTTTCATGTCGAAAGCCGGGGGTTCCATTGTTTGCAGGCAAATGTACAACACCCGCTCCATTGGACTATAAAATGAAGGAATAGGCGTGTACTGGCCGTCCAACAGCGGTTCCCTACCCTATGTCACCGGGTTTTTTGGTAAGGATGGTGTTAAAGAGCGGATTGGGAGTTTCAGAATAAAAGTGAAACTAAAACCGCCGTCGTCCCGTATCCCGCAGAGAGAAACTTGACGTGGTCAATCCTTTTCTCAAATTCAGGTCCAATTTACAATGGACGTGGACTGCTTCAATTTGCAAATACGAGACGCTGCTAATAAAATCTCAAGGATTAACACCACCCCTGACTTGATCAATCAGGAAAGTGAAGAAGCTAGGAGAATCAACGTATAACCTACGACTCCTTGAAGAGCCGCTTTCTCTTTGGAATTGAGTGGGCAGTTTCTAATGGCAATGAGCAAGCCGAGCCTGGAATACCATTCCATATTTTGGCAATGTTCATGGGAGTGGCTAGCATTTGCCAGCAGCAGGCGAAAGGGAGATCAGAGATCGTTTCGGAAAAAAGCAGGAAACGAAAAAGGGATGCTTTTCCAAGTAGAGGCCCAACTGCTGAGTGTACGCTGGGGATTCCGGGTTCTCCGGGTTGATAATAACTACTGCGGGAGCCTGAGTCCCGAGTTCTGAAAGGAAACTGGGGAAAGTGGTTGGTTGATCCCTTTGGAAGCGGATTGGTTTTCGAGTCTGAAAGTGAACAAGGGGAAAACGGTAGGCGCGTCTACGCTCAAGAGTTCCGACCCAAAAAGGTTGGAAAGACGAACGCGGCAAAAAAGACTTACTCCTGACGTTGTTCTTGAGCCGCGGAAGCGCTTGCTCTCTTCCCTGAAACGTACCTTTCCTCCTTCCTTCCTAGTGGATACAAACCCGTTTCAGCCTCCACGGGGAAAATGTTTTATAATTCATTGTTGAAGGACCCCTTCTTCATTCTTAACAGTAGTTAAAGTCATATGCACTTTTCCCCACCAAGAAGTCTCTCCCACGTCCTGCCACTATGTTCCCGTCACGACAGTCTTCTTAGCCGTCCTACCCAATTAAAGATTGGTCCAACCAGGGCGGACTTCACCTTGCATCTCCAAAACCAACATCTTAGCAACCCCACTCTCCCAAAACGTCAAGAGAAAACACGCCATGGACCCGGTTTCAAATTGGCACATCCAGTGGATCATCAGTCCTTTCCCCAACCCTCATCAACCAAGACTTCTGCAAGGAGAGAATTTCTTACGGAAATCCCACCGTGCGTCAACAGTTCCCAGTCCCCAGTTCCAAATCCTTCGAGACATGGACAGTTTTCGAATAATTAGTATTTTTGGATGCGAAGTCCTAGGCGTCAACTACTAAAAGCGCCTCTTCAGGATTCCGCAACTAAACCTCACGGAACTCAACCCCATTCGACGGATTCTTGGGAAATACGAACAAAAGGTCTTCATTCTGTTCTCTTCCCTGGTGAAAGTTAAGGACTTGTGTGTGGAGTGAATTTAATGTCTCCTCCTCGAGGTCACATTCTTAATTAAGAGACGGGGGTGGGTGAAGACTGTCGTGTTTGCCGAAGACGCAGTTCATTTGTTTCGTGAGACACACGCCTCAGATTTCCAAGTGACACTTGATCGAATTCATGGATTGTGGATTCCCAATTTACATAATGGGGAAGAAAACTCTTCAAAAACTCTGAGCCTTTGTGTGCATGTGTAAAAAGAACAAAGGGACAAGAACTCTCTAATTAAAGCACGGATGAACGTTGGCGTCCTTCTGCTAAAAACGCACTCCATTCCACTTCACTTGAGTCGGAGAAACACTTAAATAAAACTTCCTGCTAATTCAACCACTCAAGACAAGATCATTTAGGTGAGTAAATCTTTAAATAAAATTCACTTCTTTATTCAAATTTTTATTTTTCTTCTTTTACAAAAATGAAAATTCAAAAATATGAATTCGGATTACCCTTATAAAAAAAAACTAACAAAAGCCCATCTCTCTCCTTAAAAGTGAATTTCTATTGATGCGATTGGTTAATGCAAAGAAAAATATACTGGAAGGCATTTCCGAAATAGATATAATTTAAAAGAAAAGAGACAGTCACGCTTAGGCTGAAAATTAATTGCCAAAAAGCTTCGTTACTTTTGAATTAGTAAGATTTTAGTAAACATTTGACTGGACTCTCGTAAATTGTGTGTAGGCGATAATAATACCACAAATGGTATTCATTGCTGTATATTTTTTTGCAACACCATCACATTCTTATTTATTGTTTTCAGTGTGATCCTTAAATTTTGACATCCAAACACGAATTATTGGGCACGCGACACTTAGAGTTTTTGGCCCAAAATAATCCAACTTCACACTAAATACATTTGCCGCGCGTTGACTGGACTCACTTGACCTTTTGAACAAAGATAGTCGTTAATGGGCTTATCAACATGGCGGCCGGCTGTTTATCCTGGGAGGGATTCCACCGCTGTATCAAATTTCTAATTGTGGATTGAGTCACTGATTTTACACATCAGGCCTGACACGTGCGGGAATATCTTAACATTTCGTCCCAGTTCGCGGAAGTTTCTTCTCCGTTTTCCGTGGACAAGGTGTACTTTAGTGATGGATTGAATAGGGATGATGCCTCCCGTCCTGTAAAAGCAAAGGCATTTCTACAATGCCCCCATCAATTCAAAGAAAGTTGTGTCGTCTTAAATTTCATTTCCGTTTTATTCATCGAGAAAGATTTCCGAAGAGGAACGTGTATTATGTAAGTTTTTAATGAGTTGGAGAACCGGAAGTCGTACGCCAGGCGTACTCCACGACATTGTTCCCGGCCTTCCCGTCTGCCGTTGATGCAAAGATGTTGGGCCACGTGTGCATTATTTTTTCCAAAGGCCAAGTTCGAGTCAGTCACTTCTACCGATGGACGGATACACAGCCATTATTTTAATAATAAAGAATTTAGAAATGCTCAAGTTTGACAATTCTTCCGGGACTAAGCAATACGGGTAAAAATACATGAGGGACTCGGTAGACAAGCCACAGGCTCCATTGAAAGAGGGAGCGTCACCGAGCAGTGTTTCCTTTCTTTCATAGAGATCCTGAATGAGTTCTTGAATTAATTTGTGCCTTTCTCATCTGTTACCCGCCGCTTCTCGCCAACTCCTAAAATTTAATTCAAGTCGGTGGAAGCGTCTTTGCCAAATTTAAGTTAATCCCCCCCCCCCTTCGCATTTCTTTTTAGCGTATTTGTGTATAAAAGTAGGAAGTACTTCCAACTGAACTGGCGGCTCCGCAGGGTATATAAGAGTAACGTATAATCGAACATCCTTATTGTATCAATGTGAGATGACAAATTTTCTGAATGAATGATGTCCAACCGAGTTCCTGATTGGCTCACACAATAGTAAAATTAAGTACAAAGTTATAAATTATGATGCTTAGGGTTGACCGCTACTTTGAGTTTTATTTCATAGAAACTTGCTTTAACGACTGAGTTCAGGTGTCTTTCTTATGGAACTTCAATTAACTACCAACTTCGCTCATTCCCGTTTCAGCTGATCATTGCCGTTTAATTTTGCAATAAAACCTTGAATTCATCACATATTCTTCTAAACCCTTCTGAAGGAAGAGCTAGCTGACCTCGTCGGCCGCCATGCTTCCTATTATAGAAGCGGGTCAAGAAAACCAATTAAGTTCGACCTGAGAAATTCTCTTGTTACGTTTGATGGGGGATTTTATTGAAGAGATGAATCTGCCAAGGCAGTTAAAAAGACGATCCAAAGAAACACTGTTGTAAAAAGAAGTTGTAGACGCCACACGACACTTTTTCTCTAATATACATAAACAGAAGGTTATTCTTATGCAGGTTTAAGAATTTATGGATCGTTATTACAAACACCGTGAAATAGGGATGGTCGAGAGTCTCAGAAGAATCGGAAGGTATCTGAGACGAAGTTGGATTTCATGGAAGGGACACGGGAGTCAAGCCGAGTCGCCGCCTCAGCTGCAGTTTTTAATGACACCACAAGGGTCAACTTTAATTTGCGCCAAATTTTTATGCAGAGGTCAACCCTTTTGTAAATACCGGGATCCGAGAATATTTGTTATTATAATTATAATTATAAACACATCACAGATAAAGCTGGAAATCCAGAGAGAACACAAAAAGTGGGCGTGGAAGTCTAACGAATCCGCTCTGGCACTCCCATTTTAACCTTTTGTTCTTTCCTTATGGGCAGATGCGCGAAGGATACAGGGATGCGGATGGAGTCCGAAGAAACCAAAGAAAAATTGTTAGTTTTTGGAAACGGCAAACTAGAAACAGTCTTTATAAGCCTTAGAAACAAACTGCAGGTGTCCTTCCTTGAGGAGGAGAATGAATTTTCTTGAAACGATTGGGAAGTGACCTCTCTGAAGATGAAAAACTCATAAGCCGAATTAATACCAAAGTATTCATTACAAACTGTCGTTTCTGGCCCGTGGCCAAATCTTATTTCAAGGTTTAATTTGTGGAGTCTTCTCTACTCGGCTCACGTCTTCTTTTTATTCTGCTAGCAGAGTACAAACGACGATGAAAGGGCTCGGTTTGATTGTTTCAATAAAGTATATCTAGAAAAGTGTGGTGAGGAATTTGGCTGTTTGTTATTTCCCAAGTGGTTTTGTAGATGATGGAAAGTGAAGTGGGACGGAGGGAAAGGAGATTGCTCTTGGAGAAATGGGATTTGGTGACATGGGGGTTTGGATATTCGGTTCCATCCAAACGCCGAGCGCCCTGTTCTTGAAGTTTGTGTGCGATCCGGGAAAGGGGGTAACCATAACCTCTGGCCTGTCTGCCAACCCCATCCTCCGCCGCCGCATTGTCTGTATTAATATCATGTCACGTTCATCTCATCTCTCCAAGTTCCTTGATCCTTGAGTAAACCTCTTCTGAGAAGGGGTCCGTGTCTGACGAGGTCTCTTAGATACTACAGAACGGGAAATACGAAACTAAAGAGATCATCACCATCACCAGCCTGCCCCCTTCCACAAATGCCAACCACTCCTTTCTTCCCACTTTCTCATAATTTCCTTCCTAATAAAAGGAAACCCCAAAACCATAATAAATCAAAGGAGTGAATTAAAGTACTAATCGACTCACTCGACACGCTCAGATCCAAGGCATACTACGGCTGACAATGAGAGAATGGCACTCGGCGCCACATCATGCCTCCTCTTTTTCTTATATGTAGTGACATCACTATTATACGCTTCCAAAAGAAAATTCCAAGACAGACCACGTATAGCCTCCCGAACCAAAGCAAGGGAAAATTAGTAAATGTGAAAAATGCTCAAAGTTGTTCCCAGAATGGGAATTTCACCACCTTTCTCCCCTCAATCCCCATAAATGTAAGTCTAGGGATGAGAGGAGTTGAGTAAGGTATACAAGGCGGATGTAATAAATCTGGAAATTGGATGGCTAAACGTAACTCATTGGATTCCATTCTCTAATGAGATAAGGATGGATGGATGGATTGATTTTCTGCCTGGATTTACACAGTTCCAGCTGGGTTACACTTTGTACCAGTTTGGATTTGAAGTGGTGATAAGCTCCGTAAGAGGGTGAGAGGGTTAGTTCATTTTACCATTTCCCAATTGTCTACCTTGTCGTAGTACTTAGCTTGATTTATGGAGGAGACAGAGAACGGGGAGTGAGAGGAGCGTTACAAAGTGTCTTGTCTACTATTTTATCCTTCCTTGATCCACACAATCTTTTACAATGGAATGAGCTCAGCCCAAGCTCATGGGAAGCGAAAAGTGGAGAAAATTAACTTTCTCCCATTAAAGCATGGGGAAGGGGATGGGTGTAGATTTGAGGAATTCCTACGACATAAGGGGGTGAAGGTAGGAAATTGAATGATGATCTTCTGAACCACCTACCTCTGGAGGCCCTGGACTGAAACCAGACTTTGATACGGGAACTGGATCCTCCTCGCTCTTTCTCTCTCTGGAGAAAGCCCGACTATTTATACTCTCCTCCTCCTCCATCCCTCGTATGTGAAGTCCCATATTAATTGGGAAAGGATTCCTTGGAGACTTTTCCCAGCTCGTTGCCTTTCTTCTTCCCATCATGAACTAAATTTCATGTTAGACTAAATACATAGAGAGAGAGAGAGGAAAAAAGGACTCGTTTTTGGAGGTGGAATTATTATTAGAGATGGGAAATCGTTCTCTGACTCTTCCTAACTTTCACTCTTTGAGGGAAAATGGACCTCACTGTTTACACAATGTTCTTTTATGTTCCCGATTTCTCGGTTCCTGCCCACTTCAAAAAGCTTATCACTTATCTCTCTCTCTCCTTCCCTCTCGGATCCTATTCCTTGGAGGTACGTCGGTTTCGGATTGTGTACTGCAGTGAAAACGCCAGTAGGCCCCCTTCCTCTTATAATATTACGTCAAGTTTAGGTGCATGTTTACAGAGTATTGAGAACTCAAGGGCTTCATCAAGAGACGAGGACGGGAAAGAGGTAGTTTAGGCCGAATTTAGTTACCTCGTCCCACTCTCTCCGCGCTCTCATAAAATGTTATACTTACTTTATGAGAGCGGAATAAATGGACTAAAAAGGAACAGAGGAACGGAACACGGCCTGCCGTGCAAGACGGAAATGACCATATCGACTCTGTCAACAAAAACTTCCAAGTGTCAATGAAGAAAGGGAAGGAGAGGGCCATTGTGTCTCTCTTCGAACATGTCCCAGAACCATTTCAAACTTACGAATCAATTTTTTCTCTCTGTTGATTTTTTCTTACTCAAGAGTCAATTTATTTCCCTGTTACTTTCTCCTTCGATCCTCGGAAGACCAACAAACTCTTGAAAACATTTTTTTTGCTCTCCTTTGCTTTCTTTTGGTGCGGTAAGAAATAAAACTCAGAGGGATGCGGAAACGTTTACTTTCACCCTCCAGGATAATATGCTGCGAGTAGGAAGGATTCTGAATAGCACCACTGGATTCTAATGCCATTTCCCCATCATTTGTATAGTTATGATCCGAACAATTGAGTCTGAGATTTGAGTTAATAGAAACCATTTTGACGGCGTGAGGGAAAGTCTATTATCAGTGCATTACATAATAATAAAACGTCGCGACTCCCTCCACACTTGATTGCTTTCTTTTTTTAGAGACCGGCACAATCAAGCCCATTCAACCACAATGAGATCTCAAATTGAATTTGAGCTTTTTCTTCCTCTCTTATTCCCTTGGTGTCAAACGCATGACACACACACACTCCCCTAAACTCCGAACCAGGTTTTGTGAATAAAGAAATTAATCATTTGGATTATTTTCCGGCGTGATCCTTTAGCCTCTAAAGTCCTCTTTGAGTCAATAACTCTGACTTTAATTTTCAGGATCTGCCTTTTAAATGCAACCAGTCCACATCCTCTCTGCTGCAATGATGATGGACAATCATCCAAGACTTCTGGACATGTCAGGGATTGGGAATGCGGCAGAGTCAGCTCCCGCTGGATGCACCAACAGAAAACCGGGAAAACATGGCGGCGGAAAGAGTTCCCTTCTAACATTCTCAATCGCCAAAATTATGGAGTCAGTGCCGTCACCGCCTAGGAACTTGTCAGCGGTCCAAGATCATCACCACCACCACCACCACCAGGACGAAGCACAATTCTCCCCGAGTCCCAGCCTCAGCTGTGATGATGAGGATGAGGACGGGAGTCGACGGAAGGGAGACGGGAGGACACCACCAGTATTTGATTTAATCTCACCTCGATTTTCTCCCATTCAGTTCAATTCTCCAACGAAACCATTGCTGAAAATGACAATGGCCTCGTCCTCCGCTCCAACTCTCATAATTCCAGCACCGATAGAAAAATTGGACTCGGCGTTTAGGAAATACGTTCCGACTTCCCCAACACAGTTGATAGAGACCAATTTCCGAGAGTACAATGATCGGATCGTGAACGCATCCGACCTCCTCCGCCAATATCCCTTGATCTATTACCCGGGTAGTCAGACTGGCTCCCATTACCTATCCAATCAATTCCCCACCTCTCATCCCCATCCGCCCCATCCTTTCTCACCCTCCATGTATGCCGCGTACATTTCCGCAGCCAAGACACACTTTGCAACAGGAAACAATGTGCAGAATCCAAATGCGGCCGCATACTTCCGCACTTTAAAACCACAATCTCCCAACTTCCCACCCAAATTAATTCCCTCCGCTGGGAACGTAAATAGGAAGTTGAATTCACTCAGGTTTCCTTCCCCCGTGAGAGTTTCGGGCTCAAATGCCAAAAGAACCCCTCCATCCAAAAGTAATGGGCAGTTACTCTTTCCAAAGGAGCCAAAGAATTCGCTGAAAAGAAATCGAGAGAAAGCGGGAGAAAGTAGGAGAGACGGAAAGGCGGCGGGCATGTTAGTGCTGCGGACCCTGAAGATTCCGGACGAGAGGGAGGATGAGTCCCCGGATTTGAATTCACCGAATGCCCTCTCACCCACTACTTACGCCCAGTGTCGAATAGCCAATGGGAATAAGTCCGTACCCAACAACAATAACAACGTCACCAACAAATCCTTTACGTGTACCGAGTGCGGGAAAGTCTTCAATGCTCATTATAATTTAACTCGACACATGCCGGTCCACACTGGAGCCCGACCTTTCATCTGCAAAGTTTGTGGGAAGGGGTTCCGGCAGGCCTCAACCCTCTGCCGACACAAAATTATCCATACATCCGAAAAACCTCACAAATGTCAAACATGCGGGAAGGCGTTCAATCGGAGCTCCACACTTAACACCCACATTCGGATTCATGACGGTTACAAACCATTTGTTTGTGAATATTGCGGGAAAGGCTTTCATCAAAAAGGGAATTACAAGAATCACAAATTAACACACAGCGGAGACAAGGCCTTCAAATGCAGAATTTGTAACAAAGCCTTCCACCAAGTCTACAATTTGACGTTCCACATGCACACGCACAATGACCGGAAACCATTCACCTGTGAGACATGTGGGAAAGGATTCTGTCGAAATTTTGATTTAAAGAAGCACAAGCGGAAACTCCATGATACATCATCATCCCACCACCACCACCGTGGAAGCGTCTCCAATCCCAACACCAGTCATCGTCTTAATTCCGAAAGTAGTGGGAGCAGAGTGTCTAGTCTTTCACCCACAATGCCATCGGCCACAGCACTATTAGGGATTCCCAACTCATTCCACCACCATCAACAACGACTTTCTCCGCAAACTTCCAGAAATACTGGGAGTACTGGGATCCCAACGGAACGGAGTCCTAATTACATCAATCCTTTCCTTCTTCAGCAAGCACAGCATATCAACCCTCCTCAGAATCATCCCTATCCCAAAGTACCCCATTCGTGAAACAAGTCACGACCTTCACTTTTTCCGTTCTAATTTTAGTTCCTCGGGTTAATCTTATTAAGAAAAAAAAACATGTAACGCCCTTGCTAAGAATTCACTAAAGAGACAGAGAATACACATTTTTCATCGCATATAAAATAATCAACGGTGTCTGGAGCTGTAATTAATTTGAAGAACTGACAAACTGCTGTTTTTAGGATTGAAATTATTGTTCGCTTCCGCCGTACCTAAAAATATTTAAAAAATTCCGTAGTTGTTAAAAATCCATACTGCACAGTAACGACACATTTGCCATGCATGAGTCGCTAATTAGCTCTTGATTCTAATTTCCTGATTTGCCCTATAACCATTTTATTTTATAAACTCAAAATAACGATTACAACTTTTTCCAGAAGTGGCTAAGAAAATTGGACGACAGAGTAACCTACCTGGTTTGGGAAGTAGGAGCTTAGTTCAGTAATTTATTATTAGATTAGGAGAACTAATTACTCATGTAAGGGCTACCAGGTTACTAACGTTCAGAGTTTAGCTGTTATTTACTACGTACCTTTGCCTTTGTCTTTGTCTTTAATTTATCGCCTCAAAGGGATCCCGCGCGTACGGGCCAAGCATGTAGTAAGGATATCGATCACCACTATGTGACATAGCAGTTGATTAAGACCTAAGACGTGTTGTAAAAGGCAATAAAGGGTGCAATGTACAAAGGCAACAAAGCTTCTTATTCCAAAGGGGACATTTTGTCTGCTGAGCCGATTACTCCGTAGAATGAAGTAAATAAAGCTATCCTGGCCTCGGGTTAAACAACTCCTAACTACCCTTCATCCGAATTATTTTTTCTCAATGGTCGCCCACAAGATTTTCTGGATTACATGTGTATTGCTTTTTAAGTCGTCGTTCCTCTTCCATTCCTCATATTTTCTTTGGTCGTCATAAGTCATGAATGAACTAGGAATCATTTATTAATTAGATCGAATTGTGATTAGCGACAAATCCATAATGAGGAAAACTTTGTCGACGAAAAGAGGAAAGGAAAGTCAATAGTCATTCAATCAAAGTCCACTTGAGTGACCCCCTTCCCTAAGTCTTTATTGATTTCCGTGCCTAAATTCACACTGTGATATTCACTTCCAGGAAGAAAGTACGTGTGGAGGGTACTGGACTCCAGGATTCCTTATGCATATGAAGGATGAGAGGAGGCGAATAGTAGTTATAGTGTGAGCAATACAACACAACTAAACAGTAGTGATGCCTTTGGAAGCCAGTTATTTACATCACGGACTCAGTTGACAGTTTGTAGATCGACTAATAAGGGTGCTTTTGGCTGGCTCTCAGTCAGG
>Ga0194135_10001010_pt1 | contig 16469 bp, 17 predicted proteins | sample LitLau_LLRF_2013_FD_134024 | JGI IMG/M metagenome (GOLD analysis project Ga0194135, IMG submission 134024) | Freshwater sediment microbial communities in response to fracking from North America - Little Laurel Run_MetaG_LLRF_2013 (version 2) | ecosystem: Environmental > Aquatic > Freshwater >...
ATCCCCATGCTCATCACAGGTGTCAAAATCCCCCAATAAAATTAAAAATAGCACACAGAGGAAAAAAAACACACAGGATCGTAAAAACTCCGGCAAAAAATAAAATGGTGCCTCAAGTCGACACTCCTAGACGTGACTCTGTATAGTTTTCTTGCAAGACATTAAATTTTTTAAATTAAATGAAAGAAGAGGTTCGCAATTTAATTTGCAAATTGCAAAGGATGCTTTTGGTTTCGAAATTCACCTTCAACCACCTACGCGCCAACTTCTCCAGCAGAAAGCATAAACATAAGGAATTATTAGACGCATTAGGTTACACTTTTGGCAAGGACGAGTTTTGCTCCCTCTCGTTCCTTAAATCGCGTCCAATTTCCTGTCTGAGCGTCTGTGTGAGTGAAATTTGATTCCAAAGAACGTAAAACGGAGACTTGTTTGCTTTCGTTAAGGAGTATAGACTATCATAAGCAATTTGGGCATAAATATTTGGGACCATAACAAACGCCGGTTATAAATGATTAAATATGAAAAATCCTGGGCAAGTTCTATGATAAAGATGAGTTTTAGAATGAAATGAACCTGTTGCACTGTTAAGTCCTAAATTATGGTTGTTATAAGAATGGGAGTAGAAAAAGGATGGAGCAGTACCTGATGCCTGGAAGGGTTCCCTGGGTAAAGTTGATGGAAGTGGTTGGACAACAATAGAAGGAAGGAGTTACAAGCATGCACAGAAGTGTAAAAGGGAGAGAAGGAAAGATGATTGTTGTTGTAACTGATCTCAGAGTTGGGTTGAGACTGGGATTGGAACATTGGAAGATCCACAGGTAGCCGTTCGTGGTCGTGGCGATTGGGATTCTATGAATCTGAATCCACCTGAGAAGCCTCCACCTGTTCCCCCCAACAATGGGACCAAGTGCAGACCAACAAACAAGAGAGAAAATGCTCCGTCTTTTCCTCCTTTACTACACATGATGCACTACTGCAGGGGTACAACAATGAAGACGGGTTCCCTCATTCAAAGCCTCTCTTTCTAAAAGTGGATCCAAAGAAATCTGTGCCAAGGGGTGAATCCTCTCCTATAATATGCCCCTCTCAAACATCAACCGACATCCAAAGGTCGTCTTAATTGAGAGGATCAAATTGCAATCCAATCATAGAACTCACAATTAAAAAAAATTCTCATGCTCAGTTGACGTGCCCACTGGACGCATGCAGGGGAGAGGGCATTGTTGGATGAATGTGCGGAGTGTCTCTAGGGGATGTTTTCATTGTTGTTGACCAAAGGTGTCCCATCTTTGGAATGTCCTCTCATCCACATCTTCCGCTGCTGCCCACTAGAAAGAGAAAGAAAGAAAAGGATGATGCCGGAGGGAATGGGGAGCCTAGATCTCTTCTGCGTTTCTGCCAACGACCAAATAACCATCACACTTCAATTTACACCAGACTAAACACACCTCATTCATAAAATCAACTTGGAAGAAGAAGACACATCTCTCTCTCCTCTCTAGTCCAATTAGCCTCAATTTTTTTCATTTTCTTATATGTGCCACAGGTAGGAATTGGTCAATTTTGGTGGCTCCACTTTGGAATCTTGGATTCCGAAATCTTATTGAGGAATCTGTTGGAGTTGGAACTTGGAAGGGGAGTAAATAAAAAAAAAGGGGAAAAAAAAAGAAAAGTATCCCTTCGAGGCAAAGCACAAAGAAAACATGGCCAAAGGGCTTAAATCAAAGAACTGACTTAAGGCTCCCCTTCCCTTCAGAGACAAGAGAGGGGATGAAAAAGAAACATAAAAAACGATTTCTAAAGAAAGATGAACAAAAAACGGTAAGGGAGAAATGAATATACTTTACAAAGTTGGGTTAAAATTCTGAAATTCCTTATTGAAGAAAGGGAATTCACCAGTGGGAAACTGGTAAGGGAACGGAGATTCTCTTTTTCGCCAGGAAAGAAATGTGTCATTTCTCTCTAAATTATTGGGACTGCGACTTACGAAGAATTTTATTCGGAGATTAGGATTGGTTCCACGTTTTAATTATCACAAAGACTTTCTCCATTCTTGGCATGGATTGAAAGAACATGACTGGGCGCAGTAGCAGCAGTAGTAGTAATCTCATTGTAAAAATTTATGGTCATTGTTGACTAGGACTGGGCTCCTTCCTTTTGTTGACTTTTAATACTTTCGCTAGACCTCTTCACTGATTGGTTCTTGGAAGTTATGCATCGTCGGGTGGTAGGGAGAGTTCATTGTAGATGTAGGAAGTGAGGATGTCATATCCGAGGGAAACGGTACTGTCATATAGGACTCGGAACCTGGTGGGTAGGACGGAGTAATTGATCGTTTGAGCAATGGGCCACACCATCCAATCCGCAATATAAAGTCTCCAGGACTTGTCGCTGGCCTTAACGAGAAACTCTGGTAGGCTGTTCCCCTCGATTATGGAGAGCGTGAGTAAGAAGACTCCAATCATGATGGGAGAGCAAACCAACTGGTCAATGATTACCTGTAAATTATATTAGAAATAACTAAACTCAATCCAAATAAACTCCCATGAATGTTGAATGCCTTTAGAAAGTAACTCTCTTCTTCAGGTTGTACCTTTTTGCCGACGGTGAGCCAAGTTCGCCCCGGTAGAAACTTATCTATCCAGTTGTAATAGTGGTGGCCGATGAATCCTAACGCAGATCCAGCGACGCCCATATTGAAAGTCCTCCTACTATTGTAGGAACGATCACTGGACTTGAGCATCACGTAATATTGTTGTAGCGCGTCTCCAGCAGAAGTCAAGGAGAGGGAGATCCCAAGATTGGTCAGAAGTAAGTGTTTCTGGAACATGTTAGCTGTGACTGTTTTGGCTTTTGCTTTTAGCATCAGAGTGGCTCGACAGAATCGGCTGGCAGACGTCATAATGAATAGACGATAGGCCAGACTGGTCAAGGCTATGCTTAATTTAACAGGATCTTCGCTTCTGAGGTGATGATAGTCTGTGCCCTTGTAAAAAAAAATCAAAATTTTTAAATTATTGACACTGCGTTGAATTTAAAGCATATATGATTGCAGATCATATGAAACTAAAAGATTAATTCCACTCACCGTTTCAATCAGGTATTTTCGGTTATAATAACGAAACGGAGTCCTGTGTTTACGCGTCGAGCGAGCGAACAAGCCGCCGCCACCCTGCCGGTTACCTGCCCTGCTTCCGTCTCCGTCGACGTTATTTTAGTGTTATTGATGATGCATCGGTCACTCTCACTACAGCACTACAAGTGCCGTGTGGTTGGGATGCTCCTCGTCGTCTCCGTGTCTTTGGATATAAAATATAAATAAACTACTAAAAATAAAACAGTAAAATTGTAGTAATTAGTAAAACAAAATAAAGATTTTGGAGTAAAATTTGACATTCGCGGGTTGGATTTGGATCGCCGCTGATGATAATAGAATAGATGGGAACATCGGGCCGGGCACTTCCTGCGCTTTCCCCTCTTTCCTGGAAATGCCCTGGAAAACGCAAAATTGAAAAACGAAAATGAAAAAAATATGCCAAATGCGCTAGCCTTTTAAAGTGGTGCAATAGTCAGTAATTCAGCAGCTATTCTCTCTAGGACAAGAGAAGACCGAGTGAAAGCACCTGCAACAATCCATAAACCTTACTTTCTTTTGGTGTGGGTATCGTGATCAAATAACTCAAATCAGCCTCTTGATTTTCAATTTCATTGGTACAAAGGATACTTTTATTGAAAAGTTTTAATTCTTCCCGTTCTTAAGTTATTAGCGAGTAAATAGGAATCGTAAAATAACATTAAAACAGAAGATTACGGTATAGGTCCGTCCACCGATTATGGATTGATGGGTTTGAATCAGAGTAAAATAAACTGGCCTAACTTTCTTCATAAACGGAATGAATGAGTCTTAAGTCAATCTTAAGTCACCTTTTATAATAAGGATTTAACCTAATTAATTTATACTTTGAGGTTATTCGTAATGGAGAGGCTTCTGATACTCGGCTCTGAGTATGTCCTACTCAACGGCGTCAGTGAAGGACGCAACTTGTCCTTGCTTATAAAATAAATCTGGATCTCGTCCAAAGTCTTTCCCTTTGTCTCAGGAATACAGAAGTATACAAATATCACGCCTACAACATATAGAAATGGATTAAAATATGATTACCAGGTAACGGCGAAGCATAAAATGCGAACAATTTGTCATATTTTATAAGTTTTGAATAAATGATGCCTCCCTTACCCACAAAACAGATAACACCGAATATGTAATAAGTGTTGTCAACGCCAATGTCATGTTCAAGGGTCTCAAAGAGGTTTGTCACGGCAAAGCCTAGGACCCATCGGATCATCAATACTACGCAAGAGGTCATGCCTGTGGGGAGTATTCAGTTGAGGAGATTAATTTCTGATTTTCGATATCTCTTGATCGTTTTCACTTTTTATATAATTTGATTGATTTACCTTTAATGTGGGAAGGGACAAGTTCCCCCATCATCATGAGTGCCAAGGGACCAATCCCCACGGAGTATGCAATTATGAATACGTTCAAGGAAACTAGCGGCAGGATCCCGAGGTCGGGATTGGTTAATTTACTTTTACTTCCTTCTTCGTACTCTGCTAGGGTAAAGAAGATCCCCATAGCCACTAGGGACAGGAACATGAAGAATTCGGAGATCATCAACAGGAGGCGACGACCACACTTGTCCACAATGAAAGCTGCAGGGATGGTGGCAATCTGAAAATATTTCCAGGGAATGGATAGGTTGATTTGCTTTCATAGATTTAATTCAATTTGAATTGAAAACAGGAATTGAGTCGTTTCCATTGATTACTCACCACTTGGACTGCCCCGAGTATCATGGTAGACTCTTTTGGGTCTAGACTACTCCCAGTGGACTCGAAGATATCGACGGCATAGAAAATGATGGCATCCACTGCTGACATGGTATAAAAAAAGAGGACTGCTACACATATCAAAATTGGTTTCAGCACGGATAGCTTCATCACCACTTTTCTAAAGTTCACCGGTTTGGCCTGGCTCTCAATCACACTCCGTGTCAACTGCGTGGGTAGAATTAGTTAAGGAATGAATAAATAAAAAAAACTAGACTTTTAGCATTAGCACCTAGTTTCATACATTCTTCATCTTTTTCTTACACTGTCAATTTCCTCTGCCAATTGATCCTCTTCGAGGCCAAAGAACCAGGCGAGTGCTTTCGTAGCCTCTTCTGTCCTGCCCCGCTCCACGAGGAAGCGCGGTGATTCTGGAACGATTAGCATCATGAGATGACAGATGATAGGAACCACAGAGCACGCCAACGCCTAATTAAGTCAACAGTTATCGTTAGTTCAGTTTTGTTTATGTTCATTTAAAAACCACACAAAGGGAAAGACGTGAGTGACTCACTTGTATCTTGTAGTCGTAATAGGCTCCAATCACATAACTACGCAAAACAAAAACAACTAATCCATTATTCATGCCTAATTGTGTAATTTAGAAATGATAAATGGAGTATTCAATTGAAAGTAGAAGATTCATTCCAGAACTCAAGCACGCGTTCTGATATACATTATCTCCTGAACTGAACTTTATCGTCCCTCAATCTATTGTGTTGTAATGAAGTATTCTCAGAAATTGGGAATGATTTGGGACATTGAAGGAGATGAAAGCCTTGTCAACAACGCGAGGGTAGTGGACTGACCGAGAACTGACATGAATCCGATTTGACAGGTGATTTTTTTGGAAATGGGGATAAACGGAATTCATTTCAACACTGTCAATAATTATAACTTACATGTATAACATTCCCACAGAGAGCATGAGATCAAACCCCGCAGCCAGGCCACCTCGAATTTTGACATGAGCGGATTCGGCAATAAAGACCGGACCAATTATTGTGAAGGCACCACCACAGAAACCTGGAGCACAATCAATTATAAAGTCCCAGAAGGATCAGAGTGAAATTTAATTAATTTGCTTACCAGTGAGAACGCGCCCAAAATAAATTGTCTCCAGTGGGTACGGTGACTTTTCAGCAAAGGCGATGAGGAGCCATCCCAGGACGAATGGGGCAGTGAGCATGAGCATACTCAGTCTCCGTCCATACCGTACCATGGAGTATCCTGCAGCTGGACATGCAGCCAAAGCACCCAACTACAACAACCCAATTAAAAACATAAATATTTACTAATTAAGTTAACTCACACAGGTCTGACGTGGATAATGACGAGAAGGAGCAAAGCCTTTTAGTCTTCATTCCTTCTGACTCACCGTGACGATTGACCCAATCCAAGATTCTGCACTCTTGCTAATGTCACCAATGTCCTTGTCCAATCGTAAACTTGGGAGTGCTATACAAAGTCAGAGCGTCATTTTACAACATCAAGTTACATTTATAAATGAAAATAACAAAATGAAGGAAAGATTCATTTACCGGTAGCACTCCAGGCCAATACAGCCCCAAGGGCAAAGGCACCCATATTTGCTAAATGACAAAATAAAGGTAACGGTTAGAGCCGCGCTCACTGTCACATGGGACCTACTGGCATGTTTGCTCGCACGTATTGTAATAAATTCTCAACGTAATTCTAGGGTTACCTGCAAGGGCAGCAAATATTTGAGTCCTCTTCCTAACTTTGAACTTGGGCTGGACATGGACTGCAGCCACTTGTACAAATGGGTAGGAATGCGTCCTTGGAATACCCAGGGACTCTTTCTCAGTAGGCTCGAAACCTTGATTGTCAAAGTATTCTGGTGATCTTTTTTCCATGGCTCTGTCCAGGTTTGGGGACATTCCACGCTCACTCTCTTCAATTATTGACGTCGTCCTATTGTCTCACGCCTCCGGAAGGAACGTTTGGAACCAAGATGCGTCTCTGTAGGGGATTGATGAGGAATTGTGGATTAATTGAACACGGAACGTGGACTGGAAGAAACTGGCTAGTCCTTCACTTATATCCCAGCACAAGAATTTTTTAGTAGGAAGAAAAGCAAAATGGAATTCCAATCACCGCAAAACAGGAGCCGGGGAGAAGCAGGAAGGTGTGGTGGTTTTTCAATAAGGATGGGGGAAGGACGGGGACAAGGAGATACTGCGGGGGAATAGTACTGCGGCAGTACATTTTTCCATTTTCCCCTCACACCATCACCTTCATCAGCAGCATCTCCCCTGATGATACTGTCAGCAGCAGCAGTACAGGGAGCTGCTTAGGAGTTACATTAACGATGATGATCCCTAATCAGAGGATTTAGAAGCATTTGAGAGAATTATTTGCGTGAAGAATTTACGAGGGTTGCGGTTATTCGCTTGTGTTAATCTTGCGTGTCCTTGTCCTTATCCCCACCAGTAGGACTTCCAATTCCAATTGCAAATTGGAAAAAAGAGACAAAACAGAGAAGACGTTTTAATTGTAGGATGAGACCGGTGTTTGCATATTTTGGCCATATTTGTCCAATTAGCAAAAACCTAAAGAGGACTCGAGGAATCTCCGAGAGAAAAGGGAATTAATTTAGAGTCGTTTCAATGTCCCCTTAATCACGTAAATATTCATACGGAGGAAAATCCACGAGTAACCAAAGGAAGTTCTAAGAAATTTTAATTGAGCTTTTATGAGTTTTGCAATTTTGCAAATTTCCAATTTCTTTGTTCCAAGGGTGAACCCCACCTAGGAATTACTCTTCATTTCCATCATCATCTCATTTTTAACCGTTCTCCTCGCGTCTTTCGCTTCACATTCGGTTTTAATAAGGATTTTAGCAATAGAATTATTTTTCCATGACGTACGTAATGACACATGTAAGAGAATGACAAAATTATGAATATGAATACTTATGATGAAGTTCAGATGACGAACACACCTGGAAACTAAATTGACTCTTGTCACAACAATGGAATTTAAAAGACCTTAATCACATAATTTTGGAAATTGGGATCCTAGCAGGAGGCTATGCCGACGCAAGGGGTTTTCCAATTCCAATTGAAAAAAGTTTACTAGTCAGTTTGCCAGATGTTGTTTTTTTTTAATAAAAAAAACAGAATTGGGGAAAATGAATTTTAATCTCTTTGTATTCTAGTTCCTGCAAATTTACGATTCCCAACAACTTCTACTCATGAAAAACATAATGGTAGCAGAAATGACATGTATCCAATGTGAGTGCGACTAGAGGAAATTTCTATGCCAATTTTTCTGGATTCGACCCTGCTCTTACGGTAATCCTTCACATGTTTTCATTAATTCCGATAAACTTGATTTCTTTCGGTATAATTAATTGTTGTCAGAAATTGGAATGAGGACGCATAGGGAAACTGTAATGGAGAACTTTGTTCATGTTCCATTATTTTTAGCTCTCGTTCGGAATCTTTACCGGAAAAAACTAAATTCTAAAAACTATTTGGAGGCTTTCTGATTTCAGTAAAGCTTTTAACTGGGATTTCTACCAAGTTATGTTTGGAATTTTAAGTGATTTTACCTAATTAGGATTTGGAATCACATCTTCAGCGACAATGATACGGCGGCAGCGGGATGCAGCTCCTCGAAATTTATTATTCCCCGGCATTTCCAGAGAATTTCCCAATCTTATCGAAGCACATGACAAAAGGAGGAGGAAACAATGTGACGAGTACTGGAGCACGTAGACACCCGGTCCTTTGCAGCGCTGCTATGAATATGCACCCCAAACTTTCTTCAATCTTACCCTAAAAGAACAATGTCCGCAGCGTAAGGGAGGTAAATTTCCGCACCAAGATAAAACGAATGGAAACTCTCCCGTATTTGCCTTCGGGTTTCGAGATGGAAAACTTGAATACGGAAACTCTACGACAGGGAGTTAAAATTAACCAAGGGTATTTCCAAATAATATGCAAAGTGCCCCAGTTGTGAGTCCCAGGACCCTTCCAAGTTATACCTGTTCCGTAGAACCCAGAAAAGTCCTTGGCCCTTTTATTGTTCTACTCCAACAACGCCCATCAACCCAATACCACGCATTCATGCCTCGTCTTGAATCCAGGTAAAGGGCTCTTGTTTCCATTTACTTCCTTATTCACAATCGCATTGACACTATGATTCATAAACGCATTCCATAAATATAGCCTAACCTTTTGTCCTATTTTATGGCTTACAGCTTTCATCAGTTGGAAGAAAGTCAATGAAGGAAATCGAAAAAAAAACGGCTTTTGGATAAAATAAATGGAAAAATTTCGTAATCGTCAAGTCCGTTAAGAGAAAGGAAACGAAAGGAGTTAACAGGAAAATTATGAGCGTAAGAGACGAGACAGAATTTTCAATTTTCACACTAAGTATTACAATAAAATAAATTCGAACACAATAAATAAAATCAAAATAGGCTAATGTTTTCACCGCGTCGGAAATCCACCGCCACTCCATAAAGTGGCCTTTACGATGAGGGGGAAGAAGAAGCCGAACGAAATGAAAAAGTGACCCCGACACTCACTACTGCCGTCAAAATCCAATGTCAACTTTTTTCAAATTACTAACTAAAGTACTCTCCATGTTATGATTTTAACTTTAGCTTCACAAAACTCTTCATAATATTTACTGTAGAATTCACACATTAAGATTCAAATACTTCTCTATAAGTACGTGTCAGTCCCATTGTATAATGAAAACCGAAATTCAAATTGACCATGCGCCTCCGGGCGAATGTCTAAGAATAAATAAATCAATCAATCAATCAATATAATAAAAATAAATTCGAACGCGCTTGCCAAATAAATTGAACAGTTTGGACTCTGCTGGAATCTGCTTTACGCCTCACAACAACCGGTGCGAACGCTGTAACGCATTCTGTTTTTATACTTTGGTGACAATTGCAAGCAGCACCGCATTCTTCCCATTGTCAAAAATTCTAGAGGCCATCAGCCGTTGTAAACTATAAATTAATTTGAATTTATAGCAATCCCCGGTGCGGTACATGCGTTCCACCATAGCAAACCTCCAATGTTCGTTGGGCTACGATTCCAGAAAAAAAAAGAAGTTGCAAAGACTTACCGAGAAAATATTCCGTGGTTCTCTCGCGTTTATTAGTTGCCTGAATAATTAAAGGGCCTGTTTACTCTGAGACGGACAGAATTTAGATAAATTTCGTTTCATATACGTTTTTTGAAGTTTTAGGAGAATAAAGTAATTAAATTAATCGGTGTGAACTTGCGTTCAGTTTTATTAGAGCAAATTAATAACAAGACCAAAACTAAAAAATAGCTATTCTGATTTATACAAATTCAAAATATTCCAGGAGTAATTAATAATTAAGGTGATCCAAACTATGCAGGTAGGATTTGAATCGCTCTATTCTTAAAATAGGTTGGAAAATTTAGCCTAGAGTGAACCCATCTCCAACTTTCTTTCTCATCAACTCGTTAGGTAAAACCGATGCTTGGGTTGCCATAAAGCTTCCGTAATCAAAATATAAAGATAATATAATGTAAATTTTAGCTTCTCAAAATACAAATACAATAACTTGACATATAGCGTACATGCGTCTTTCTTATTACCACTCAGCTACAGTATTGACATTCGAGTCACCACGAGGTCGTATCGATCCACATTTCGAACATTCTTGATTATTGTTGATTCCTCGACACTTGCCAGTCCCTTCTACAGCCATTTCCATTGCGTTCTCGTTATCCCTTCTCATTCCGATTGAGGTTAAATTGAAATTCTCCAGTCAGTTTCGTTGGAATCAAACATTCGGGTTGGTACTATCTACTATGGAAGTTCTCTCGGTTAGGATTATAAAATTTACCGTACAGGATTGTGACCGCGGTACCTGAAACGGTTCCCCCTGTTTTAGATTAATAACGTTTCAGGGTCATTTAGTAAGCTAATTTGTTTGTCAAAATTACGATTAAACCCACTGCGTCCTTTCGTTTGCAGTCTGATTGCCACCCCTATGTAGCTTGATTGTGGGAAGTTCACATGTAAATGCCAGACGGAATCATCTTAGGTCATCCTCATCATGTCGAGGCATCGTTGTTACGAATCCTGCCGTGGAGCAGCCGCCGTGGTCGCATCTGGACTGCTGTTTGCTACCTCCACGCAGTAGGAACAAAAAAAAACTAACGGCAATACCCGAACTCAAAGAACAGGGAGACCACTTATGATATGATGATTAAATAAAGCATATTTTCCATGTCAGGGGGTGAATTATTTGGCATTTAAGGCAAGAGCCACCTTTCTCATCGTCTGGATTTAATTATCAATTCCTTTGTTGCCCCGTTGTCGCGAAACAGTACTGGCCAAGAGGGTGTCGCACTTAACAACTTTAGTTCCGGCCGCAGGGCACCGACAAATGAGACAGATCGAGGTGTTGGTGTCTCCAATTGCAAGAACGAAAGGTAATGGAGGAATGCTGATATGCTGATTCAGAAAAAAACCTTTCTTTCACGTTTCTCCGCCTCTTCGCTCGCTAATCTCGTTTTGCAACGTAATGTAGAAACCAACACAAAATTGACTAACATGTCTTGTCAATCCAACTTGCTAGAATTTAGGCAAATCTGGCTCATTTCATTAGGTTGACCCTTTCCCCAATAGCAAAATGCCTTGACCTTCCTTAAAATCAGATCCCCTGATCCCCGTGATCGTTTTATACGAAAAACAATTTGCCATAAATTCCTCGAATTAAGGATAGTGTTTTATTGTAAATTAACAGTGTAATTAATTTTATCATGTAGTAAATCCATAAAAGAAAACGTTGAATAACGCACAAAGCTGTAAACAGATCTAGCTTTAAAACAAAATTAAAATATTGAAATTAAGAACGCTTTATATAACAATCTTTACATAACGCAACAAAAGAATTGATTTAATTAATTCATGTTCTTACATAACGAAAACGCGTGACTCTTCGTTATTATAAGTTTAATTTCCAGTTTTAAAGGTTCTAACTTTATTATAATCGTGTCCTTGGTTGACTTTTTACACTGATTGTTTTAGACAAGATTTGTCTGTATTAAAAGTAAGTTTCTCCGGTTATATAAGTCGTCTGGACGCAGAGAAGCACTCGCTCTTTAATTGATTGGAAACGTAAAAAGTTTCTTCTTCTCTTTCCTCCACCTTCTCCATTTGCTTTTTCAAAATCCCAAGGAAAGATGGAAAACAATTATCCAGAAGTTACATCCGTATCAGGAGCCCAATCAGTGGAAAGATTATATAAGAAGGAACAGGAATCGAGCTCTTTTTCCTTGAGATCCAGTTTCGTCTTTCATCCTCATATATGCCTTCCTTCTTCTCTGAAATCCCCACTTCAACCTACGACTCCCTCCAGAGCACTTCTATCTTACCTTACCTTCCTAACATCTCTCCTCTTCAATCTTATTATTCGCACACGAGTACACTACAACGCAACTTTACAAGAAAAAGACGCAAAGAAACAAAAGTAAGTCATTTGAGCTAACCATATATAGTGTAAAAGATTTATGAAATTTACATTATACACTACGCAAGACTTACATTTTCTTAGTAAAAACGGGATTTAAATTTAAGGCCGTTGACTTTAACTTTATGAATTTCAACAGATTCCCAACCCTTCGGTATTCCATCTTTTTTTAAATCTGTATCAGTAAATACTACAAAAAAAAATTCAAATACATGGTGGAGGTTGAAAAGTTCTGCTACGGACGCTTCACTGTTTGATTTACTGGAATTTACACATTAACATGGTATCTTTTTCAGGAAATGGAATCGAAGGACCAATCAATGACGACGAATGGGCATGCAGCCCTAAATGGACACACACCTTCCCCGTTGGTTATTGATAGGATTGAATTAAAGAAGCGCCGGAGCCTGTTATCCCGAAATGGACATTCACGTGATCCGTCAGAATCGGATCCACCAGGCTCACCCGTGGGACCAAGGACAGCAGCTTCTCCAGGTAGTAACCTTTTCTAAAAGGAAGAGCAATGCATTTGGATTGAATACATCATTGCATGAATTTACGGACGTCAGATTGCTTTATGTTCCGTCCACCCACTTTTGTCTTCCCAATAGGATTAAAAAAAAAGTTAACAGTCCACAATCAGGTTTTGAGTTTTATAAATCTTATCTCCTCTTCTTGTCCTTTGATGATGCTTCCAAAAGACTAGAATTTTTTAATCCTCTCCAGTCCAGGGGATAGGCAAAGCTATCACAGGGATCTGTCGTGTCTTACCGTAGCCGGTGATGGGATTTTGGTACCCTGACTTCCTGCCTTTCTTGCCAACAGCCTTTGAGAATCCTAACCATGTGTAAAATTTTACACTATCCCTCAAGTACCTTTAGTAGATCACTCATCTCAAGCTTTTATTTTAATTTATATTAATTTGTTTGTAGGTCATGAGCACTGTAGCTTCCATCATGATATGGAATTGGACCACAAGCCACCTACAAGGGAGGACCTCATCCCTAGCATGGCAGGGGCTTATAAAGGACTCCTCTGGAGTCTTGGTGAGAACCCAGAAAGACAAGGACTACTGAAAACCCCTGAGAGAGCTGCCAAGGCCATGCTTTTCTTTACCAAGGGATACGATCAAACAATGGAAGGTAATCCACTCCGTCATCCCATTTCTAAATTCAGAATCAAAGTGAATATCAATCTTCCATTTCTATCCCTATTCAATTTTAGCTCATTTCATGCGCGAACGTTCATTGACAGGCAGACACTTTCGATTTAAAGATCAAAGGAATAGTATGAGTGGGTGGAGAGAGATGATGATACTTGTTGCGAATTGGGAAAACTTTGCCAGGCGGAGAAAGTGGGCGAGAGAAGAAAGTGGTCAGAATAGAAGAGATTTACGAAAATGGTCTTTTCTGGTGCTGCCAAATCGATACTTTCCTCGAAAAAGGGTATCCACTTCAACTTCATCGCTTATCACTTCTACTCCTCTTCTGATGGAAAGAGAGATGAGATTTCATACAATACATCCAGCTAGTCTTAGGAGTTTTGCTGTCTCCTTGTTGCCCTTTGCGCAAAATTTGGGGCAGCGGAAATTAGGCGTGTCTTTATTTCCTGCCTGTTGATTCACCAGAAGACTCCACCCACAACCTGTGTAATAGACTCAGGCTTCAATTTAAATCCTCATCGTTTGACCTTTGAAATTATACGTCACGCCAAGTGACGCATCAGGTCTGGTCTGGTAATATAGAAAGTTCACAAGAAGAAACCAAGTAGGCCAAGGGGCATTTAAGTTTCATTAGAGTTTCAGAATCTTTTGTATAATAGCCTGTTGCGCATGGAGATTTCGACTTGGGTTTAATATAATTCCAGTTGAAGCTCGTTCAATTACCGTTGAGGCAATTCCATTAATAAATTTGACGCAGTTGGTAGAGTCGCTGAGGACAGGAAGGATTTACTTATTCCCATCTTCTATACTATGACTTCCAATGACCTCAAATCAGAGAGAAAGGATTTAATCTAATGGAAAATTCATGTCCAATTCACTCAACGACGCCACCACCACCATCACTTTACTTTCATCTTTTACTTTCGTTTTCGCTCCTCTCCTTGCTTCCCTTTGCCCACGCACGTAAAATGAAATGAGGATTATAGTGAGTAAAAAGGAAAGGAAATGGCTAAAAGCCCGAATTTCATATTCCAGATGCAATTCCTTTCTCACTTTACAATTTTGCTAAAAATCGACTTCAACTTTATTTCCGCTGGAGTCTATGCTTTCATCTCTTTATTACAATCCACGAGTATACGAACGAGTATTGCTAAAATAGTTAGGAATTTGGATGACCATCGTGCGAAGCTTCCTTTTGTTATCTTATAGTTTCCGAAATGGAAAATCTTCAATTTAAACTAATCCCATTCTTTAAGTTAAAGTTATAACGATGCTAATGTATTCTAATGGTTTCTTTACAATTATCCAGAGGTGCTGAACGATGCAGTTTTTGATGAAGACACTGACGAGATGGTGGTTGTAAAGGACATTGAAATGTTCTCCATGTGTGAGCATCACTTGGTCCCATTCTTTGGGAAAGTATCCATCGGGTATCTCCCAAATAAGAAAGTTCTCGGACTTAGCAAGCTGGCTCGTATTGTCGAAGTCTTTAGCCGTCGCTTGCAAGGTATTAAATCGCATTATTCTAAATTTAATCCAACTAAGTAATTTTTCTTATGGAATTCTTTCTTTTCCCAAACAGTACAAGAGCGTTTGACCCGACAAATTGCTGAGGCAGTTTTGGAGGCAATAGAACCCCGTGGAGTTGGTGTGATTGTGGAGGCTGCCCATATGTGCATGGTCATGCGTGGAGTTCAGAAAATCAACAGCAAAACGGTTACAAGCTCCATGTTGGGGGAATTCCGGGAGAATTCAAAGACGCGTGAAGAGTTTCTGGCTTTCAGTCGTTCAAAGTAAAGCAACTTAGCTCATTAGGCGGGTGGGTCGATGGTTGGTTGGTTGGTCGGTGCTATTTTTCCCCGTCAGTATTTTTCTGAAACGATTTTAATAACTATGAGGACCAAAAAAATAACTTGTGACAAGTGGTAAGACTTTAATCCTCGATGGGACCAAGAAACATTCCTTGTCAATCTAATTCAATTGTTTTGCGCCTGCACGATGAGGCTTGTAGCTCAAGTGCAATGCTAGATTACAATACTCTGTATATACAACCGCTCTTAAAAGCAACTAGTTAACAAATCACGAATATCATTCCCGTTAATTCTTCCAGACAATAAGTTGAATTTCTTTTAACATTTACTATATTTTTCAGCTTCTTTTTAACCTTTTGATAGGACCAGTGACAGGACAAGTAGTTATGGAGGTAGAGGACGGGCGGGTATCCACATTCATTATCTTTCTCACTGCCAAAACAAAACTTGTTTGTTTTCTGAACATTTCCGTTTTGTTTAACAACTCGCATGTTTGCAAATTTTCTCCAGTAATTAATATGCTGTTCTTCTATAATCATTCTGTTCTCGTGACCAATCAGAATAGGTAATTACTAGAATGGTTTATGAGTGATAATTGTAAATTCCGATTTAAATGTTAATGACGAAAGACAAGGAAGAAGGGAATCTTGTGTTGACAGACTGGTTCGAATTGGAACCTTTTGAGCTTGAAGTGATTTCCTGGACACATTGAATAAAACTGAATCCTTGTTCTGGGCATATCCCTCCACTTGAGAATTTCCCATTTGATTCTAAATCTGATTATTTGAGGAGAGGGTAATAATTATGAATGGGAATCCATTTCAACGGAGCCCACCGAAATAGCTGTAGGGAGACGCGAAGGGGTAGAAAGACGCGTGTCTCATGGTTTGTTTCATCTATATTCTCCTACCCGCATGACGGGAAAGGGGGAAGGAACGCGTAAACACAAGACGGAAGTCGGGATTCCTCTTCAGTCCCATTTCTGGAGTTTATCCAGAGACATTACCACTACAAACCGCTTCGGTTATGCTCCCGCCCCTGCTGTCCTTGTTCCTGGGGAGGCTCAAACTAATCAGGAACCGTTTCTGAATTTGTTTAGAAC
>Ga0194135_10001011_pt1 | contig 16467 bp, 10 predicted proteins | sample LitLau_LLRF_2013_FD_134024 | JGI IMG/M metagenome (GOLD analysis project Ga0194135, IMG submission 134024) | Freshwater sediment microbial communities in response to fracking from North America - Little Laurel Run_MetaG_LLRF_2013 (version 2) | ecosystem: Environmental > Aquatic > Freshwater >...
CTGCATGGTGTTGATTGATCTCTTATAGCTATCAAGTAGTTTGAGTGACAGACAGGAGAAAGTTCTATTGAACCTTGCTACTGTGATTTTGTTTTCTTCATCACAATACTGCAGCAGAATTAGAAGAGTGTTGAGGGAAGAGTAGAGATGTTGAAAAGGAAAGGGGGAAGAGTAAAAGAAAAAGTCCATCATTTCAAATTGAATACATTAATGGCTGGCAGGAAGCATTTTGCAAGTAATGACTGACTCAAATAGTATGTGTATCAGTATTTTGATGAATACAACAATCACAAACAGTCCCATCGTCATCATCATTTACCAGTCTGCTCTGCTTTCAAGAAAGGTGGATGTTTATAGGGACTTTCGTGAAACATAGTACGAGTACAGAGCAAAGCTCCTTTTCCCAGCAAAGATAAAGAAACTACTACTGACTGTGAGATTGTTCTGTTTTATGGGATAGATCTACTTGTCGTGAAAGTTTAAAGATTTTTTGTGCTTGTCTTCTCTCTACATCGATGATCATAAGTAGGAGGCATAAGTAATCTATGTGACCATTATTTTATACAGACGATCTCAGAACTTCAGTTTTTGTTGCAGAGACACTAGACTTTCTCAACTGTTTCTCTTACTTTCCCCCAAGCTGTTTACTTGAAACGCATGTGGAAAGAGAAAGACGTATTCTGCAATTCAATACAGTCATACTTTTTCGTTTCTGTAACTCTTTATGTTCAATGGTTGTGTTTAAAATGGATTCATTGTAGCAAGTAGTTGAAGACATTTGAAGTCCTGTGCTTAGTTTCTCGATTACTCATGGCTTATTTAAGCCCACGACTGTGTCTAGTTATTTCGTGTTTTTTCATCGTGCGTTCCCTTTTTACGGTTAAATGCACTTCATTTGACTCAACTTCCTCGGTGTGTACTTGCAAATGCGTAAAAGTAGCGCGTATGTAATCGAAGGGAGAAAACTAATGTGTGAGTTAACATCTAGTTGAAAGTTTTGGAACTGGATGAGTATGTTATAAAATCAAGTATGAAAAATAGTGCACGTATGTTGTCGTACATACTGAGGACAAATTCATATTCATATCATTGTTTGGATTTTCAAATATGATGTAGTATCCACAAACTATTACATATAAATGAATTAAGTTAATTAATTGTTTTAAAAATATTAATTGAGTTTAGAAATGCCATTAGACAACACATATGCCTTGTGAAAGAGACAGTAACATAAACCATACATAAAACTTACTAGGGGAAGTAATTCAACGATTATTCAAGACAATTTTTAGACTCACTGTTGAGCAGATAAGAGACAAGAGACAAGTGACTCATTATATTTTATAGAATATGAGAATACATAATTACTACGACTAGAGACATGGATCCTTTGATTAAAATGAGATTGGAGAAGAGCTGAAATAACTCGTTTGGGTTCATCCATTGTCCCTTTGTTTTTTATCCTTGTATGTTATTTTACTATTTTAAATAAAAAGACCTGAAGAACATCTCGTTATTTCTTTTTTGCGCATTACACACTGAAAAAATGAGAGGCTGTTGTCTGAGAAAATCGAAGAGTCTTGTTTTTCTAGTTATGTCATTATTTTATTGTCATCACATCTCTAGACGCCGTTCAGAAGAACCGTAAAATAAAGTTTCTGATGGCCGGAGGCAGGTTTACAATTTTCATTGAAGTATGAAAATTACTAACAATAAGGAGGTCTAGTGTAAGCGTTGATTCTTATTTTGTGAAGTATTGAGACACTTTCTCCGGCTGACTGGGTAGAACGTACTCAAGTCGCAGTGGGTTCAAGTTGTGAGGAGATCATGCACTAGTAATAAATTTGTTGTCATCCTTGATCCTCAACTGCATACCGTATAAAGACTTGAGAAGGAAGAGGAAAGGAGAATTATTCTTTCTGACTTTCCATCTAGGAAATTGGCCATCAGTCGGAAGGAAGGATTTAAAAGCAAAATGTCTTTTCCAATGGTACATGAAATTAGAGGGATGTTAAAACCAGTTGGTTTGGTGACTTTTCATATTTCATGACGTTACGTACTTATCATATTGATCAAATTTATTTCTTGTCTCGAAAATATGAATAAAAAAGAGCATTATGTACCCTATTACTTGAATCCACTCTGCCTTCTCTCTGTAGAGGATTATGATCGCACGGGAGAAAGTGAAAAGCGGATAAAGGAGTCAGTGTGTGGAGTCTCAGTCAGAGCTTAGAATTCGATGTACACCCATAACGGCACACAACGTGCCTAACACAAAGATGTTCGTAATGGGGAACAACTCTGTTTCATGTGTGTGTAATCATAATCATATTCAGATAGAAGGGGAGCAGGGAAAATAAAAAGCTCATTTTCTTATAAAACTGAGTTAAATTTCGTGTTTGCATCATCATAAGTGTATCCAAAAGTATATTATATATGTTCAGCCGACTTCTTTAAGTCTTTTTTGCTAAAGGTGAGGTGATGAAACAAATATCTTCAAGGCAATAATCTAACGGTTAATAACAAAATTCAACTTCTTAAGCTCCTTAAAGTTAATTCTGATCAATTTTGTCTAACTGCATGTAATGTATCAATGCTTTTGTTAGAAATATCTGCAATCGTAAGCTAAGCAAAAACTAGCAGTTAGGAGTCGCCTCGAATAACTTAATAACATGATTTATTGAAGCTGAAATATGGCATAAGATGACTATTATATATTCGAGGAGCATAAAGCAGATTTAGGATGAGTTCCACCGGTGAAAGCAAAAAGTTCTCGAAATAGGGAGTGTGTGATGGGGTTCAAGTTTGAAACAGGTTTGGTATCTATAATGCAACAGACCGGTTGTAGTATGGGATCAGAATGGACTGGAGTTGTCTTTGATAGGGAGTCTTACGCCTGTTGTTAGCGTAAGGGTTTATGAAGTTCACAAGTTGGGATTGTTTTCCGTGTATTTTTGTAGATTGTTGTGAAACGAGGGGTGAGTGGCATGTTTGTTAAATACGATAGATGTATTGAGAGAATATAGAAAAATAGAAGAGAAGAGGCTTTGAAATCTCATGTGGGTTCATATTTGTCAGTTTATTTATTTTCCTGGGAATATGATAGTAGAGTTAGATAAGAAAGCCTCTTTGAACGAGCATAGAGGAAATTATGGAGTAAACAAAATACCTATAGATAAAGAAAGGGAAAGCAAGCACTTCACGTGCCCTTCATTGCTTGCCAGTGAGAGTTTGTGTTGAAAAATTGGAGTCCATTTTTCCTGTTCCCTTCTTGACTAGGTTGACTCTCTAGTGATTCTATTCTCGTTTCTTTTGCAATTTCAAAGTCAGTGAAAAATCGTCAATTTGGGAAGGAAAATAAAATAAAAGAGAATTACTTCTTGGACCAAAACAGATAGAAAGTAAACTTTTAAGAAGCAATACTCAACTTCCTGACGCTTTGAAAAATGGTCGATTCCTTATGGGCACTCTATACATTTTTATTCATAAGTCCAAGTCGAATAGCTACTTCTCCCCTTCATGAATCTGTCGTTTAGTTCAGCACTCACAAACAGAATCCACAAAGTCAGCTTTCACTTACTGGCTTTCTAGTCAATGCTTTTATACCACGTTTTGTATTTAAACATTATGTAAATGGAAATCTCACTCATAATTATGTCTGATCGAAGTAAATTGTCAATTGTTCAAAATTCAAATAAACTTCGAACGGCTCTGTTTTAGTATTCAACTGAACCCAGTGCAAGTAAAAGCGAAAAAAGGAATTTATGTTTAAATGATCCTGGGGTTTATCGTAAATCCTGTGGATATTTGATACATGCAACCTCTATCTCGTTTAGTACACAAGGATGTCTTGTAAGAAGAGCAAGCAAGTCTCAATGTCGTCTGACTACTAGTTATGTGGTTTCTAGCTTTTCTCCTGCTTTCTTCGCAAAGCTTGCCAGTACCCCATATAATGTCGTGTTACTTCCTATATCTGTTTTCTGTCGATGAGATTTTACGTAAAGATGTTGGAGAGTAATATATCTTTCGTAAACAAGTTCTGCTCTTCTGAACTTGGCTAAGTAGAAGAGGCTATTAAATATCGTGGGTACCCTAAGAAAAGATACAATCTTTCAATTTTTCTCCTCAGCAGTAGCACTAAGTAATTTTTGAGATCCATTAACGGACCACTCGGTATTGGGTATAGTTACAGCAAATGTATCCACTGAGCTGATGGCACTTGTAGTTGGAAAGACCATTGAGATTTACGATAAAGAAGTAAACAAACATCCTTGCGACGGATTGTGTTGGAACTAGGAGCTAATAGATATAACGAGAAGGATACACTTTCTCTAATTCTTCGCACGATTCCAATAAGATCGTTTGGCTTTGTACATGATAACAGTGAATACAAATCCAGTCTTTTCATTCTGAAGAAATTGAATAAATGGGCGTGTATGGTGCTTTCAAATGTAATGGATCTTGTAGTAACAAGAGATTTACATGGACGCATTAAATTCATTGGAATGAAAAAAGCACAACAGAGTTATTCAAAAGAGAAAACTAAGTTGTATCTCGACGAGCTGTAGAGACTAGTTAAGAATCCGATGTGTATTCATTCATTTGGTTTTTTGGCAATAAATTTTGTTTTGTGTAGTAGAAAAGGAATGAAAAGAAGTCTGAGCATAGATAACGGCTGATGAGGATAAGTCAATTGGCTGGAAGAGCTTTTGTTCGTTTGTAGCTGATCGTGGTGGTGCATCTTTACTCTTCAGAGATACTACAGTGGAAAAGAGTTGAGAACGATGAGATGAATAAGGAAGTGAAATAAGGATGAATCTTAGTGATGCGAGCAATAGTAAGAGGAGTATAGGGCTGTATGCATGTCTCAAGTTCATGTGTAACATAACGGGAGCCTTTCATTCCGAGACTGGAACTGAAATAGATGATCATAGCAGCAGTACATGACGGGAGAGGGACGCAAAGCGATAAAAATGCAAAAGAGAAAAAGGACAAATGTTTGAAAGATATAGGTAGGATAAGAGTCGTAAAATCAAACAAGGAAAATTTTTTGGCATTCTTTAGCAGCAGATATAAATGGAGAAATTTTATCCGCTTCGTATTATTATTATATATATGCTCTCGATGGAATGTGAGCAATAGAGTGAATTTTAAGATTTCCAGATCTGTCCTTTCGTGAATGTTGATGATCTTCTAGAAAAGTGTCTAGTAGCAAGACGCATAAGCAACAAAATATTTCATGGGAAGTGAGAGAGCAAAAGGGATACCATGAGAGAAGAATGAGAATGCTTTCTTCTGTAGCACACTCTATTGATATGAAAGCAGATAGATCGTCTACCAGCCTTGTTGTATAAGTGACACTCTTGCTTTTCTCAATTTCCATCCATGCCTTCGTGCAGTCAAGGAACTGTCCCTTTGTTGGAATGCATACGGAGCAGAATATTTTCTCATTGCTGTCTACTAAATTTGACGGGCCTGATTTCTGACCCTGAAATTATTTTTATATTGCTGCATAGTTCAATACAATTATTTGGGAACGTGTAATTATTCTTGCGTCTGGGCAATGAAATCTAAATAAAACTGACTAATGTCTTCCAGTTATCGTGCTCCCTTATGTCTGTGTAATCTACTACTGTTTTAATGAATTTTGGTCTCCCGTAAGGTTAATTTTTTGAATTTAATTAAATTTTGCAGTGAGCTTGCATATTGTGCATTGCTTGTGAATACTTGGGATTGCTTGGGAATTTTGAGAGAACATTGTATCATTTTGGATGGTTGGGTAATTAGCACAGGCTCGTTGGCTCGTGCTGTTCATTTCTAGGCTGGAGATTTACGCCATGGTCGAAGAGAAGTTTAGTGTTTTTGTTTGGAAATGATACTAATTTTAAGTAAGATGAGAAAATAAAAATGAGCAAGGGACTAAATATATTATGTATAGGCCTGATGGATCTTATTCGTTGTTAGATTGTACTATAAAGCGGTATTGCGTATATTGTTGCTGGATAATTTAGCTGCATTTAACACATCTACAAAAACATTTGCTGTCGTCGATGATGGGAACAATCTATCAGATTGTATTACCTGGTACGGAAGCAAGGAGTAAAGTGAATGGAGAACACCAATTTATTTCTGATTCGAGTGAAAGTGACGGCATTACAAAAAGGGTAACATGCCAGGCGAGGCTAGGAAACAGGTTGGTCGTTTGCGGTTGAGAAAGAATCATGGGAAAAGGGTATGATTGTGTAGGCGATTTTTATTGTTTATTTTATAGGATTTTTCTATTTGCCGACTGGTTACGGGGATCAGGATGTTCAATAGAAGGGTAATAAGGAGGCTTGAGGAAAATAAGCAAATATTGGATCAAGTGGATTGGTGGTAGTGGTAGCTTAAGAGTGACAGGCAGGCAGAGACAGAAGTTGTAAGTTGTAGCGCTCCTTTGTGAGTTGAGCAAGATAGGAATACGAAATTGGTTTAAGATTGTCTTGGATTCCGGTTGTCCTCCTAAGTAAACGAAGAGAATGGTTGACTGGCCGAAGGAGATGACGATTTTTAGATGGGTCTTTCCATCGATACAATGAATATTTAGATGTGGAAGTGAGGGGCTGGTTTGATGGCACCCTGGGGACAGTATGCAGCCAGCCGACTCTTCTCTGGATCCGATCCGAACCGACCGATTTGATCCTCCTCTACCCCCTGATGAGCTCTGAATGTATATCTGCCAAAGTTCTTAATTAAAGCTTTTCCAATTTCAACTTGTATCATCATGTGGAAGAATTCAGACTCATCTCATTCTTCAGTCACATATTATGCTTTAGTTGAGACGAAGATGAGGGGCCGACAAAGGATCCTTCCTTTCTCTTGTTTCACTCTTTCTCTCGGAAATCAGAGGATCATCAGGGTGTTTGGGAGTTTTACACCAAGAAATGCCTTCATAATATTTGATATTTTCACACCCTGTCCGTCGGGCTCCCTCATTCACACACATCATCCCTATTGATTCCATACTTACCTTGGATCATGTACGTTGATCAAGTTTCTCTCATTCCGCCAGTCTCCTCAGGGGATTGTCAATTCAACTCGTCCCTTTCTCTTCTTCCTCAAAGTACCATTGGCTTTGTGCCTTCCTTGTTTTAATTTTAATGTACCTCATACATACCAAACATCCATTTCTTTTTATCTAGCCCTGTCCCATTTTACTATTCACTCATTTCCTTCCTCCATGAAATCACTAATACCCGTCCAACATTTTACTCAACCCCTTTCTTCCTGCCTCACTTAAACCACTCGCCTACAAACTTCCTTCTCATCTCTTCATCTCTCGTGGGACTTGACTTTTAGATATCTCCACTGTCACTTTGTAATATCCGCAGATCAACGTGGAGAAATTTCCCGAACACACAATAATGCAAATCACTCTCTTATTTACTATTTACAATAACACCTTTCCTTTTCGTGTTCCGCTTAACAAGTTTCAACTTTCACCCTACACCAAACTTACACTTCAATTCTTTTCCTACAATTTCTTCTCGCTGATGTAAATGCTTTTACTTTGAATATCATGTATCGTCATGCTTTCTCTAGATAGCATAGATGGATTACTATTTTTGTTGGATTATTTCTCATTGGATTTAGATGCATTGATTGGTTTCCTGTCGATAATGGAAGGTGTTAGCACCCGACTCGGGAAATAAGGTTCTGTTTACAAAGGATGAGTAAAAGAACTTGCATATTGTCCCAACTCACGCGATTCGGTGATCCTTTTGTAACTCAAACTCCCAAGTTGATTATAGCTGCAAAGATAGACCCCGTGTGGAGATTCAACAAAGGCTTGTTGATTGAAACGGTGAGAACCTACTCTTGGTACTCTCATTGTTGGTGACATTTGATTATGTTGATTGAGCTGCATCACGAGAGGTGTACTTGGTAAGCCCGGTTTAATTCTGACAAATGGTGACAACAATTTCTTGAGCAACGATGGGAATTTCTAAAAGAATTTGATAAAAATCCGTCCTTAATAATGGCACGATAGTTCAAGTTCAGACAAACAAATGTACAGAATGTTTCATTATGTGATTCATAATGGTAGGGTGAACAGTGAACCCGGTGTATAGACATATGGGAAAATATCGAATGCTACAGCAGGTTACATAATATTTATTTGTGTTTGAAGTTGATCACGAAATGGAAATAAGATGAACCGAAACATCGAAAGTTTGCCAGAATTAAGGAAGAAAGAAAGGGAGAAGTAGAGGACAGAATGTGTGAACAATAATGTGAAATGCGAGATTCAAAATTTGTCCATATATTTCAACGCAAATTAACTCCTGAGTACGAAGTCGTTGTGGCCATTGAATAATGTTCATTTATGCTCACATAAATTTTCCCTTATTAGCAAATTGCAAATGCCTTTAGGTGCCTTTTATATTTGGAACTTGCTTTGATGTTGCTGGCATTCTAGTGTAAGATGGTTACGGGAATTTCAGTGCATGTTATTGTGTTTATGTGCATTATATTATAAGTTGAACAAGGAGAAGTTTGGTGGAGAGAAAAGAGAGGAACTTCATGCAAAGTACTCTCACTCTCTAGAGTTCCTTATTCTTCCATAAATATCCAGCACCCTTCTCTCACCATGTTTTACTCTGTAAATATGTCCTAACTTTACCAATAAGTCCCATTACAACCGTTCTCAAACACCGAGATCCGACAACAGAATGCATGATTTACATCCCTTCCTATAAGCCAAAGAGCTTCATTTTGGGTTGTTGGTCCCATCTCTGACGGTTCATTGGAATACCCAGACTTTTCATTCTACAGTATAAATTTCAATTCTTGATTCGTCTATAAATTCTCGACGCCCTTCTCCATTTCTCTCTCTCCATGTTCTTCGTATAAAGTTACGATCTCAACATTCTCAACTAAGAAATCGTATTCACCACGTGCAAGGACTCAGTACAAGGTGTCGAATACCACACTTTCGTAAAACAGTGGGAGCAAGCCACTTCATCGCCCTACTGTATTGCTTTCTTGACTTAATGAACCGGCTTTCTCTTCGTTATAATGACATGCCTTGTTTGTCCCAAGTGCTTGCTCACACTTCTTACATCTAATCTACAATTGATGTGAAAATTCTCTTCCTCTGCATTCTACCATCTCATGTACAAATTTAATGATTGGTGTTGCACATTATACAAACTCTCGGAGTAAGTCTCTCACAATGTTCCAGGTATTTCGATCATATATGTGTTTGTGCACCAAGTAGGTATGTGTTTGTAAGTTATGTTACATGCGAATGGGAAAACAGTTTCAAATTAATCTCCTCTAACATGACCGTCGTGTAGCATGACGTGTGGCTGACATTATGTCAATGCAAACAACATAACCTATTTGGAGAAAATATTTATTGCTTTAAATCGGAGGGTTCATAGCACAGAGAATTCTGTCGTCTGCAGTTGTATTGAGTTTGATTTCGAGGATATAAATAGAATGATAAATGGGTGTGTTATAGAGGATGTATTTTGTCCACGAGTCAGTGAAGTTATTTCAAGAATGAGCCATTAGATTAGGAAGATTTAGCTGAGTTCCGCTGATGATCAGTTGTGTGGTAGCAATGCGGGGGCCACATAATGTGATGTGCATTGAGCCTTTTGATGTTGAAAAATGTGTATAAGACGCTGCTTATATAAACCGTGTGTTGCTGTTGATGGCTTGAGGATTAATAGAAAAGAAAGGAAACTCATGCAATTTTTTACACTTAATGAAAAGCTATTAGATCGACTCTTTCCTCAACCAAAAGAATCGTAATCGCGGTTATAGAAGTACTTTGGCTTTACCCTTCTCCTGTTCCACTTCTGCTAAGCTCGTTGTATTTTCTCCTTTCATATTCATTTTTGGTAATAAATGCATTTCTACATTTTTCTCTTTCCCCTTTCTCCGAAATATCCTTTCCATCCAGCAGCATTGTATAATCATATGCGAAATGAAAAATAATCATAAATCGCTCTTCCACTCGTCTCATTTAAAGACCCTCGGTTTCCATTTCTTCAACAATGTTTTTATCGATTATGCGATATTTTCTCCATTTATTCTTCAATGGTGAACAAGTTGCAACTTATTCTTTTCAGCTCCGTTGTGGTTGTTACACAGTATCTCTTCTCATTCAGTATGCTAATTACCCAATACATTCTTCATTCGCTTTTCTCGTAACTCTCCAGCATCTCTCTACCTTTAGTGCGTTCAAGTAGCTCTGGAAGTAGAGCTGAATGATTACTAAAAATTTATTCATTTATTTATCCATCCTCTAAAAGGTTCCCTATAGAAAATTAAATCCTTTTGCTCGCTTGTGAAAGGAGCTCTTCAGAAACTTTCCGATACTTTCTCACTTTTCCGTTTCTCATCCTCTTTGATGATACACACTCACTCAACTTGTTGTCTTTGTGCTTGATTATCCTTTTCTACATGCATCTGCATTTGACTTGAAAGACCACTTATGTACTCTCTCTCTCTCTCTCTCTCTGTCGCATTGTTCAAAGTCTGTGTAACCTTAACTAAATTCTTCGCTAATAAGAGACTTCTTATTCATTCGATAATGAAACTTGTGCAGTATTTTACTGAAATTGAATGCAAGCTATTGAAACAAGTTTTATGTTTACGTATCGCTCATTTTCATTATTTTAATGAGTTAATTTAATTGTTTTCAGGAAATTCCGCTCTCCAAACCACCAACATGTGTGATTACTAAATTAATTTTACATCCGTTATCGTCAGAGGACTGTATCGTTTGGGGGGAGAAAGCAGCAATAGTGCTCAGACTGGGATATACAGCTGCTAATAAGCTCCAGTTAACGAGGTTTTACCATGGTCTTATTTCATATAAATCTTACTTCGATGTTTCAGATAAAATAATACATGCTATTTTTTTCTTGTAGAGAGACATTTCTTGCTGAAAAGTTGTATCAAGAACACCCACACCTGAAAATTATTCAATGCAAATGGGTACCTGTAGCAGCTCAAAAGATTATTCTTATTTTAAATTCAGATTCATTTGTTAGGTAACTGATTTTCAAAGTGAAATCATTATTATTACAAGTCATGGACATTCACTTAGATGCATTATTCCGCAGAGTTTATAATGCTGATACTGGTGATACTGGGTCTGGTGGCGTACTTGGAGTCTTCAATTTTGGCCTTCCTGAATGTGTTCCTTTAATGACCAAATATTCTCCTGATGTCGATTCTGAAACACCAGTCGATTTTGACTTCGGTCCATTTTTGTCTAAATCTAAACTATGGACTGTATTTGTTCTAAAAATCAGCGGTATTATCAACTGCGCGATGCTAAGATTAGTAGGATCAAGGTTTGTAGTGAACATTACACAGTCGATAAATCCAAAAAGATAACAGTTGTCTCCCAATTTGGCAGATGTATAATGGATTCATATCAGCCTATTGATATTACTGGAGATTCATCATCATCATCAGATTCTAATAGTATTTTGTGTTCTCAAAATTCTCCTGTGGCCTTAGTTATTGGATCTGATTGTGGATCTATTAAACATCTAATTCTACTGCCGACTAGTCAGAAAACGGTAATGGAATAACAAGGTTACAAATTGTTTTGGAACTTGATTGGATTACATTATTCAGTAGTGGTTTAATTTACTTCTCTACTAGGACTACGAAGAAGAGAATGATTGCGAAGACCAATTATTAAATCGTCAATTTGTTTTTCATACAAGGGAAAAAATTCAATTGGTTAAACATGATCGAAAAATAACTTGTAAGTTTTTTTTCGCACAAGATCCAATATTTGATGGAAGGTAAGAAAAAGTTTAGAAACCTAGTTTGTAATTATGCTCAACTTTAATATTTCTTTGAGCAGGTATGCGTGCGTCCATAACGGAGGAATTCATTTGATCACCCTAAAGTTTCTCGAGGAAATGCATCAGTTTCTAAAATCAGATGAAAATGAGCTACCTACTCTCAGTCCATCAGTTTTCCAACACTTGATGACTTGGAGTTTCGGAAGTTCCAGTGCAACAAAAAAGTCTGTAGGTTTATGTTTTACCCGCACCCAACCTCAAAAGCTTATATGCTGCCTCACCGATGATAAGGTAAAATTTCAAAAATTACATTATAAGTTCTTTAAATGCCACTTACAATTTTTTATCTACCTTCGCATAGACCATTGTGTACTCGATGCCACACGTATTTGATGTTCTAAGTGCCACAAAAATCAGCGGAAATAATAATCCATTTTTAGAGGAAAATCGGTATCGTGAATCAGGAAGTGTTAGCGTACTCCAAGTGGCAAAATCTATGCTTCCCGACATGCCACCATATTTCTGCAGTGATCAAAACATGCCGGTATTATATTGATTTCAGCACGACAACCAGTAAAGTTATAAGTATAAAAAATTTGATGTTCTTTCAAAATTGTAGACTGAAGGGCGGCTGGAAGTTTTGAAGTCAACTGTAAAGCTAAAAGGACATCAAATTAACGGTCTCCATGATGCTACACAGTACCTTCTAGCGTATCTGGACATTCTTTCTTTGAAGTCTGATGAATTCAAAACAAAAATTTCAAAACTATTAAGCCTTCGTCAGTCTTTAAAGGTTCTTACATTAAAAATTGTATGAAAATTAAAAACTGACACTAGTAGTTATTTAATTAATTCGTTTTCGTAAAGGATGCTTCAAAATCCATACTAGATCACTACAACAAGTACGCAGAAAAAGATGAGATACTTTCGGGAAGAATGGAAAACTTGCTTTCGCAGTATCATCAAGCTTGTCCAGTTTTTACTGATCAAGAAAAACTTTGGAAAGCTTCATTCGTAGAGTACAAAACTGAGTGTGATAAGATGAAGAGAACAATGGATAGTTTGGATGCCAAAATAAACGACATCGAAAGAAAAGATATAGGAGAAGATACAACACTAACACCTGTTCAACTAAAACAAATTAAAGATGAAATTGCTCATCAGTAAGTATTTCAAATTTATACATTTTTATTAATTCATACTCAAATGTGTCGTTTTTTGTTACAGGCATGAGTATATATCTAAAATAGTCAAATATGTAAATGAAATGAACAAAGCTACCTCTACTACATAATTCGAAGATGCCAACTACCAGCAGGCTTGAATTTTCTTTGCAAGGTTATAAGTTACTTTTGTAATATTTATCATTCTAGTTTTTATCATGTTGAAAATGTCTGAGCTTAAAAGAGGTTTAATTTAAATAATTTAGTTGTCCTTCTTTATATATAGATCTATTGTTGTCCTTTCAAAGAGACACTTTTTCAAACAGTTTAAAAAGATTAATTATGAATTGGCATTGAAGACCTTCAAGAAAGGATAATTCTTCTACTTTCAGTTTTCAATAAATCACGTAAAATGCCTTCTAATTTTAATTGTGCTTCGGTTCATAAACAACTATTAAAAATATGAAATTCATCCAAAATTCTGTTCAGCAATGACAGTAATAGAGCACGTGCATGTTCAGTAGACCACACTGGGACAGGATGACTTCCTGAATGTTGCACGTTGCCCGACGTTGGTGGAGCGAAGCTACAGGCAGGTTTTTTGAGGCCATTCGATCAGGTGAACCATTCAGCTGTTCATCTCGTGGTCTTGTTATGTTATTCTGCTCTGCAATTTCACTGTTTCGATTAATCGATTTCAACTTCTACAGCTTTAAAGATCCGTGGGTCTGTAGTGTATGTACTGAACTTTTGCATTTTATTGCCGTTTACTCGCTCAAAGATGCTTCAGAGATCCTACCAGAAGCTGCTTCCCAAATGTACGTCGAATCAGTTCATGGGACTCGTAACCACTGCTCGTTCGATAAGCCCTCGGGCGCACCAATTGTAAGTTTTCTTCAATTATGTTGTTATTGCTAGGAATCCTTTTGTAAACTGCTGACCTTTGAAATCGTAGGCCAACGTTTCTCTCCTGTCCAAGATGCATTAGCACAACATATCCAATTTTTGTTAAGATATACACTAAAACGGGAGACAAGGGAAACTCCTCATTGTTCACTGGCGAAAGACGACCAAAAGACGACCTCGTGTTTGAAGCTCTTGGAGCGACTGATGAGCTGTCAAGTCATTTGGCTTTAGCTAGAGAATTTGCAATAGATGAGGACCATCCTTATGCCGATAGAATTCTTAGGATTCAATGCATTCTTCAGGTACCGGATATGCATCTTGTAGTAAAATTATATATTAAAATGTGCTTTCACCCTATTTTTCGTATTGTGTGTATTTCTAGGACATTGGGGCTGTTGTCGCAACCCCCAAATCGACGGCTCGGGAATCTCAGCTGAAAAAAGTGGGGATATCTCAGCGTCATGCCTGTGAATTAGAGGAATGGATTGACGAGTATGACAAGCAACTTCCTCCATTAGAAAATTTTATTCTTCCGGTTAGTTTATTAATTTGACAAGTAAACCAAGACTACCAAATTCAGGAATTAATAATTCATTTTTTAACATGAAATGCAGGGAGGAGGTAAGGCTAGTTCAAGCTTGCATATAGCTCGTACTGTATGTCGACGTGCGGAGCGGAAAGTTTGCCCTTTGGTGAAAGGTGGAGAGGCGGATGAACAAGTTCTTGTTTACTTAAACAGGTACTTTCATTTTCTTGTGAAGGGCAGAAACATTTACTGTTTAATTTTACTTTTCATTTATTCGAAATAGATTGTCGGACTTCTTGTTCACCGCAGCTAGACTAGCAGCAAAGCTCGAGCAAAGAAAAGAGACCATTTACATCCGTGCAGTTCTTGAAGAAGCATCTCCACCTAAATCAGTTGACAAAAATGCAAATTCGAAATCAAAAACAGCAAGTGACAGGTCGTAATCAGCTCCTATCCTAACTCCAAGACTGTTTTTAATGTTAGGTATGCCAATATTGTTATGTAAATATATACTGTAAAGAGACAGCCTACTTACTATTTTTATATAGTTTGCTTAATGGATAAAATTGACGTAGATTTCTTCCGTAGTGTAACAAATGATTTCAGTTCATACGTCAAATAACATTTATTTATTGCATAAGGGAGACATACATATGCGTCTTGGAAGTATAGGGTGAACCAGCTGAATGTATCGGATTTAGTGTTATAATGCCATAACAATCCGATACATTCAGCTGGTTCACCCTGTATAATTTCGAAATGATTACTCTAAGTTAGGATCATCATCGATTTCTTTCAATGATAAGACTTCCAAAACCCCTCCGTGGCCTCTTGTCTCAGTCTGGATTAGTTCGTCAAGTTGCCGATAAAATCCAGGGTCAATCAGCACAGTCTAGTTCAAACAGAAAGCATATTACTGTAAATTTCCACACTGAACTTAAAGCTTTAATATCGTAGTCATTAAGTATCTTACCATTGTGAGCGCATTGCCAACGAATTCCTTGTCCTCTATTGTCCCCATTTTCTCTGTCTTTTCAGCTATACTTTTACATGTACTTCCTGAGACATTGATTCGAATCCTCATCTGAACTCGCTCAATTTTCATGGAAGTCTTTAACTGAGGAATTGCTTCCAAAGCCTGCTGCTTAGTATTCCTGTTGGGTTTGACTGAAAAATGAATGTCCTTCAAACCTTTTTCGATTATGGAAATTGGGTATGGTTTCTTTGTATCTGGATTAACACACAGTCCTACAAAAATTAACAGAATAAAATAATTTGAGCCTTGAAATTTTTGTAAATCAATATTCAATAGAGCTGCAAAGTAACCTGCAATAGTATTGGCGACATCTTTCACTGAAGACTCAAGCTGGTCATGCCTTTCCTTCCCTGAAACTTGAAGTTCGCCTTTGTCCAAAATCAGTTTGCATATTTCCGTCATATCATCCTTCCCGAATGCACTTACCAAATCTTCCTTCTTAGCGACTTGACCTTTAGACACGTTTGTAAAGACAGTGTGGGTCTGCAGAACTTCGTCGATATCCTTCTCTCTATACACCATAGAGAAGAAACAAATTACCAATACCAAGTACCAATCCATCATCATCACACCACCACCCCCAGACTCGACCTTTCAATAATCGTTACACTTACGTTTTATTTCTCCATGAAACCACTTTGTTTTTGTAGCACGCGATTTCAAAGCGCTTTCCGCATTTCTTCATCCGAACTATTGCGATGTTCGTGAGTCGGATTTGATTTGTAGGTGTGAATATCTTTGACATTTTGTAACTTGTTTAAATAACTAGCTAGAAGGTGAGATTATGCTTGGTTGCGTTTGGTTGCAGTTTCAAAGACCTGAGGAAGGCTTCAACTTTCGAAACTCAGATCAAAACCTTTATTATTATTATTATTATTAAGAATTACGATTGTACGAGTGACGATTGACGATTGGGCTCGGACAAGTAACCAGACCCGACTCAGCTACAAATAACCCGACTCGATTCGCACTACCCATTTCGTGCATCACATCCTAGTCTAAAAGTTGCTACATATA
>Ga0194135_10001012_pt1 | contig 16458 bp, 11 predicted proteins | sample LitLau_LLRF_2013_FD_134024 | JGI IMG/M metagenome (GOLD analysis project Ga0194135, IMG submission 134024) | Freshwater sediment microbial communities in response to fracking from North America - Little Laurel Run_MetaG_LLRF_2013 (version 2) | ecosystem: Environmental > Aquatic > Freshwater >...
CCTAGTTAGGTGACCTAGTAACTCTAATCATTTTTCCCGTTAGGTGACCTAGTTAGGTGACCTAGTAACTCTAATCATTTTTCCCGTTAGGTGACCTAGTTAGGTGACCTAGTAACTCTAATCTTTTTCCCGTTAGGTGACCTAGTTAGGTGACCTAGTAACTCTAATCTTTTTCCCGTTAGGTGACCTAGTTAGGTGACCTAGTAACTCTAATCATTTTTCCTGTTAGGTGACCTAGTTAGGTGACCTAGTAACTCTAATCATTTTTCCCGTTAGGTGACCTAGTTAGGTGACCTAGTAACTCTAATCTTTTTCCCCGGTAGGTGACCTAGTTAGGTGACCTAGTAACTCTAATCTTTTTCCCGTTAGGTGACCTAGTTAGGTGACCTAGTAGCTTTAATCTTTTTCCCGTTAGCTGACCTAGTTAGGTGACCTAGTAACTTTAATCATTTTTCCCGTTGGGTGACCTAGTTAGGTGACCTAGTAACTCTAATCATTTTTCCCGTTGGGTGACCTAGTTAGGTGACCTAGTAACTCTAATCATTTTTCCCGTTGGGTGACCTAGTTAGGTGACCTATTAACTCTAATCTTTTTCCCGTTAGGTGACCTAGTTAGGTGACCTAGTAACTTTAATCTTTTTCCCGTTAGGTGACCTAGTTAGGTGACCTAGTAACTTTAATCTTTTTCCCGTTAGGTGACCTAGTTAGGTGACCTAGGTAGGTTTCTTTAGAAACTTAACAACCAATAGTCAGGCTTGGATTTAGTGAAGGAATAAATAATTTCGACTTTCAACGGGGCAATGCTAGAAATTTTCAAAGATTTATAAAAGTTTTTGAAAGCTTATTGAGTTGGCCCCCCTATTATTGTGTGTGGCTCGTATGTTGTCGAAATATGGACATCCCCACCCACATATGGCCAATATTGTATGTACTCTTACCTCCAAAACGCATAATACACAGAAAGATTTCAATAATTACATTTCTCTCTTTTCCATTCCAACCATTATGGGCACGAAAAAGCCCATCCTCAATCCTCATCACCCACAAAAGAAAAGGACTGACGACAATGAAATACAAACGCAAATGTATTTAAAGGACAGGGCAAAATCAAAAAGAATCCGATCCGATCCAGGTCATTTACGCTCCCCAGTTCTTTCTTTCTCTCCCTGTTTTTCCCAACAAATTTTCCAATTTTGCCAAGTATTTTGAAATTGTACAAACCTCAAGCTTTCCACTGGATGGTTTACTATAAATTGTAAGAAAAACTCGAAAAAAGTTGAAAATTTCTGAAAAAAACACTAATTTGCAGGCAAAAGAACTGATTATTTTTTTATTTGTTCATTATACCTAATATTAACTATTGTTGTTTTTTGTTTTACCATTCTTGTTAATTATTATACTTTATTATTTGTAAGCCATGGTATGTCACTCAACTGAACTACCATGATGTTTTCTGTTGTTTGTTTCCTCGTAGCTTTGTGAGCTTCATTTAATATGTAGATATTTTTTACATAATGATTGAATTGTATCAATTTTTGAATGTTTGGGTTGCATAAATGTAAATTTGTTAGGATGAATGATAAATCATGACGTTATGTATGTGTGTGGCAATGAGCAATACAGGTTGTCATAATGGCGAGCGGACGAACATTTTTTTGTATTACTTTCAATTCCCTTTCCTATGATTTATTTCGCACGTGCTCTTTTGTGTAATTTATTATTTTACATTTTTTTCTGCGGGATTGCACTACAATAATTGTAACATCCAAGGATGAAATGAATGACTGACTCGAGTACTATAATGTTAATTAATATCGCAGTAGCAATATCAAATAAAAGGAGATATGGAGACCTTTTTCCCTTCTAGATATAAGACATTGCATTACCAATAGTAATGACATTGATGATGTCATTTTTATAAACATTCGAAATTAATATTGGCACAAGGGTTGTAAAGCTTAAGAGATTGAATCATAATGAATTGGGTAATCCGAGTGAATGCCAAAGAAAAAACGGAGAAGGATTGAAATTGAAAATGTTGACAATAAAAACATGTTTAAATAGTGCGGATGGGATGATCCTAAATTAATACACGTTTTGTGCAATTTATTTAAAACTCAAGACATCTAGAGTTACCTGCTTCCCGGTTCCCACGATGAAGACAGGTTCTATTTTCGGCATTAAGGAAGATAAGATGAGCACCTGTTTTTAAACCGTAAACAAAACACCCTCAGAGGAATGTGACTGCAAACCAAATACAAATCCAATCAATAACGGACCATCCCCCTTTGATACTTTTTGTTACATGGTTTTTCTAAGCGAATCTTATCTAGTGAGTAATCTTGCGATTAGGGATGTCTCCTTTGTGAGCCCAGGACATACTGTTGGGTAATATGAAGTCATCAATAATGTATGTGTTTTGTAAACATTGAAATTGAATAAGCCCTAGGCTTTATTGCTCCCAATTATTTCAGGTATATATTTGGTGCACCCTCGAGAAAGATAATACACACAACGAAATAGCCACATAAAAGCCTCACATAACCTATTCTTTTGTCTAGGGGAATTCACAAAAAGCAAGAAAAGTTTAAAAAGAAATACGATATCTAAACCAAAATTTCACACGCACTGGAGTTACAATATTGAAAATTTGGACATTAGATGTGGGTTGGAATCGGGATGATGAAATGAATGTTGATTAATTGTTGCACAAAAACAAAATTGGATAAATTGTTTGGACTTAAGTGAGTGTAAAAACTGTGCTTTGGTCGGGATTCCATTTGAAAAGAAAGAGAATATCTTGAAACTGTTAGGTGGACCGATTAAGGTTCAATAGTTCCTCGGCAGTTGCCGATTTCTTGGATCTTTTACCAGAAGTTCACGCACAATTGGTCAATCTACCTGAGAAAACTGCAGACTCGAGATTCTTTCTTAAAAAGCATACGAGAAGAAAGACACATTAGACTGGGGCAACATGATACTTGTCCTATTTAGCAATAGTTGCATCTTCATAAATAAATACGGGCATCCAATTAAATTCCGGGATTATACCCAACACGATTATGTATTCCAAAATTCCAATCCTTCATTTTTATAACCATCAAAGTCTTTTTGATATCTGTATATCAAGCTGTAGTTATAAACATGAGCATTTAAAAACTGAATTTGTTTGTCTCAATTCAAATTTCTTTTGAAAAGGTTGGTCCGCCAGTCTATTTAAGTATACAATCGCAATCGCGTTGTGGGTACCCATTGTCCATTGTCCCCTTTTCAAAGGGAGAGAGAACACTTACCCTCCGGATCTTTTGAGTCATGTATGTATACACATTGAAAACACAGCTTTTTACTCTTTTCTTCTTCTCCCTCTTCATCTCTTTTCATCAGAGTTTTCCCATTCACATTCACAGACTAAACGGGATAGGGTGATGTGATTTGATATTACGTGTGCATGAGTTGCTCTTGCTCGGTCAAAATTCTAAGCTCAGACCGTGTTTCCCTTCATTTTCTTTCACAACTTACTTTTTCAAATGTAATTAAAAAACATATTAAGTAACAATATTAACATGGGATTAAATGTGCAAGTGTTGAAATAAAAAACAACCTCAAAATAATACTGGTCCTGGTCATTTTTTCTAAAACCAGCATGATTAAATATGGAGCATATAAAGACATGGATACTTTATGTAGATGACAATCATCATGTTCCGGAGAAAGATACGAAAATATCTTAACGATGCGTTTGTTCAAAATTCAAGCCATCATGAACCCTTCCAATGAACATTTGTGGTAGTCAGTCATTCCTTATTTTGACTAGTTTACAGCAAAAAATGTTTAGTAAAACATTCAAAGCACTCTTTCCACTTCCACACGGTTTCCTCCGGGAAGATAATCATTATGGTTATGATTATTATTACTATTTGTATTGATATTATTACGAGAAAATTATATAGAACAAACTTTGCAATATCTTATCAACCTCCACAATTTGGAGTGTCTTTCTTTCTTTTCTTGGTCTTTATGAAAAGGAGATCTCTTAAAAAAAGGGTTGCATTCCTTTGGTTTTGTTGAAATGATGAAATGAATTGAGATAAATTTCATATACATTATTGCAAGAAATACTAGTCAAGACCAAGACCAAAACCAACAAAACAAGGATGATTATCTAAATCAAATTTAACCAGGAGATTATTATGTGATGTCTTGTTTACGGCTACACTGAGGAAACATGTGAAACTCTAGATTTTCTAGTTGATAATATGTGGTTATTGAATCCTTTTCTATTGCTCAAAAAGACAGAAGAGGAGGCGTATGCATGTCTGGTTATAGTTGTCCAGCAGCTTTTAGCAACGAGTTTTTACGTAATTTATCATCACAGCAAAAGTTTTGAAATGGATGATGATCATGATGATGTTGATGTGATGGTGTATGAATAGCAATAATATAAAATGTTCACAAAAGAAATTAAACAAAGTAGAATGGAGACGTCAACGGGGTCCCCACTAAATCCGACATAAACATGATGAACAAGAGCAAGAGGAGTCTGCTTCAAATTACAACAATATTTGGTTCACATAAGTTTTTATCTCAATTTGGGACTATGTGTCCGTTGTTTCTCAACCATATTATTACGTGTTTTATGCACGTCTATACTCAGCCAAACGGATGGACGACCAATGTAATAGTACCTTTTCATAACCGTTACGTTCTTGGATTCAAACACAAAAAATGGATTGAATGATGATGTGTTTATTCAAAAAAGCATATTGTAACACACTCCATCATCAATACTCACTCACTCATCGTCAGTCAGTGTTGGATTTAGACCACTCATTTGTGCAATACTGTGAAACATGCACTTACTTACTTTTCAAGATTAATGAGCTCAAGTGCTTGCTGCTCTATTGTGGCCATTGGTTTGGTAAACCAAAATTAGGATCCAAGCAAAAAATCATTTCATTTCATTTTCCATTTGAATAAAATTTGGAATAAAATCGAAATCAAAGTGATGAATAAAATGGTCATGCAGCATGCACACTGCCCTAGTTTTCACAATTGAATGAGTGGATTGGATATAGTATGCAAGACTGGAGGTAAAAAGGGATGAACAAACAAACACATTCATCGCTTGTTTTTCCAACGGCTCATCTAACAATTATGTACTAATGCGTTCCTCATTCTTCTTTCAACATTACATTACCTCTTTTTTACTTTTAAATGGGAAAGCTCATAAAAACAAGACATAGAATGAGAGAGAGACGTTGTTGAAGGGACAATCAAACAATAGCAATAGGAGTTAGTTCTATAACTACGTAGTTGGTTGTCAAATTGAGAGAATGAGAAAAACATGGTTGAACACAATGTCTAACAACTGGCTGTCCGGTGACTACTCTACTACCCACTACCCATGCTCATTATTAATTGTTTTGAGCCCATTCAAAAAACTCAAAGAAAGCGTATGCTCCTGTCCCGCTGCGTTCAGTTGGTCCGTGATGAATATGAGCATGAGGTTTTTCTATTGCTTTTCTGGTAAAAAGCGAAAAGTTGTTACTGAATATGTTTGCACTTTTCTAAATGTGACAATTTATTTAATTCAAATATAAATGGAAACTACCAAAAATTTACATATTTAGAGCTTATTTTCTGACACAACTAAACTAATTCCAAGCTGGTTTCCTCAGCATTCTGCATTGCAACAAGGATTTGGGTTTGTAATATTTGATGTATCAAACTTGATAAAAAGCTTACAACTTTTTTTCATTCCATTTTCCAACAACGGAAGCAAGTAGAAAGGAACCTCCCTAGCGGAGTAGCAAACCGCCTTCAAAAGTCGTAGGGCCCAAACATCGTGTACTTTTCTAGGATGCTCGCTCGACAGTACAACATACATAATCTCTGCGTATTTACAAGAGCATTGGAGAGTGAGTCCTTTCTCTCTCCTTACGCTACACTACCTTTAAATACCACAAACGGTGGAGCAAAGCAATCTGCTGCTGTTGCTGAGCATAGCGTCCCCTGCATCATACTCGCTCTTACTTTTGTGTGCTACAACTCTGCTAATAGTTTCCAACCTTTTTATATGATCAAGATGAAATATAAAATGTATATTTATGATACATCACATCATGTAGCAGGCAAGCAATGAGCCAATGTTTCCATATTCAGGATCATCATGATGATGCTGATGCTGAGATCTGATCTTGCTTTTCGCATCTGATCTTTGGGATCCACTGACTCTGGTTCTGGTTACTCTGGCCTGGTACTTTCCCCGCTTTGAGGAATATATTTGAACAGTATAATTTTTCTGGTGTTGATACCTCAACAAAAACCCCAACTGTCGAGTTTATACTCTAATCATTCCACGATCAACAAACGTTTGTAGCCAACCGTTCCGTTGCGTTGTTGCGGCTTGTTTTATTTAATAAAGGCGAAAGGGTTTAAAAATAGTTTTTAGTGACAATTGTTAAGATACATTGTTTATAGTGAAGGATTCTGGTTTTTTTGTGAAAAATAAAAAAAGAATCAAATAAAAGCGTCGAGAAAATTGGGAAAAAAGTAGGACATGAATTGACATTGCATATTGCATTGGGACAATGTTCAAGGAATGAATTTATCTCATCCTGGTGAAATTGGAGAACGAGACGCTTACGCCCTAATGGCTCAACACCCAGTTTTAGGAGCCCTTCCGCCACCATTTTTCCTCAGGGCTGCGGAAAGATATCAAAGAATCCCAAAACGCGCTCGCTGCAGAAATCATGTTGTTGTGTCAGCTCTCAAAGGACACAAAAGATACTGTCGCTGGCGTGATTGTACATGTGCCAAATGCAATCGTATTGCTGAAAGGCAGCGTGTGATGGCAGCTCAGGTAAGCATAAATAGAACTTTACAATTTGATAATTTTACTCAATTTCAAAGTGAAAGTGATATCAAAAGTAGAAATAGCTATTTTGAGGAAAAATTACAAAAGCAGTATGCAACATTTTCCTTGTTTCAGGTTGCCCTGAGGAGGCAAGAGGCACAGGAAGAAAATGAAGCTCGTGAACTAGGTCTACTGTACAACGCAACAAACTCCCCAAATTCAGCGGTTGCTCCACTGTCACCCAATTCCACGTCGCCCCAAGAACCCACAGCTTCATCAGGGCCATCAATATACGGTGTGCCAAATGGACTCCAAGCACTTCAAGCGTTTACCATTCCATCGTCTGGGAATAATGGGAGATCTAATGAACATCATGATACAGATTCATCATCCCATTTCAAACCTACTTCTTCAGACCAACTTCAACTTCATGATCATCATCATCATGACTCACCTAGTCCCAGTAAGGTTTCATTGCCCTTTTTTTATTCATCTCTTCAATCAATTTGATACACTTTTTCTTTTTGAGAGCTTTGCTTTTGATTTTTATTCAATAAATTTTGCATCAGATACGCTTCAGTTTTGGAGCTCGAGTCGAGTAGGAGCTGCTCGTGTCCCTCTTGTGATGATGCAAAACCACATAAATGCAATTAAATACAGTAGTAAAAAGCTTTTTTGTTTGCTCTCGAGTTTTTTATTTTTATTCTCTTTTTAACCTCTTCATATCAAATACCAGCAATTAATTAATTCAGTTCGCCACGCATTTTACTTGCAGAAGATTCCATTCATGCTTCTTTCTGGTGTGTCAGTTGCAATGAGCCATATAAACATGTGGACTAAATAGGGGCAATGTGAATCGTCTCTGTCTCTGTCTCTCTATATATGCTTAGACAAAATACAGTCTTAAGCTTAAGTCCATTATTTATGAACATTTATCCTAAAGAGATGTATATTTATCATATCATTATCAAGATTATGATGAAACTAATTTCCGTTTCTCAATCCCATTTTGTTTTTACTTTTTCCCATGCTCAAGAGAGAAACCAATTACTTGACACAAAAACTAGTTACGAAATACATAGTAACATGTGAACATAAAAATATTACTTTCTGACGGAAATCCTTCAACTGATTAATTAATTCAGACTCTCTTTGTGTTTTCTTTCATCTCTCATCACCGTCCGATAAAAGTTTCATAAGATTTTTCCTTTTTCTTATTAAAAATGAATAGAGAAAGCAAACAAAAAACAGCCACTGCCATCGGCATCAACAAGTTAGCTCGCTCCTTCACTCGCTTCGTTCTTGGAAAGAAAGTGCAATTTGTGTTTTTCAGTTTGTCCATGGCTCATGTCATGTCATGTATTGTAATGTGATATACACTAATCAAAATCAAAGCGTAGGCGACAACAGAAAAAAATCACAAATGTAAAGATACTGCTGATGATGATGGTGATGGAAGAATAAGAATGCGTAACTTTAATTCAGTCCCATTTCCTCACCGCTTTTTTCTTATTCCTCTCCAGCTCCCTTCTTTCTTTGTAAAATTACGGGCAATGTGATGTGATGTGAGAGTCTAGGAGATAATATGCAAACGCCAAGTGCAGACACTGGCATAAAAGGCGAAAGCATGAGCGTCGAGTTGGAAGCGTGTTGGTTGCGTCAAAATACAATGATATTGGCTCACACTTGAGCTCCCTAACTGCAACTGGTGAAAATCTGTAGCAATATTGATAAATAATGAGCGTCTTCTTATGAAATTTATTTTTAACGTGCTCAAAACTGGAACCTACATAAATTCATACCTTTGCTTAGGCTGAATGAATCCTTAATGTAAACAATTCGAGTTGCCTAGAGATGAGGACTTTGGTTTTGTTTGGTTAGTGAATATGCGTGTGTGGCCCACTTGACTAACAACATTTATTATTCCCTTGGCCTAGAGTGGTAACCGAACCACATTGGAAGAAAGTACTTGACAGAAAAACACTTTACCACACACCATAACTATCTATCTATCTATCTCGTCAAGATTTTTTTTCAACATTCAGTTCAATATATTTTGGAGAAACTATATAGGAACGTGTGCATTTCCACATAGAAAGGATGATAATATAATGATGTGATACTATGAAAAATAGAATGGAAACTTATTAATTCGTTTTCTTGACTTCATATTATTATTTCCCTCATTGAAAAGGGCAAGTAGGCAAGTTACAGTAGTTTGAACAAAGTGGAACGCGTCAAGACCAATCAACAACCCTCAGGTTTTTTCTTGTCCTTGCTCTTTCTCTTCTTCTCTGTAACTTGGAATAAGATAGAGTTGTAAAGTAAAGAAACTTTACTTTTTTCTATCTCTTTTCATCCTGCCCTCGTAGCATTGGGTTGAGATTAAAATACACTTTACTTTTAGAATGAGAATGACTCGACTTGAATCTTTTTCTTCTTTACAACTTACAACCGTTTTTCTTTTGTTGAAGAGAAAATTGCCCTATTCATTTCTTACGTTCATTCATGGATGGAGAGAGAGAAGAGAGGAGGAAGCAAGGAAAGAGACATTTTCCAGCTCTGTTCCTGAAGTATGACAGACATTCTGGGTGTGTGAAGGAGAAAAAGGGAATTAGGAACTGTTGAAATTCAATTTTCTACAACTATGATCTTGCAAATTACAATCTAGTAAAGTAAAGTTATTTTGTTGGAAATACAAAGGACTACGACCAGGGATTGATTTAATGAGGGTTAAAATGATGGTTGATTACTTAAAGTAGGACAGGAAAGGAAAGGAAATGACGACTTTGCATTTAGCTTTTTTTATGAAACATTTTAGTTAGAAAATGTGGAAATATCATATTTCCAAAAAAATGAGGACGCAAAATCCTCCTCATCATCTAATACTCAACATGATGATCACGATCAGATCGTTACAAAAATGGTGAAATTCAATAATGTAAATACTTTAAAAGTGTTCAAAACCCCAAGCAAACCACCAATTATTATCAACCTTGACTGATGAAAAAAATGCACTAGGGAAAAGTTAGCGTCGGCTACAGGGAAATTTTGAATCTGTAAAAGATTCTGCAACCACGGTGGATGGTCCAAACAGAGCAGCAATACATTTGTATCCACCAGTGCCTCCTGAGCGTGTTGGAAGGGAAGGAAAATGACATTCCATCCCCGAGGGAAATCAATACCAACGACGGGTTGGAGGGTAGCCTTAGCTAGAATCAAATTCAACGAAAAATGTAGGTATTTTCTATTTGCTCATACAGAAATAAAAATTGACATGCAAACTGTTTAGCTGACGTACCACCACCACATCACTCTACTCTAACACTCTGTTCCTTTCTGTACAAATTAAAATTTAAAAATGTTTGCATGGAAACCTTAACTAATTTAATTTGATTTGATTCTTGCTCATTTTTCAGATGAAGAAGGGATCGCAGAATCTGAAATGTTGCTGAGAGAATGAATGAAACCTGTTTGAATATTTGTAACAGCCGTCTGATTTTCTGGTAAGTTAGCCAATTACTGAAACAAAGTCAAATTATATCTAGCAAAAACTTCCGTGTTCAAAAATCATGCACAAGTTGATGACTGTGGACTCACCTACAAAAATGCATGCACCAACGTTTTGCATTATTTTTTTCATGTTGAAAAAGCCACAGCGAACAAAGTACACCAAGCAGAGCTCTGTTGAGCAGAAGGAACCATAGAAAGCTCAGGCTGAAGAGAAGACGGCGCGCTTCCTAAAGACTGTCCAAATCAACAGCTCGAGCTCACAGAGCTGTGTGCTTTGCGCTGCATATTATATTATATACACTTTTCAGCTGCTGCTCTTGCTACCAAAACAAACCAGTACTCCAACTCTACAATTTTGTGTAAAGTAATTATTACTCAATTAAATTGACTTTTAGCTGATCAGTGATCAGCAGTGTGTTTGTGTTCCAAAAGAGGGAAGAACTTCCTTGCATATTTTCTTCTTCAAAAAAGATCCAGGCATTATATTATCTCACCATCTCAGCTGTAATTAAAATTTATTTTGTTTTCTCAACTGAAAATTCAACTAGTTAACTGGAAAGGAGGATGGCTGATCAAGCTGGAGGTGGGAACAAGGGTCCTCCTCGACCTGCACTGGATATCATACCGGAGGAGGTAAGTAATTTTCATTAACCGGACATAATCGGTGTCAGTTTATGATACTTACTTGTACAAATAATACTCATGCTACTTTTGCCTCCAGGTTTGGGACATAATCTTCATGAAATTGCCAAAAACGGACTTTATAAGCTGTATGAATGCAACCCGAGCCTTTTATGACCTTTATAAGGATAAACGGGCATCCCTCTTGTTTGAAAAGGTAGCATTTGATTCTCAAAAAGGATTGTTAAAGTTCCTCCCTCTTTTCAAGGAAATTAATTAATAGATTGTTTATCGAATTGTTGTTTTCAGGTATTTCCTCATGTTTACGAGTATCTGACCCCAGCCGACGCCCTGAATTGTCGGCTTGTCGACCGCCAGTGGAGAAATGGAGTGAACACAGTTCTGCAAACTCATCCACTCAACTACGACATTGGAATGGGCAGCGACAACAACAGCGCTCGCATTAATCTCGAAAAAGCTCCTGTGGATCCCATTCCAAGTCTGGACATTGGAAATGTGTTCACCCCCGACAGAGTGGGAGTGTTGGAGCGCTGGGCTGACGACTTTGATTTTGGGGCGAGCAACCCATTTTCCATCACTCGGCGTTTCTACTATCGCGAGCCAGGTCGGGATCCTAACCGGGATCAAGATGGGCGTCAACAAGAAGCTCTTGTTCGCTTGCTGGAGCGATTTGGCTCGGAAGTGTGGCATTGCAAATACATCCTCAATCCCACCACCATCCACTGTCCTTCCGAATTGTATTTGAAGATAAAAAAATTGCTCACTCTCCTACCAAATTTACGGACCTTCTCAATCTTCCGGGATTCTGAAGTACATGTTAGCCACGTATTTAGGAACACGGCAACGACAGGACTTGGCAAGTTGATGCGAGACAATCCTTTCCCTCAGATGAAGCACTTGGTCTCCTTTTCCATTGATGCTGGGTATTCTGGAAACATTGTGGTGGAGTGTGAAATGTTGCCCCGGTTTCCCAACCTGAAAAAGGTGTATTATGCCAGTTGGCTCGGGCTCGGGTATTTTGACTTGCTTTCTCCAACTAAGGATTTATGCAAAGTCCAGCAGCTTCATGCGGTCATCAACAATGCCAAGGATTTTGCCAGATTGTCAAAGTTTGGATACCCGCTGAGGGCCCTCACTTTGGATTGCAGTAGATACAGTGGCAAGCTGGACAGAGTGTTTGAAGCGGTAGCCCACTTTGGAGACACACTCAAATCATTCACCCTCAATCTTCTCAGTGAAAAAAATCAGTTTACTAATGGATTGGTGAGATTTGTGCTCAACCTGCCAAAGTTGGAAACTCTCAGGATTCATGCGAGCTGCTCCAATTTCCGGAATGTGGATTTTCTACTTCCGTGCAGCTCCCTAAAGCATTTGAAAATGTTGGTGAAAGGAGGAAAGAAGAGAGCTACAGCAACAGCAACTAAGCGTTCACGTGGTGGAGTGGGGTCGCGTTGGGGTCAACCGGTGGAAATCAACGTTGCTGGACTTGAGGATTCTTTGTACATGAGTAACTTGTGGGAGAAGCTTCCTCAGTTAATCACGGTTGGATTGGATGTCAAATTGGAGGAGGGGGTGAACGGAGCAACACCAGGTACTCAGAAATATCGGTACACGAAAGAAGGTTACCTTGGCTTTCAAGAGAAACAGAGATTGAATGAGCCCATACGTAAACAAGCTAGGAAGGAGTTGTAGCTGACTGCTGCTCCAGCACTTTGATTCGTTTGAATTGTAAAATTAAACATTTTGATGTGTTGTTGTTCGATGCAGAAGGAGAAGCACTTTATTAAGATCTTTTCAAATAAATTATTATGTAAGTTTTTGTAAAGATTGTGGTTGTGGTAATAAAGTTTAATAACTATAATTATTGAGAGTGGTTATTTAATGGCACAAATAAATCCAAAGAAGTATGGCTCGCAGCGCTGGATTATCATACTCATACTCATATTAATATTGTGAGCTTCATTATTCGCTAAGTTTCATTACAAAATAACCATCATTTCATTTTGCTTGTAAGAATTTCCTACATCATCAGCACCAGCATCATCATCTTGCTTGCACAGGGGTAGAAATGCAGTACATTTTGCATGAAGACTTGAACAGAACAGGTAGCTCAGTCGCGAAGCGGCTTGTGGTAGCTTTTACTTATCCAAGGCGAAATGAAGCCCCTTCATTTCACATAGAACATTTCATCGGTGAACGAGTTTTAGATTCATGCAATTAGCTATTGATATTTTTCCATAGTATGCGTCGTTGCAACAAACTTCGTTCATATTTGTGTGCATTATACGAGTATTGGACAGAATAAATGATGTTGACCAGGGGAAAAGTTTGTGAAGGGAATTGAACATTTTTTGGATTTTATTTTCTCGTATTAAAATCAGTCCCTTTTAAGCTATTCGGAGCCAATTGAAACTTTCTTTTTGAAAACTACACGAGTCACCAACAATTAATTTTAACGTTGCATAAAAACGTCCAAGAGCTGGAAGTGAAGCTAGTGGAACAAAAATAGGAGGCGAAGGATAAGTTGAAAGTATGTCAACTTACTTTTAATGATGAAAGAAAACGGATAGTGAGGTTTTATTTGATTTTATTTTAATTAAGAATTTCATGACTCAATACAAATTGATAAAATTTCAACTTAAATATATTAAAAAGAAAAGTCAGTCTCACTTGTTAACCTATACATTTCATTTCATAACATATTACAACATCTACGTTATCTCTACTTCATCAAGTTAATAGTACATGGATCGATATGATTTTCCTCAACCTATTCTTTAGGAGCTTGCTAATTCATCATGTGTACAACTTTGCTCCAACGCACAAAGAGTATTTTTTGTTAAAAAACCTACATCTAAACATTCTTCGATTAGCATGTACAAACAATTAACAAAACCTACAAAAAATACCCAATCATCCATCAATAATATTAATTACAAACAGTTAAGATATCTTATTTTCGCTGGGGCAAAAATATTGGAAACGAGCAACCCAGTTCACAATATTTACTTGGGTGTAACTATGTGCACTAAAAAGTCAATTAAATCAAATGTTTTTTCGTTACGCCAAGTAAATTTAAAAAGTTGTTCAATTTCGTTATTTTTCAAATTCAAGCTTGAAGACGCTTGAAAATGTCGAGCTTGATCACGAAAATAAGATTGAATTGCCTCTAGCGACCCTTCTTCTTCCTCGACTGGGTACTGTTGTTTTGAGCGAGAGATGTGCTTGATGATTTTAAAATAGGCATCCAAAATACCAATAGTAGCACCGCTTTCAAGTTTAATTGTCGGCATTTCAGTAGGAGAAACTTTAGTGCGTTCTTCTATTACATGCCGTAGTATTTTCATGCAACTAGGTCCGACATTAGTGTTTAGAAGCATATAGTCTGGAACGTACTCCTTGGTGCGACTCTCCAGCATCTTCAGCGCTGCTTTCATGCTGGTACCAACAATCTCATTAAGGTGCACATCATTAGTTTCAGTAATTGCTCCTGTCGAAACTAGTATGCAATATCTCTTCTGGGTCAGGTGGTAAAATCGTCTTTGGCTGGATTCTTCAATCTTTACATGGGAAAGCACGGTCTCCAATTTTAAAACCAGAAGCCACATCACAATATCCTTCATCATCTTGACCTTGACTTTATTGTTGAAGTCGGATAAGCATTCTTTGGCAATTGGACTTCTATTTATTTCGTGGTCATCCATCGAGGTGTACATCTTGACAAATTCAAACACAGACAACGGAAATCCGCTTTCAAAGTTCGGGAAGCACGTTTCTGGCACGACAGCAAAAAACCCTGGATCCCTCAGCTCTTCATGTATTGATTGCCAGATTCCCAGAGGTACATCTTGTACATTAACATCAATCCACTCGTACAGTTTACAAAAGTGCTGAGCAATGGTGGAACACTTTCCGACCACGGATCCAATCTCCCGACTCTCCTTATTCTTTATTTGTTTTAGCAGATCATTCTCGACGGCTTCACGGTTTGCAGAATTAAAGACTTGCAAGGAGTACTCCAACACAAGAATGACGCTGATCAGTTTCATCAACTCGCGAGGAGTCATCTTGGGTGTTTTCACAATGTCTTTTACTTCAGCCATGTACCCATTTAGTTTTTTTGCAAGTTCGTGCAAACATTCAAGGAAAGAATGTAGTTTTGCCTCCGGATCATATTTCTTTAAAAGGTTGCGAACTTCTCGCCGCACCTGCACCATAAAGTTAATAAACCAGTTATTGCATGCGTCTTAACATCACAGTAGCATTGGAGAATAAAACCATTGTGACAATTCCAAACTGAACAGTTATTCTATGTATATTGAAACAACATTACTTCATATGTGGTGTCTGGAAGTTTATGTTCCTTATCCTGCTGGTACGCTTGACCAAACAAAAGGGCAAGAAAGAGAGAGTCTGCATTCAAACTGTACTCGCTTTCAGGTTTAAGTTCGACCAAATTCTTTATTTCGCCTTGGTCCGTAAATATCTCAACTTTGTCAAATAATTGGTTCATCACTTGCTGTGCGACTCCCACATCCTTCTTCTGGGCTCTCTTTGTACAGGAGTCCCCGTTTGAAATTCCTTTCAAAACAGTTGAAAACCATAGCTGGTTATATGTAACGCCTAAAATTACCAACGATCATTGGCTTTCTTGATTGTATTACTTTACCTGTGCATCCTGGATTTTCCTTTGACTTTTTGAGGGCATTTTTTAAAGTCTCAGTGTTTCGTTTATCAGCGTTCATACCATGTAGTTTTTCATACACGGCTTTAAGTGATGGAGTTGGTTCCAAAGGTGGAATACCAGAGTACTGGATGAACTCCTAAACATTTAATAAAATGATAAAATAAAAAATTTGTTCCTTAAAAGTGGCTAGGGAAATAGTTCACTCAATAGTCAAACAAACTTACATCTAGTAAATCATAACTCCATCTATGTTTCAGTAGATTGTCTACTTTGCAATTAAAACAAAGTCCAGCTGATCCGCTATTCCCTTCTAGGTATTTCGTAGCAAATTGAATAAGCTTTTCTTCGTAGGGCTTCCAATGGAAATAGCCACCACGTTTCTTTGGAGTCGTTTTATGTACTGATGAACAGGAGGCTTCCCCAGTGTCCATTTCACGACCACTGGAAATATATTTCAAGTTACGTAATGAACACATACATGTAATCAGCAAAAATTCAATTTCTCAGACATGTCAAGTACCTTGAATCCTCCTGCTCTTGAAAATTGACATTTTTGGTCATCGATGATGATGGTGCAAGCTTACTTGAAGTAGCATGAATAGGCTCTCCAACTGAATACATGCTCGAACTGGTCACTAGAGAGGTGGAAGGAACCTCCTCAGACAATGTCATTTGGTGCAATGCATCGCTGTAATATTATTATTATTATTAATAGCAAAAATTCAAGGATACTGACTAGGAAGGGCAAAACGCAATGATCA
>Ga0194135_10001013_pt1 | contig 16457 bp, 8 predicted proteins | sample LitLau_LLRF_2013_FD_134024 | JGI IMG/M metagenome (GOLD analysis project Ga0194135, IMG submission 134024) | Freshwater sediment microbial communities in response to fracking from North America - Little Laurel Run_MetaG_LLRF_2013 (version 2) | ecosystem: Environmental > Aquatic > Freshwater >...
AGGAGTGCATGAATATTTGAATTAGATTAATGCAGAGTGGGAACAAGGAAGTGGTGGTGGTGATGGGGATGAGAAGGACACAAGAAGAAGGAAAGGACTGCGGATGATGGTCAGAGGAAGAAATGTCAGCAGGAGTCAGAACCATCCTTCACGGTCCGAGATAGGGCAAGATCAGTGGAGTCCTGGCGCCGTAAGCTGACTATCCTCTCCGGGGGGTCATTTAGTCATCTCCAAACGGCCTTTTGTCTCAAAAAATGCCCAGGTAATCCAATGAACCACATATCATTATTGTAATTCAGTGTTTGTTTCTCGGCCATCCTCAGTCTTGCTCCTTGACTGCGAATGACTCCGCTCTCGATGAAATATGGCCTTCTGATTCCTCCTGCCTCTTAACAAGCCTCCCTTTAAATTATTTAAACCCTTCACTTGAAATCGAGCTACATTCTTTCTCCACTACATTTAACAACCCCATTACCACTGAATACGAAACGAGCTCTGCTCTCACTCACCGCCATCGCGTTCTGTGTTGAAACGACAGCATACACTTACAAATCTCCTTTCTGCAAATTATGTTCTATCAAACTCTCTTACACATTTATACGTGGTCCTTAATTCTCCTTCATGCGAGACAACTCACAGGAGAGAGCTTTTAGTCATGTTATGCAACTCTGTCTTACTTCTCTGCATACACAAACATGTCTATGTATTATTGTCGCCAATTAATCTTTACATATATACACACACGATAAACAAGCCATGTAACAATATATAGATTTCTTTCTCCCATTGCTCCCAATTCCGGAATTCCCATAGCGGAAGCACTATACTATATTCCGGAGTTCTATATTCACGATATACATCGGCAAGCGTCTCACTCAGAATTAGTCATGATATGGGAATACTTGGGCATTTATTATTATAGAGAGAAGATCGAAGCTTGTGGTTTTCCGAGTCAGTCACTTCTTCTTCATGGGAGATAAACACAGAGAGATAAGATACAGAAGAGGAATGAAGGGGAGCTCTGTGTTTAGGAAACTTTACATAATGGGAAGTTTCTTGGGGAAAATAAGTGTACCCTAATAAATGTTCCAGATTTGTAGCCGGAATGGTTTTTGTATGAGTTCTCCTATGCGTGTGGTGGCCAATGGTAGAGCAATTTTGTTTTGCAATAACTCTGGATAATAAGACAAAGTTGTTCGAGATGATGCACATATGGATTAGATGTCAGCCTGCGGGTGACATTACACAAGTGGAAAAGTGTCGCTCCAAATGTCATATTCCTTGCCTCTGTCACACAACGCGATATATAATGATATAACCATGCAACCCTACACTCACACAAACACATTTATTTAATATATTGCCCTGCTGAATGATGTATTCCAGTGCAGTGTTCCTCGATCCGGGTCGTTTATATCGTGATCGGCATTTGACACAACTATATGGACAAATTCCATGAGAGGATTATAGATTTGACACGAATGCGTTTGAAGTTGGCATGCATGCATGTTTGCTACTGTCTGTCAGCTTTATGGGATCATGTGTCTTAAACTGTATTAAACCAAGTGATAGTGGTTGGTTATGTTATACGACGATATTCCTTCTTTGCTGCTAACTGATCAAAAGTGTGTATGTGTTTGGGAAGAGAGAGACATCCAACATTAATTCTAGCATTAAAACTTTCGATGATTACTTGTCGAGATTCCACTCAAACTGAACCACCCAGTACACATACTTACAGCGAGGAATAGCAACAAAAACTGATGAAGGTTAGATCGACTAGGGAAATTAGCTAAAACACATAAGAGTAATGTCGCTTGATTGCAACCCACACCAATTTCTCAAGCCTCAGTTTTTGTTTACACGAGAAGGAGGAAGTGTGAGCACAGACAGAATAAATGGAAGACGTGATGAAAAGACAATCAACTAAATAGGTATTGTTTGTGGTCAGCACCAATTTTTGTCAGATTATCTCGCACTCAATAATCAAAGGATAGTCGAAAGTACAAATCCATCTCACCCGTTGTACACCACCTGCACATTATTATGTACTACTTCAAGTTATACATACTTCATGTGTGATTTGAGTATTACAGAATTCCTCAACTTTCATTGCCCAGTACTTCTGCCTTAGAATCAAGACTCCGTTTACACAAGAATTAGAACTGTAATGTAATTTTTGTAGCCTTTTTTCATGGACTACTAGTTAAAATACTCGCTCCACCCACACATAATATAAAATTCCTTTTCCATCTCACTTCAGAGTGAACAATAGGTGTTACAAATTCCAGCTGAAAACCATTGAAAACATCGGGTAAAATCACATGAAGTATCATCTACTGATATTCGTTAAGAATTAAGAATGTGATGACACATTTCTTCTTTAAGAATGATATTGAGCATGCATGAATAATTTGTAGAAAATTGATTCATTATATAAGAAAGCGAACGTCATGCAAAACTTAGCAATAAATCGCTATTTTCTGTTCGAGGTTGTGTTGTTTGTATTTGTAAGTTTGATAATCATCGTTAATAAACAATGAATATGAACTTTGTTGACAGAAAGCCAGAGTTGAGTCTGAACGTCAGGAAATCTATGCGTACATCGCCGTGGACTACAATTAGAGGTGAATTATGAGGAGATCAAAACCAATAAATACAATTAAGAGGCTATGGGAATGCCGTAAAGGGTGGTCCAAGATGAGTGAGAAAATTCCTCGAATAATTCAATGCGTGCCCCACACGAATCTAAGCTGTCAGACAGTCTATCCTTCTCTCTTAATTCATTACAGAATTTTTGGTAAACATCTCGTTATGATTATGTCTGTCTAGGTAATTCCAAAAAAGAAAGTCCAGAGTTTTGTTGAGATACATGTACACCGTATACCTCTTAACAATGTTTAAGGAATGAATGAGTCTCGTGTGTGTGTTGCATTCTTTGTGTTTCGTAGTTATATAACTCAGAAACTATGATAATGATGATTCGAACCAATATCGTGAACACGTTCTCATTTAAACCCGGAGGATGGATGAAACCATGAAACCCTGCCCTACCCAGGAGAATTAACGAGGATCAGGATTACCATTTAAAACACACAAAGATCATGTTCATCCACGGCTTCCCAAGACAGACTTCAGTTACAGAACACAGACATTTTCTGTCGAAATAACTCCTTGCGTCGGGCCATAAATGATTTATGGATCCCAATGTAATAGTTCCAACACCATACCTGTAAAATGCACTCACCCTCGTTCATCCTAATTTTAACTTGTTGGTTTTTCCAACCTCACATATTATCTTGTTATTGATTTTTTAAACTATCAGTTTATTCGAGAGCATAATCAATTTTGGAAACATTCGTCGTCGTCGTCGTTCTTCGTAATTTAAATTTAATGGCCGTACACACATCGCATACTGAGATACAGAGAACAAGGCAGTTTAGGTTTCATATATAATTTGGCGTTTATGTGGTGATGATGTGCAATTAATCAGTGTGTGGAATTGAGTATTAGTTTGAGGGGTGAAATTAGAAGTTGTTAGGATATAATAAGCACGCAGTAATTCATGCGTGAAAGTTGAGTGAACATGCTTTAAGCAGTTTGACTTTGTGTGAGGAATAAACGAAGAGGCAGTGTGTGTATGTGGAAATAGACGAAGGTGCTGCTGGTGATATACAAGAGAGAGAGAGAGAGACAGTCATTCATTATAGTTGACGATTGGTTTGAAATCAATAAAAGCTGTTCTTTTGGCCGTAATAGCTGTGGAGATGAACAAGCATTGATGTCAGGAGTGGTCGGCTTGTTAAAATGATGAGACGGAATCAATAGAGAGAGAAGGATGAGAGATCAGGGCAAATTTGACTTTTTCGTTTGATGTCGTGCCAATCAGGAGATCGGGTCATCTAAGCAAGAGAGAAAGACGTGTAAAAAGTGAGAGAAAAAACTGGTATTATACTACGGACAAGTAGTGATGATGCATGTTGTAGAATTGAGTGGACATGGCTACTGCTGCTTCTTCTTGTTGTTGGCCCATCATCTCTTAGGAAATAATCTAGTGTTGTCAAAGGAGTTAGCGACGGCTTTGATGGATGGGCAAGTTTTGCAGTATCACTTGAAATGATCAAGTCCTCAGAAGATCACGCCGCCCTGAAAACATGCCCTGACTTCTTCCAAAGCCGCTTTTTTATCTCTCACAGTGACTAACTTAACTGACTGGAGAGAGTGAAAGATAAGTGGACAATTTCCTTGGGTACATTTCCTTTACGATTCCTTATATGTCCTCATGTTCCTCGTAATCGGTCTAGTTAGAACTTACTTGATAATTAGTTTTTGTATCACTCCCAATACCCCCATCCTCACTCTATATACGTATACATACACACAGTCACTCACTCTGTGTCAGATAACTCCCATTTATTATCGAGACGGATAATAAACCTTGCCCCTGTTCTTCACTTCTCCTTCAGATGACAAAAAACCCACGAGAACGTTAACACAATCATTTTGAGATCATCTCACCTTCCTCACTATCCCTTCATGTCTACCTCATAATTACCAGTGGCAATTGCGTCCCGATTAACCATTGACGAGCAGTTAATCAATCATCAACAACCCATTGATCCGCCTTTTCTCCTTTTCAGTCTCAGGCCTCAGATATATTCTCCATTGATCCATTTAACGTGAGAAGTATTAGTGTCGATGAATTCATGACAAATGAGAATTTCAACATTCCTTATATCAACTTTATAGACTCAACCTTATCGCTTGAAAAGTGATTTAGTCTCATCTGAATATAATGTACTCTCTCAGAGTAATATACTCACACAATATTATTCACTGCAGGCGTGAATCTTGCAAATTGCAAATATTTATTTAGGAAATAACCATTAGTCAAATGGCAACTCACTTTCAACAAAAAAATTGAGTGAACTAGCTGGCCTGCTTAGCTCCCTGTGTGTGTTGTGTGTTCTATAGTGCTCCCCGTCTAGTGCTACCTGCGACTGCGACCCTCTCTTTTAAACGAGGCAGGTTAATGCCTAGCTTACTCTTTAAGAAACTGAAAGAAAAGGTGTTAAGAGGATTTCACCAAAACAATTAAGATTTGAAAAGGGCATCGATGGGGGTCTTAACTCAGACTTGATGACGTGAACAACATCCATGAAAGACTTATTGGGCTCCATCCACCAATTTAAAATGATGGCGTTTTGTGGCCCAGACTAACTCAATATTTCATCAAATATTTTAATGAACTAATTCACAGACTAATTCCAACAATCTCTAAGAAATATTTAGATCTCAATTTAGATAAAAACAAACACTACAAAGAGAATGAGCGAGCTATATCATAACTTGTGAGACTTGTGACCTTCACCAAATGGGAAACCACTGCCAACAATGATACACTAAAAATCTGTTAACTGTAGACAGGTGCATAGTTTTACTAATGTCGATCATATCCTAAATGATGAAACTGAACAATTTTCAAACGTACTTTTTCATACAAAACGCAGCTAAATTGGAAATATTCAATGCAAAAAGCCATGTACACCTATCACTGATTCACGCCTGCATGATACTGCAGACTGAAATTTTGAACAATGTTTATATAGAACAAAAAACAACCACAAACTCATTTAATTGTGAAGGAAAAATGAACCGCACTTAACCGCAGGCAAGCAACGAGGTCACAAGACAGATTGTTACCAAAAAGAAAAATTTCTTTTCATGCGCTGAGACGTTGAGACTAGTTGACACTGTACTGATTGTGAGAAAATTGCATGCCAAAATTAAGGTAGATTTTTCTCATAATAGTCTGTAATTGGCTATTCAACACTTTACTGATTTCTAACTTCTGATTGAAATTGGAATTTATCTCTCAAGTACTATCACAGTCGAGTAATATTTGCAAAGAAAGAGAATAAGTCTGGAGAAAAAATGAGGTTTGTACGTGATTTAAAACACAGAACAATCCATCATCATGAGCAATTTAAACAATGAAAAACGCACGTTTAATGATCATGTATCAAATATCGTAAGAGAAGCCAGGTAATCTACGACGGGAGTTGCTCATCTACTCCTGATCTCCTGCATTTTGGTTTGTAAAGAAAAAGCTTGATCTCCTCTCTCTCTCTCTTCCTAAACAAATGGATGTTTGAAGGCATTATAATCATCGTGTATAAAGTGAAGTGATACACTCATCATCGAGTCGTTTGCTCCTTAAGAAAGATTTGAGAAGTAGAGGACGGAGCGACCGGAGTTAGTGCAAGGTAGAAATCAAACAGAAATGACCGTGGAGCTAATGACAGTGGTGTAAATAATGTGTTCGACCACATTACGGGAGACGGAGAAGAGATAGTGCATGAGAGGTGGTGGTAGTAGTTGAGTAGCCACAGAAAGCCCGTTTATGAGACTACTAAAACTATTTAACAATAAAAGACAAGGTATACATAATCTGTGAGTAAATAATGCGAAAGGCACTTGGAGATAAAAGCTATGTACAATCAACATCGACCGAGTGAGGTAATTTCAATAGAGAACGTGAGTTTTTTGACACCCCCATAGGCACTTTGCATACTTTGAGACACTCCAGAATTGGCTTTCGGCATTTTTTATGTCACTCCATAATACACTACGACTTGCATGTTCGATAGCTTAAGTGCTATTTCATTACACACACACTGAGAACAGAAGGACACTTTTTAGATACCTTCGTAATCATAAATATTCCTCCGTTTCTCTCGTCTCACGTGGACACAATGCGTCTGGTGCGCTCTCATCAATTCCTCCGTGTGACACACTCACACGGAAAGTAAGGACGCATCGTCAAGCGGAAATAATTAGATGCAAAAGGTACCGTGAAGATACGAAGGTATCAAAGAAGTGAAGCGGAGAGAGAAAATGACATGACACCAGAAGAAGAAAGTGACTCTTGAAGATTAAGGTATCATGTTAAGATGAAAGACACACGATTTCTGTGTGTGGAGGCAGACTGGAAGATGATGATAATCAATCTTGCGTCCGTCCCCTTGGTTTATTTACCCTCACTACTTTTGACTTGTCCTCCTCCCACCTTAATTTCCTTGTTCAATCCAATAACTTCCCTTTTTCAAGTGAAATGCATACGCATATCACATCATCATCAGCGTTATACAATCATCCTTCAATATAATCAGTCACTCTCTCTCAGTCTCCTTGCCAGCCTTCTTATTATTATCTCAGAGATCCATTTATCTCAACCACCACCAATGCTACTCTTCATTATCATCGTCGTCCTCATCATCATCATCATCATCATCAGCATATCGGTTTCGCAGTTTGGTGTACAAATCCATATCCATTACTCATAGACACTCTATCTCGATATGTGAGGGAGACTTCAGGAGAAGCAGGAGCAAATTGCAGGAGAAACAAGTTTCAAAGAAAAGTGGCGAGTTAAGAGGCATCGACAATGAATTATCTAGTGCTACTCACACCGATGCTAGATTTTTCATACTTCAAATGGGCGATTATCTGGGTGGCGTTTCATCAATATGAAATGAGCACACAATGGAAGTACCGTGTTGCGAATTTTTTAAATTGGAGGAAGGAGTCACGATGTTTTTCATCTGATGGGTAATCTAATTCGAATATCAGGTGAATAATGCAAGACGGATATATATTGAAGAGACTTTCCGACTGACACCACTTATTAGAGAACTCAACAGGCAGCACCAGAGGAGTTAAAAATTCATTGCTTTTCTCAACCAAATGGTGATATGATACCGATATTCGGAGGACATGTGTGGATTTCCCATTTTTCTCATTCAAATGAACAACACACATGCCTTCGATTGCAAAGAGCTTATTAATGTCCTTTAATAATTGACTCCGGTATACTTTGCATGAACTATAAATCCACCCAAAATATAAAAACTAATATTCTAAATTCGCCTGCTTCCCCACGATTTCCATGTATATATTTCCTTGTCTACGTATACTACATTGGTAGTGCTGCTCCTTCACTTACAGCGTTATCATTATGATTGCTACTTTTGCGTCCAACAAGTATTATGTAACTCAAGGAAAAGTCCTTTTGCTAGTTCATACTCTAATGACAACATCCCACTCTTTGAATATTTTATTTACTTCATAAATCCAACGTGTACCAATTGTGGCTCCATTTAAATAAACTCCCTCGATGCATTTCACCAACCTATTAATTAACTGCCACCAACCAAGGGTCCGCTCTATCTTTCATGTTCTCCTCCACAAAGGTCCTCACTCTTATCTTCTCATCCGCACAATATCAACCAAATCTTCGGATACATTTCAAGATCTTTATCTGTCCCTTAAATTCCATACTACCCCGCGAGCGTGTATATATATATACTTGTTATCCATTTAAACCCTACAAAAGTTCAACCTCTCAAGTGTATTTCTATCCCGTACAACGTATTCTTCCTTCGGCTACGATGTCGTCATCATCCTTATCTGCTGATACTTCATACAGCAAAAATTTCACCTTCAAGTGGTTCACATGTACGAAGAGTGAAATGATGACTGGACTGAAGATTCCCACTCGGGGATAATGTGCTTTGTACTTGCCTTTGCATTATGCTTAGCCACTTTTAACAGTCTGCTTTTATATCCACACTCATATACATCGCACACTACTACCTGTGACCTGCCTTTCCCGTACACTGTCATACATATATGCACACACATGATTTATTATGAAAGATTGGTCTGAAGTGCAAAATCACAAGTCCTCCTCCTACGTGTGTTTTAAGAGAGTGAAGAGGAGCCAGCAGTGATGAACCATTGGAACAGAAAGAGAAGATGTGGGAGACAGAAAGTAATTCTACTAGGATGATCTAAGGACAAGGGATGTCATGTCACGAAGATAAAAGGGACAGAAGGAGATGAGCAACTCTTTTGTGATGAGAGGACTTCAATGTTTCTTTGATGTTTTGTCTACCATCACCACATTTAGATCCCACAACACCCGACCGAAAACCACTCTAAAAAAGGGCCGTAGTTGTCTAGTTACATTCATCCCGTATCTTTTTATGAGTATATATAGTAATACACACAAACACATTTCGTACTATACTTGTGTATATACTCAGAAACGATGATGTGCTGAGACAAACGGGAAAGTTGTAAAAAGGAAAAGAGTAAATCAGGAGTCATCACATCATGATGAGAGAGAGATCTTTCATTCTCATATGAAAGGACAGTCTCATGATACGTCTCATGATGTTTGAACAGTTTGAAGGTACTGGAGTGTGGCACACAGACAATCAAAAGAGTCTCCACAATTCCGCCAGTCTTTCTTTGACTGCCAAAGATTTTTTATACTTTTTCATTTCGTGAAAAGTGAGAAGTAAATAGCGAAGCATGTGCTTGAGACGAAGAAGAGATGAATGTGTGAAGAACACACACACACAGATATACACAACACGTATAGTGCACGAGTCCCACACACGGAAGAAGTCGAGAAAAAGACTAAAAGAGATGTATCTATACGAACTTTAACCATATACGCGTAAAGTTAGTTAGTTGTCCTCTGAACACTTTGAGAATTCAGACTTTCGGTGAGTTGAGACTCACCACATATTGTTCCCTCAGCCATCAGCTTCGTGCACTTGACTTTCCACGAAACAAATCGACTCCTCCATTTCGTTTGACATTTCCTCTGCCAATTGGATCTTGTTCCAATCAGACTGATGTTTTTAACGCTACACTTGTCTTCTTGGCGGCTACGTGGATTAATTTAATCCTACTGTATCCCCGTTACTAACCAACAAATAAGTCCCTTACTCTCTTTTCCTTACTCGTGTCTCTTTCCAAAGCCTCTTCTAGACTCACTTATTCTCACTCGTAAATACACATCCACACTTTCTCTCTTTGTACAGCCAGCCAGAGATATTCAAATCATTACAGCACACAAACTGACTTTGATATAAGCTGCTTTTACTCATCTTCTTTCCCTATACACTGAAATAATAACGATTCATCAGCATTAAGAATATTCATTATCAAGCAAACAAAACCGCAACTTAACAACAAGCTTGACAATCTTACAACTTTCAAAGATCAAAGAGACAGTGGAAATAAATGCCACTAATTTAAAATAATCAAATACATTCCTCTATCTATTTCAAAACTATATGAAATCATCTCCATACTCAACTATAAGACTTAATATATAATAATATAGACTTAATAAGTAGCGTGTTGAATCGACTTTTGCTCTCAGATTCCACAGGCAAAAGTATTTTCATAATCACTATTCATCATAAATCCTTCTAAAGATTGACATGCAAAGAACTACGAGAGAGAGAGAGAGCAACAGAGTCTCAATTGCATTTATATGTACTTGACAGCAATAAAAAAGATGTTTCTCTCCAACTTATCATAACCCATCCTGTCGAATAGCTTTCACCGCGTCGAACGATAGGGAAGTAACGTTCTCACTCACTTGACTCGTGAAGGCCTTCTTCTATAACTTTCTCCTAGGATTTCTTAAGAAGGGGAAAAGGAAAGAAAAGTGTTTGGTGTATCGATCAAGGGGGAAGCGCACACTCGATTCCGCAGACCCACACACTCTCACATAACACACACACACACACGGAGACTATCCTCAAAGGGAAGTAAACGCATTTTTCAGACTTTTACTTGACTCTCTCCTCTTCATCGATCTATCTCCGTGTGTATATGTATATATATGTATATATATAAATGTTCCAACTCTCTCTCGTGGTGAAAGTACCCTCTTTATATGAATTCTTCATACATGTCTCTATAGCGTGTGTGATTGTATTTTTCTGAATTCACTCCCTCAATCTCTCAGCCCTCCACTTCCACGTCTACACTCTTTATATACACACCATTGTGGCCAAACCAATCAACCGTTATGCAGTTCCTTGTCTCTCTTTCTAAACATACTCACAGTCATTACACAAAAGAAATCCCTACCTACCCATACAAAGAATATTAGCACAATGAAAGATTGTCATCATGTGTGAAATAAACACACCATGCTTTATGGTTTTCTTGCCTAAATATGCACTGATGCTCTACCATGCTAATCTTCCTCTTGGAAATATAAAACACAAGTATGTGCATGGAATGCCAATTTTATCACAAATGCTTGTACACTGCAATAATTTGAGATGATGACGTGCTACATACTGAGTGCGAGCGAGCATTCTTAGAAATTGTGTTTTTTCAAGATACAAGAACATACTGATTGTGAGTGTGTGTATCGTGGGTTTCATTTCGGGTGTTGGAATGCTAAGCTAAATATATATACGAATATATATAGGTATATAACATATGCTCGAGTGACTTGTAAAATAACCTTTGGTTCTCATATCAAAATTTATCAGTTGTTTCTCCATTATATGTATCCTATCCATCTCGGGAGGATTGTGAGCAGCCTGAAATATTATAGGATAAGTATGCAGAATCACATAATATGTGAGATTTCACATCTTGTTGAGTATCTTTGATTGTATGACATGTCGAGGAGATAAGATGGAATGCAAGAGGGTAATTAAAAAACTAGTTGATCATTTTTGTATTGCAAATAAGAAACATTTATTTTATTTTGTGTTGATTGCCATTTTATTCTTTACAAATGGCTCCAAGGAGCCTAGTTTGTATATTATCGTAATGTATAACGGTAGTACAACTTTCTAGAAGGTAAGTTGGTAGGAGTAGGAATAGGTAACTAGTACAATGCCTTGTCGGCATTTATTTGATTCGAGAGAACTTATTTTTTGTTGACTTAGTCACATACATATCATTTTCTTCTTTCATAGAGGATTAACATGGCATGTTATATACCTTTATTGAGTTGGCTGGAATTAGTTCATTAATGAAATAATGAGAGTAGTACACTCGAATACACTTAACACTATAACGATTTGGCTCTTTCTTTGCGTTTCTCGCTGGTACAGTCAGATAATTCAACTGTATTTAATCAGATGAGTTTTACATTCACCCTGCATCACACCAAACAAACGGGTGATTCTGACATAAATTAATTCCATCATGTCACAAACATGTTCCACAGTGAGAAGACAATTATATTACTAGTAGAAGTAACAATATATAATGCTCGATCACTTTACTTACACCCTTTCTTTCTCTGGTGACACAAGTCGTAGTGTTGTAGTAGGTGGAGACGATGTACTAATCCTACAACAAAGAGTTCGAGTCCTACTTCTACTTTCTTCTAGTTAACAAGAATAACAGAGCTAACTCATCTGTCATGAATCACCATCTCTTCGGATCTTGCCCATCAAATAATTTACTCTCTCAATGTTTCTGTTACTCTTTCTTAACTCTTAGAAGGACCACTTACAATTGCATCTTTCCATTAAATATCAATTTATTGTTCTCTTACCGTACCTAATCTATAGTTAATTAATCCGTTAATATTACTAGTAATCATTCAGTCGTACGCCAAAAACAAAAGCGAAAAGAAATTGAGTCATTTCTTTATCATACATAAATAAATAAAGCTCAGTAAAGTACTCTAAGTATTCTGATGGAGTCAAGTTCATCACCAAAAAACTGGGGTCGGTTTGCACTGGTTGTCTACACAATTACGGCTAAATATCTACGGCTTATTACTAAACTACAACTAACTAGTTAATTCTAAGTGATAGGTATTTATGTCTGACCTACGAGGTTGCGATTTAACGTTCACGTGGCTCCTTCTTCTATCAGCAATGAAAGCAAAGCGTGGATAATAGTTGTCGGGAGAATACCACATTGACACATATTTGATTCTTGTATACTACTGCAGAGAGTAGTAAGGTTATTAGCTGCTAACTTCACAATAACAGTTTGGCCTTGGGGAATGTAGTACGTCTAAATTATTACTGTGGATAGGAATTACGGGTTCATTACTTATCGATTGCGTCACTTTTCACCACGACTTCTGGCTTGATATCCAATCCATTCACCATCTTCTCAATGGACTTTAGTTCTGAAGGATGCTGCTGACCAGGCATACACAGGAGGGGGATGTGATGAGATGAAGGTGCCGGAGGAATCGGTGAGACTACTGTTGCTGGGTCAAGGGCTGAGGGTAGGGAGGGGACCACTGGCGTCGTGGGTTCAATCGTTTGAGGCCTGGGCGAGTGCTTCGGACTGGAGTGCCCAGAAGGGGTGACTGTTTCGAACGCGGAGAGACTTCCTCCAAGAACACTCGTTGAATTTGAACTCAAAGATGATGTCGAAGAAGACGAAGCCGTGGCAGGTGGGATTAAAGGGTACGGGAGATATCGGTGAGCCTTTAGCAAAGCTAAGAGAAAAATGAAATCCCTATATTAGTTTCTCCCAACGAGTAACGAATCAACCACATCACACAGGCCAAAGCTTGAAATCTGTTTAGCTATTTACTTAAGAAAAGATGATTACCGGGGCCTACAGATGAAGCGAGTGAGACAGGGGGTCCCAAGGGGTAACCGCTATGAAACAATTGCTGTTGCAGTAAATGGTTGAAGAGGAGTGAGGGTGGGAGTGAGGCTGCGGCTGCTGAGTGGGGTGAGCCCGACCCAAACAGCGAGAGAGCAGAGGGAGGAGGCCCGAGCGGAGACAAGCCCGGAACTCCTGAGTACAAATTCGGTGGGTACAAGTACGGCAGCATCGGTGGTTGCAGCGGAGGTCCCAACGAAATATTTGGACTAGGATGATCGAGGTCACGACCCGCTGGACGAAAGGCTCCTCCACTCTCAGACCCACTGTCACTGATATCTCGGTCGCTGTCTTCATGTCGGCGTCCGCCATCCCCACTAAAGTCTGCAAAACGACAAGAAACTTAGAAACGAAAGAAAGTCACTTCGTCTCATCAAATGACAGTTGACTGCCCAAATCATACAAGAGGATTAGCCTTCTTTAAAACCATTACGCCACCAAATGACCAAACAGCCCTAGTCTACTCTCAACCTGACCCTCTCCATCCATCTAACTCAGTCAGCTCCTCATGGGAGACAATTGGATTTTCAGTCTCTCTACAACTATATTTCCGATGTTATTGATTCCACCAGCCCAATCCAACACCAAAGGGATCAAAATCCGCTTTCAGATAAGAACTTGTTATGAATTATTCATGAAATACCCGAATTATACAAAACACACATCCATCAACCACACATACATATCCAATCTTCACTCGACAATCGTCTGCCCTATTTGCTGGGGCTTAATGAGACAAATCTATCGCTCGTACTCTTTCGTTCTTTCATTGCCATCAAGTCACACATTACTACGCCTCATCACTACTTCTATGCAGCAACTTTTTAATTGTTACTTTCATATTATACCCTACTCGATATCCATACAGATGTAAACTTAATCCTTTTCATCATCGCATTACGTCAGTGTCGGGACCTCCTTAATAGCGACTTCTTCACTTACACTTCGATGAGTAAAGCTTTACCGTTCAACGAAAAGTATCTTACATGTCTCTCTTTTAACAAGATCCTGCTCTTTGACACCTCTAATTGAAATAATTACAAGAAAAACTTGGCATTCAGCCTTACTACCATCCCAACCCAACTCGATCCTTTAAATGAAACACACTTGTCGCGTACCTTCACCAAAAGTGCCGACACAGGACTCACTTTAAAAAATACGATAATCTCTTCCACCACCTACATGCATTGTATATACCTAACTTTTAGTTTTTTACCTATGTCGGTATTCTACAATAATGATAATAGCGAAAGTACTTATTCTTCACTTCTATTTATTCTCAGCTAAGTAAATCTACTTTTCGCACCACCAGACACTACCAGCCTACTAGAATTAAAAGCACTGGTCTTTTCATCGAAAACACTTACTGAGTTTGTTTTTTTATCCAAACCTAACTCACAGTGCTACTACTATAGCGAGTTATCATTGTGATGGCATAAGAAACTTCTGCATTCCTGAAGTACTACTACTACTCCTGTCATTTTCCGATATCACAGTCCTTGTTCGTGATTTTTAAGTTATAATAATTAACAATCCCATTATCTTACCGTGATGTCGAGTCAAAGGTGGTGAGACGGAATCCGGCCGATGATCATTTCCAACGACATCAACCCTTTCGTCATCATCATTGTCATGACACAGAGAGTCAGAAGGACCGGAACTGAGATTATTGCTGGCTGAGGGTCCTGCATTGCTCGACTGATCATGTCTTTGAGCTGCCAACAGCGCCTGTCTGCTGAAACAAACCGTAAATCGAATTAGTTTTTGTGTGCCATTATCATACTGAATTAATTTCAAGAGTTAATTGATAAGCTTCAGCTTATAAACACTAACACTTATTTAAGTGAAATACTCTGAACTAACTTAAATTTTACATCATGCATGAATTTTGTGTAATGTTGTAATGTACTTTCTGCTGCAAAGGTAATTGGTTGGCCACATAATTTTTTGCGCACTCGATGATAGACTGTACTTTGTATTATTTGCAAGATTGGAAGTACACTTGAATGAAACATGTGAAATGGTAATACCATCAGCTCCTCTTAATCCTCTATTTTCGTATATTACCGTTGCTAATTCTTAGAACTTACATTTTAAGAAACATTAACGCTTATCGCAGCTCAGATTCACTAAATTGAAGTTCAAACCAATCCAACATGTGGGATATAAGAGGTAGTCATTACACAGCCTCCACTCCTGAACCGGATAGATTTGACAAAGGTAACACTTCAGCTACAAAAATGGAGTTCACAAATTGCCGTTTTTCTAATCCCAAGTATATACTTACTACCTCAATTTATTCACTCATATACAACCTATTATTCTTTCACCCTTAACACTAAGGTATTACTTTTTAACACCAAACTGAAATCGGACTCAATAACACTGCTGCTACTAAACAGCTTTGAGTTTCATCGCAGTTCAACTGTTACCAAGTTATCACTACTGCCTGTAATAAAAACAAACTCATTCCCAAGGAAGCACGGAAATCAGCTATTAGTAGCAGAAACTCCGTAAAAGCCTACTCATTGTCATTACAAACAAATATTTAGGTGTTTACGAACACAATGCACATTATCTTCACAAAACCTTCTTTTCTATTTATACAGCTTAAATATCATGATCCTACGCGACACTTCCCATCCTCTGGCACGTATGAAACTCTTTACGACTTTAAGATAAACATTTATTTATCTTTTCACACCGACTGACGACGATGAATGCTCTTTAAGAGAGTTTGCTTCATTGCTTTTTAAGTAAAAATACATCTTTCTGATCGGTTTTCATAGAAATAATCGATTACAGGAAAGCAGTAATAACACTCCCATATTTCCCATACTGCAAAAATTCTTACCTGCACAACTTACAAAATTGAGAATTTACAAGTGTAGTTATAAGATCAGCTTAGTCGTTTCAAATGAAACGAGACAGTGTTAAAAAAATCAATTTAACTCTCAGATATATAACGTCCAAAAGGTCGCTCC
>Ga0194135_10001014_pt1 | contig 16450 bp, 7 predicted proteins | sample LitLau_LLRF_2013_FD_134024 | JGI IMG/M metagenome (GOLD analysis project Ga0194135, IMG submission 134024) | Freshwater sediment microbial communities in response to fracking from North America - Little Laurel Run_MetaG_LLRF_2013 (version 2) | ecosystem: Environmental > Aquatic > Freshwater >...
GTACATTGACTATTGCAGCAGCAGCAGCAGCAGCAGCAGTGGTGGTGGTGGTAGTGTGCAGAAGAGAGGCACATGAATGACTTATTCCAGCTTAGTTGTTGAGTTTCATTTAATAAGGGGATTCAAGATTCGACTGATCAGTTTGTATTGTTGTTGTTATATTGAAAGTTCATTGTTGTGAGTTTATTCTGCCGGACTACCTTTACTGCTCTGATCTCATTTTTTAGTATTTTTGTCTTGTCGCAGTGTTTTAGTTTGGTGAAATTTGCAAAATGGCAGCCACTCGGAGGCTTCAAAAAGTAAGTGACACTTAAAAGACTTAACAGAGAGTGAAGAAGGTACACTTATGCTTGAGTTATCAAGTGGAGGTGGGGAAAGTTACTTAAAGTACCTATATTATGTTTGTGTGGTTTTAAGGAACTTCAAGACTTGAGGAGCAATGGGGTTCGATCCTTTCGTGATATCGTTGTAGATGAGTCTAATATACTCTACTGGCAGGGAGTTATTGTTCCAGTGAGTCATTTACGAAATATGTGGTATTTGTGTGTGTTGTGCATTTCCAAACGAACTAAATTATAGTTGAGAGGGGTATAATAATAGTTATAGTCTAATGATACAAATCGGGTTATAGATTTTATGTTTCTTGTTTCTAGGAAAATGCTCCTTACAATAAAGGTGCCTTTCGTATCGAAATCAACTTCCCGGCTGAATATCCATTTAAGCCTCCTAAGATCAACTTCAAAACTAAGATTTATCATCCTAATATTGATGAGAAAGGTCAAGTCTGCTTACCAATCATAAGTGCAGAAAACTGGAAGCCTGCCACAAAAACTGATCAAGGTATGAGAATTTGCTTCCAGTTTAAAATTAAGTTGATAATTCTTTTGAGTATTTAGTTGATAATACTTTTCTCTATGTTATAGTGATACAAGCATTGGTTGCTCTTGTGAATGATCCTGAACCTGAACACCCGTTGAGAGCTGATCTAGCAGAGGAATATGTGAAAGATCGGCGAAAATTCATTAAAAATGCGGAAGAATTCACAAGAAAGCACAGTGAAAAAAGACCAACTGATTAAACTTCCAAATATAATTCATTCATTCGGCATAAATATTATTGGTGAGCTTGAGTACTTATCTGTATGCTTTATGTCATAAATCATAAACCTTAAGTTGAATTAAAAAATGCATATTATTCGTAAGTTTTAAAGGTTGTTCCTGTGTAACTATATATAGCGATGTGTGATAACTAATAACTCCATTAATAAGCAAAATACAAATCTAAATCACAAATAATAAAGTAAGTAAAACTTACTACACTTGGCAGAAGTATAGCCTACTCATAATTATAACACACTTCCTATAATTCATATTATCATAATAATCCTCATTATAAACATTTCATATGACACATTCAATATTGGCAGGTGAAGTTTTTTATATTTTTGATAAACGATATATTGCTTCCAATTCTATGTTCGTTTTAATACCTTATTCAATTATGACTAATTTTATTTTACCTTATCCACAAATCGATTCAACTTTATGTTCTTACGACGCTTATGTTGAAACCATCGAAGGTAGCATTTTCGCATGGGATATCTCAAGATCAGTTAATCAGTATCCAAACCTCGGATACTGCCTTTATATAAAATTGTATCGTGAATTCAGACGAGGCTTCGACCAAGTTTGGCATTCCGGAGCTCTTCGATTATGTTTTGAAATTCATTAAAATCATTTGGAACTGGAATTCATCGTGATCTACTGGTCATTGTCATTAGAGCATTTAGAGCGAAGTGGTGTCCCAATCATGCTAAATTACACATTATGCTATCACGGAAAAATAACGCAAAACAGTTCAAAACAATTTTAAAAGATTTTATATTGTTTGTATAAATTCAGTTCTTTGACTGTATTTTGTGTTTATTTAATATTTTTTCTTATCATTTTCTAATTATTTTACAATATCTTCGTGGAAATTCATTGCAGTTTTTCTTTGAACTGGCTCTTAAAATTGTAGCAAGAGGTATTTGTTACACATAAATGTTCCTAAAAATCTAATGGTTTTTTGTAAATAACAGTAGGATATTACTATTAACAGTAAAATTACAGTATAACTAATAATTAGTCAATATTTCAGTAATACATTCTTCACAATTGTGAGGTTTAATTTGATTTGAGTTGCATGTGGTTGTGGTAATTTCTTACGATACGACTGGCTCCAAATCTTCAGTTTCGTACCGACCAAAATTATGTGCATTTAAAAATTTCTTGTAAAGTTGAACTGATTTTATCAGGACCTTAATGTATAATAATATGCTGGTCAATCAGTACTTCGCAGTCCTGCGTGGTGCCCTTTTTTCATCACGCGATGAACTTCTCATTTTTACTATACATTGACGTACACAGACACCTCGATGACTGATGACCAAATGACAACTCTAAAAAAGAACTATTTTTAGAAGCAGATCTTCTCTGAAAGAAGGTGTTGGTGTTAGCATTGTCTGCCGAAGGAAACACGGATTATTGATTGCTGTAACTGAAAAGATGAAGGAGATGTTTGACGTTTTCATGTATGTTTGCAGTCCTTTACACAGGATACGTTTATTATGCACAATTTCCACACTTCCTCAAATACAAAACTAATTTTCAACACTTCCGAAAAGGGTTTGTGGCTGGTCCTTGAAGACAGAGCCACAACTTATAGAAGTGAGGGCGTGTGGATGCATATAGTAATGTGTATCAATTATCACCTAAATTGCAAAAAATACAGTAGTAAACCACCAGGACATAATTGCTTACGAGTTTAATAACATTATTTGGTTTGTTTTCTTTGTTTTTGCCAGTTTGTTTGTATACGAGTTCTTAATCCTACTCTGTGTATAGTCACTTAGTTAGTCAGGGGTTAATTTATTTTAAATATTCTAAAACTATTTTGCTTATTCCAGCAAGGATTTGTACCAGAATAAGTGGACTAATCTTACTAAATGTTAAATTACTGTAATTGGTAGAATTACATAGCATCAATAAATACTTCAGAGAAAGATTGATAATCATAATTTATGCTTAGCAGGTAATGGAACTTTATTATTAAATATCTAATAACTTGATTGAAACAAAATAATGTATTAATGTGTAGTTTAGCTTAGTACTATTAAATTGGGACCAAACGTAAAGCAACAGAGACTTAAAAATCACAGATTTTTATCATTTTTTTCTTCTTTCATTTAAACAATAATGTTTACTAGCGATCTTAACAACAATTAATAATAATACATAGGTACAGATAATTTGATGCTTTCTGTATGCAATATTGGCGATTATGATACACGAAGTATTTATAGCCTCACCAATGTCACAACAAGCATTCCACCACACTTAAAACCGTCTCTTTTATACGCTGCATTAACTTGTTATGCAACAATGCTGCATAACTGAGAATACCTTGATCTGAACTTATATCTATATCCCTTCTAATAACTAAACCTTAACTTAATTTTATTACCAAGCAGTCAGTCATTTCAGTCAATCTTCGGTGAACCATATTCATAAATATTCATTCAACTACAATACTCCCAAGTGAGTTTAAAGAGACCTGAGGTTTCTTCACCTTTTGAATCATTGACGGCTCTTTACATTCTGAACTCTGAAGTAGCTCAACAAAATCCTAACTTTTCAAATACCCTAGCTCTGCTCATCAGTCATTTGTGTTTAAGTTTTTGCGAGGAGCAAACTTAATTAATTTCTGTAGCGAGTTATAGGGGCACATACTCTTAAAGGAGTTTCTGTCAACAGAAATATCTGTTGATTTATATATTTTCCTTCAAACCTTTAGCGTATTACTACACTGCAAAGTATGACTGGCTAAATGTTTAGTGTATAGCCAGAATAATAAACGTGTGCCTTAAAAATTTCAACTATTTACCAGGAAGAGACGTACAGTAAGACAATAATGAATATTCACCCAACGCTATTTTACAGACAATACTGAGAGTGATAACTGCTTATTTTGTCACGCTCATTTGCATCAATATTTAATATGCAATTTTTCTTAAAAACCAGAGAAATCTAGCTTGCATCTAATAGTACGCATTCCAGATCCAGAATGAGATATTGCCACCACGTTTGAATTACACATCTATTTCATAGATCGGTGCACTTATTACTGCGAAAAATTACAATAGTTTTTAACAAACAGGGCAAAGCTGAAATCATTTCTCATGCAATTTTCGTATACATTGGATTACATTGGAAATTTAAAAGTAAGTAGCAATGACAATACGCGTTATTTTTCAGCAACTATGAATAAATAGATTTATAGTTCACCTCTTAACAACATAAACTGCATTGGGATTTCAGGACTTGGGCGACATTTCTTACTGTTAGGTTTATTATTTAGGATGATTTGTACATTAATTTAAGCATGCGATGAATTAAAAGAAACATGCTTTGGCTTGAGAGGTAAGTTTTACAGTAAATATACCATGACTGCTCACATGGAAGCGTAGGATTTTACAAGTAACTTATCACCCCAAACTATCTCACCAGTTTTCATAAAATCCTTATAGCAATTACAATTTATAATTCACAACGATGGAAATTTTTAAAATGCTGCTTTACACGCAGCGGTAATTACGAGACACTATACCAAGGCAAATTGGATGCTTAGCCCCAGTAAAAGATTTATAACTTTGCCCCTAAAATGTGATACAAATAAGCAACCTACATGACAAAAAAATCTCCAGTATAAAATAGACTAATCAGCTTTAAGACATATAGATACGGATATCAACTCATAAGAAGAAAGTGTGAGACATCGAACGAAAGATACACTTGCGTAGTTTTTCAGGTGTCATTCTACCTGAATGCGTAGCCCTGCTGGAATCGGGTCTATTACAGATGTTTGGTGCACTTTTTGTGTTTCATAGCTTGAAGTCAAGATGTATGCATGAATTGACAGGAAGGCACTTTCTAACTTATAGTTAACCATCCAGTCAATGTGTTTTAGTGTCATTCGAAAAGTGCGGTCTCATATTTGTCCATGTTGATTAGCAGGTGAATACGTCTTCTTTACTAGTCTTCAAACAGATAGACTGAAAAAATACGGAGACATTCGTTTTCTGAATTTAATTTCTATTTTCTGTAAGAGTTGAAACACAAGCATTGCCGTTTTTAATCAAACGCATCAAACTAAAGGTTTGTATACATAGTTTCCAAATATTCTTAAAACTACTACATAATAAGTTACACTTAAAAATAAATGAGAGTAAATAGGCTCGAGTGAAGTAATTAGAAGATGGAAGCGGAGCACGCTTTTTACGAACCTACATTTGTCTGTTTTTGACACCACACCTTACATGTAAACGTAAGTAGAAAGTCCCAATCACTTATCCTTAGAGTATCCGGAATCTCACTACGACTATCACTGTTACATCAAACCCATAAGGAACCAGTTGCCTTGAAGTCCCTAATTGCAGTAAAATATTATGCCCATTGATACAACTGATACAACTAACTAATTAATACAACTTCCTAATTAAAACTGGTCTATTGAGATGTAATTTGCAAATTAGAAATCCTAAAATACCAACAGGAAAATTATGCATGAGGGTTTTGGTACTCGGTGTATTGTGTTCTGTTTCTAGTTTGTAAAGTTTCTGCACACAATTTTGAATCTAATTTAACGATGTAGTTTAAAGACTAGACTTGTCATTTACACATTTTTTCCTCTTCATAATACTGACCCATTTCCATTTTAGAGTTAATCGCCAGAGTGCCATTGTTTAGCAAGCAGTAGTCTACACATAATAGAACAGTTAATTAGTGATTTCGTGATTTGGACACGGAAAGTTGCATAACAGTATCTTACTTTTCACTGATGTGGAGTTTTCCATAGTGTTCACGAAGCTTGCGCCTCCTGTATTATGAAAAATTCAAAATTAGTTACCCGATGATAGGACCAAAATGACGTTATGTACTTACCAACAGGAGAATTAGCGGTTTTTTCAACAGTAATGGCTGCCAAAGGAGATGAACTCAGTTTAGTTGTTGTTACTAAACTTATTGCTCCTGTTGCTGTCGACAGTCCATTCAATCCGTTCAAGTGACCCACACCAAAACCCTTCTTCTCTGCAGTTCTAAAATCTCCTGCATTAATAAGATTTGATTATAGGAATATATCGTGGTAAATAATAAGAGTTTGAGATATATTTGACGCACCGCGGTGGCTGTTAATCGTCAGAGACAGCGGATGCTGCGATTCATTTGACATTTCTTGTTCAGAATCATTCTTGGGCGGTAGAGTAGCTTCGGATGGACTGTTTGGCTTTCGAACTGCTTTCCTCCCATCAATATAATCAACGGATGTTGCAGAATCTGTGTCCATTTCCATGTCCACTTCCTCAGGAGCTGTCCAAGTCAAGTGCTCATACTTCCCAAGCATATCCTTTTTTAAGGTGGAAAGTCTTTGCTGAAGTGCAATCTTTTCCCTGGCAAGTCGTTCCATTTCATGTTCAAACTCTCTTTCCTTCCGCTTCAAGGTCTATGAAAATAAAAGTTTAATGTTTAATAACGCATACTATTACAAGGAAATCCGTGTTATACGAATCATAAACTTTTTGAAACTACTAGATGAATGTAGTAGTTTGGCATTAACGGAAATTCTAGACTTAATTTGATTTATGCAAGCAATGAAGGAACAAGTTTCATACGTGCCACACCGGTATATTAATAAGAGAAAAGAGCGACATAAAATCGCAATACAATGGAGTTCGACAAAGGAAAGATTATTGTGGCATTTGCTGTGAGACACACTGTACTAGTCAACTGTTCCACCCACAGGTTCCACTTGAAGCCATTTTTTTACACATTATAGACGTAGACACACGTACAGCAAGAGTAGCCCAAACCTGACCTAACTACTGTCTACTGATTTAATGTAGGAAGATATAACGTAGGGTTCAATCATGCAACCCGATTATTCCCATACAACCCTATTAGTTACGATTAAGGAAAACTGGTTTAATGTTGTGACCATACAGTGTTTTGACCCCAGTTCAAGTCACTTGATGATAGCATTGATATTGACTGAGCAATTGTTACCTGATACACATTACCTCACTACTTATAATTTAGTTAAAAACGAGACAATAACTCATTGACTGCATGCTCGTATGTATCTAAAAGCTTCAAAAGCTGAAAATATTTGACCGCTTGTTTAAAGTTCATTTGTTAACTGTCACTTATTATGACTACAAATAATACTGAACTCGAAATTAATTTAGCTGGTGTTTGACCTTGCAGTTTATGCATACATTTTTTATTTTTATGATTTTATTTAAAGGTCAGGAACACGCTAATATACAACATAGTAAATTCTAAATTGTAAACAAACATAACTACACCATAGAATAAAACAGGTAAAGTTTATGTTTCAGTAACTACAAGCTATCATACATTCAATCTTGTCAATTCCAATATGAATGGCTAAGTTGAAAATGAAAAATGCTCATGAACTCGATGTATGATATTGCATTCGTCTTCCAAATAGATGTTGTAGATTAAGAAGTCATTCATAAGACTCACTAACCTGGATGTACCGGAGAGAGCTCCGGAGTATTGCTAAGTTTGAGATCTTTCGGTCTTCAAACGATGGAAGCTGTCCCTTCAACAGCTCAAAACATTCTTTTAAGTGAGCCCTACGGTTTTTCTCAAGCTTGTTATGAACTTCTCGGGTTCCTGAGTTCCTACTATTGATACTGCTGCTGCTGCTGCTGCTACTTGAGTTGTTTCTGTTGAAAAATAATTAAAGTTATGCCCATATTCACTGTCTTTTCTACGCCATGATCAGAAAAAGTCGGATATAACACTACGACATGTTTCTCATCATACCCTTTGGATGCCCGGTTGGTCCCTCCATTAAACTCATACGTCGGTGACTGACAAATCTGGCCTCCTCTGCGATAGGAATGGTCAGAAACTTTAAATCCATTCGCTGGTTCAGGTACTTTTGGGATGCTTGGTGTATTATTTGAAAGGTTTTTTTGGTACGGAAGTGTTCCTTGTGAAACATAATGAATTCCGTTTTGAATCACCGGGTGATGGTTACTTCCATAACCATTTGGAATTGGTGAGGAGAGAATTAAAGAAGACGATCCACTGCTAGGTAAAGCCGGAAATCCCTTCTCACCTGGAAGCAAATTATCAAACGTTAATTCAGTGAAGAAGGCCACACGATTTGATAAGCATATATGACAATATATTGTCATTGGCATTGGCTATACTTTCTGGTTTACTTATTGGTTGTTGGTTAGACAAATCGTAATCGTATGTGTACAAGCAATTAACTTCTGAAAACAATCATGAAACGAGATACGCGATACATCTTGAGTTCTGCATTAATAGAGTAGCCATTGCCACGTCATTTTTAATGCATTTTCTACTGTAGTATTAGATCAATTGTTAATGTATTTAATTGTTATTGGTTATGCTAACGGAAGTCCTCTTACATTCAGTAACACATGAGAAATAATCTTTAATCCACTTCTTTTTAGGAATCGGGGTGCATTCTTCTTTGATTTTCTGCATGCTGTGATTCTCATTCTCATAATCATTTATGCATGTTTATTATTAAATTACATTAAAATGATCAATTAACTACGTCGTATTATTTGCTATTTGTTGTGTTTATTCACTGCGTGGACGAACTGTGCTGGCTTTTGTATATTTTATCATGCATATTTAAACTGTTATCTTAACTTCAATACTTAGTAATTATACTGCACTACTGCACTCACACTAAACTATTGACTACTCGCACCCATGAATTGATCCCACACAGAAATAGTATACGAGAAGTTCTTCATCAGTCAAAAATACAAGAATTGTTTTGTTTATTGTCAGTAATTAACTATTTAACAAGAAAATGTAAGAAGATACTTGCTGCCTACATTCTCATTTTAAATATAATATTAGGTATTGTTTTCAGATATATTACTTTGTAGTTATTAATATGTCTTAATTTGATCTCCATGAACTTTTGACGCATTAATCATGATTAAAATATTGTATATTCACCAGAAAAGTTTCATTTAAGAACATGTACAGCAGTAGTAACTTTATTATAACTAAAGTGAATGGTAAATTAGCTGGACAATCTTCCAACGCCTATTGCATTTTTTTATTATTCATGAGATGTACTGGGTTCACTTGACTTACAGCAACATAGTCTAAAACAAACAAACTACTCAGCTACTGTCGTAGAACAGAGTGAATAATCAAGTCTCAATCACTAATCGGCACAAAACCATGATTAATTGTATTATAACTTCAATCAAAACAAAATAAAGATGTTTATGTAGTGCACTAGTATTTAAAAGGAACTGATAGGTTGGTCAAGTTTGCACTGTACGTCTTCTGCCATGCAGGATTCATCGACTGAGGAATTTCGCAACACAAAAACGTGAAATATAAACGTGGAAACTGTTAATACTATGGCATGGGCTATGGAGATTCGAAACTACACGATAGGTCGTCTACACGGCAGACAGCATTGCATAGTATTATTGCCTTACATTATCTGTAACTACACTACTCTGTGTGTTTCATATTGGTTTATGTTTTTACACATGAGAACCAGCTTGTTGTTATGAGCTTTTGCTTTACACACAATGAGGAGAATAACATAACGCAACAAGTCCTATTAGTTCTGTATATTCTGATATTCCTTCTGATTCTGCTAATGCTGATCAACAAACATGTTATAGGTGCTGATTTTATTTACTCTTCTCCTGGCAGTCAGCGAATATCCACGGTTGGAGTTTCCACCGATATGAGATATAGTCGAACGAACATAAGGATTAATTGTTCGAGCTATAATGCTACGACGGATGCAGCAGATTTACTAACACACCCATTACATACCTACCACTGTAAGGTTTAAGCCTTTAGGTTTAAGGTTTTATTACTGTGATGGCAAGTATTCAAATTTAAACACCATAAGCGTAAGATTACTATAAAATGTAATGATTTAGCATCAACATGTGAGGTTTTTTGCAAGCCTCGTAGTCACACGGAATAAATGTAAAACAGCCTCACAGCTTACTTAAATGGAATACATGGATGCGTAATTGAAGTGGAATATCAATAACATATTTATTATTACCAACGTGTGTATTTTCATCAAGTCACACTTGTCGTCATTGACGGATGGTAGTAGGTGCGATTAATCGTACTAAATTCCAGTCTGAGACTTTCTTCGGAATAATGATGATTGAATTTACTTCCAATGAAACTACTTCAGCTTAGAATCGAAGACTATAGATTACAGAATTACAGATTAGTAGCTTAGAATTGGGACTTAAAACTTATCGCACTATTCAAAATTGTAAATAGTTTGAGTTTTAAAAAAATAAGGTAGGACGAAAATAAAAACGTAAACTACAAAAACTGTTTAGTGTGGCATATTAACGATAATTTTTTACAGAGGTATTATAATACTAGCCTAAAATTCTAAAATTCCCTAAGCCCCTGCTTAAACTGAAAATAATAGCCTGTATTGAAAATCATATCGCAGATACACTCTGCGTATTATTAGTTTTACAGATTAAACAAGGTCATGCCCGAGAAGAAAATACATTCATGAAGTTTTAAAATCGATCTCATATGTATTAAAAAAGTCACTGGTAAATATTGAAGAATGTGAAGGAGATCTGAATTCTGAATTGAGTGAGAGATTCCACCAAGAGGTTATTTTGCAAGCTAGCATCGCATTAAAGGGGGTCATTAACTCGTTATTTGTGTAGTTGGAAGGTTGAGTATGCGTTGGATTTACTTTGATGGAAGAGGCTTGGAACTACAGCCAAACACGATACCACGCGTCTGCAAAAATGACATATTTTCTTCCTCGTGTCTTTAACTGTATATGCTCAACCTCGTCTGCCAATAACCACAGTGTACTTTAACAATATGCTTTCATTCAGAATAACCATAATCCTGAGAATTGCGAAGTGATTTTGTGCATTATTCATACTCCTATATACTATGCGACGTTTACGAGAGTACAATCTCTATTTGTTCGCCAATAAGAATACTGAATAGCTAGCTACTGCTGATACAATTGATTGGCTAAATTATTTTGATGCTGTGTAAAAATCTTAATAATATTATATATGTTACGTACTTTGCATGGATGTGAAGGGCGTGAAAATACGGATGAAAACAAACTTTACCCGAGACATTTGTAGTGCTACTGCATGCTTCATGAATTGAATTCTTCTAAATTCGTCATTTTATGATACATTATTGCAATACATTTCAGCAGTCCCTGCCGCCTAGCTAACTGGCGTTCCTCGCTAAAACATTATTTTTAACCCGATGCATCATTAATGGATAATGAAATGATTTAATGATTTATTTAAAATTCACCATTTTAAAAATTAAAATGTCAAAACTTAATACAGATTAAGTATATTCTCTTCCGAGACATCACTTACAACTACAAAAAACAAAAAAAAATATTTTAAGATATAGCCTACATAATGGATTCAACGAAATGCAAAGGTACTCTTGTCCATGAAGCCACCTCCAGCGTACAGTAGGTTTTGCCTTCATCCAACGACTAATACTGATTGCTCATGTGAAAGTCAACTTTCTTTTTCAAATATTTTATTTATTATTATCAAAGACTTGCAAAAGCACGTTTAAAGAAGATTATCGTTATCATCTCAGCCTTCTTCTTTTCATTCGATGACCAACCTTGAACCACCTAATCCAACAAAACCAACTTTGCAGAACCACTTGTTTACCCTGTTGTCTGTACTTCTGTTTCTATTCTCCTATTGAGTACATACAAGTTTTCTTTAAAAATCTTTCAGATTATACGCAATACGCCAAGTGCCAACTGATAAACTCAGTAAAGTCAACTAATGCACATTAAAATAGTTAGAATAATGGTTTAAACTACAAATGCTGTAACAGACTAACATTCACATAATGCATAGTTTGTTTTTTTAAGTTCAGGAGAACTGCCACGTCAATCATATACAAATCTCCATAATTTTGATGGAAAATTTAGCTGAATAAAGAAAATATTCAGAGTGTAGAAATAGCCCACTTTCAAACGAAGGTGTAAGATATGGGTATGTGCAATTAAAGCAATCTAGTCTGCGTGTAGTCAGGCAACTGTCTAGTGTCGACGTGTACTTTATTAACAATCCTACATACATGCAGATCCAAGATATGAATTCGCAAAGGTCATTTAACTCATTGTGTGTTGGCTTATTAGTCTCAGGATGACGAGTTACTCATACTAATGCTTGGAGTGGACCTCATCTTGAAACTGAACATGCTCTCCGGTCAGCAATCTCTCACATAAAAGCTCTCTCACCAGTCTCACCTAGTGCCACCAACAATATGACTACACACGAAACAGAATGTAGTTTCGCGAAAACTGCGTTGTGAATCTGTGGTGAGGTTTTCTTGTTGCTGACTCAGACCGTTGAGCTTCAGCGTGCAAAATAAGGGTATGAGAAGTTGTTTGCAAATATTGCTCTATCGAATCAACCACCACCATCATCATCAGCTTGCTAGCATGCGGTATATGCTCATATAGTAATGATATATTCCAAGTTCATGACTACCAGGATTGAGGTTGAAAGGTATATAATATAATACATAAGGATTAAAAGAGAGGCTGAGCCGGTTTTTTGCAACTTTCAAGCCATTATATAGCGTCATTCTTCATGCCCAGCACAAGGGCAAATATAAGGTCTACGGCCGTATATTTGTACTCGTGGTGGATATTATGCCTGTATTCTATTGAATTCTTACAGCAAGTACTGTCCTGTCATCTGATAGGAATATAGCACGCATAGAAAATCAATTACAAGAGCTGTGCCAACTCATCACACTTTTCAACAATTTAGCATTTCATTTCTAATCTAGTCTCTAATTTTCAAGTTTCGTAAGTAAAGCCAGGTAGGCTAGTATTCACAAGTCAGGAGAATGAATTACAAGCTATAGCACATGCTAGTCGGAAGTAGGAAAGGTGCTGCTGCGGAGAAAGTCATGGTGAAAGTGTTCATAGGGAACTAACAATGCGCCGTAGATATATATATGAGTGATATTTGGAAGCCAATTTAGGTTTATGAACTATATAACTAGCTCTTAAGGTGAGGACTGAGAGTGAGACGACAAGTTAGTAACCTTATAAAACTACGTACACCGTCTCTAAGCTGCCTATATCTTTCACTCTTTCACACACAATCCAAAATACTCCACGTACAAAAACATGCTTTCTGCTCTTGATGAAATCTGATGATGAGAACAGCATGCGATAATATGAAAAGGTAGGGATTGGATGGAACTAAACTAAAGACCGGCCCCAAAAGCAGTATGTCTTCTCACTCTCTATAGAGATTTCGGAATTCTCTATCTTCCTGCTTTTTACTCTATTGCCACGACTCTTCTCGTTCGTAATACGAGCACGAAAAGTTACTTTTTATTGCATATTATACTTTGTTGTCCATAACACGAATAATACGTGGTTGAATGTTAAGGGCGCCCAGCTCATGATTCCATTTCATACCATGTGCTTGGATTCGAAGACTCGCTTGTTGGCATGAGTTTCACCAAACACGCGCTTTCTTCTGCTCTACACTTTAGACTTCTGAGGGCTTGAATCGCATGCTATCCTTCGCCTTTCTCTGTTTTCATGCCTTTTTTATTTATTTATTAAAAATACCAATTTTTATACTTTTCGTCAATCAAACTATTAACTAACTGATAATTGATTTCTGATTCGTAATGTACTATCAGTTCCTGTATCAGTTTCTACATTGTTAAGTATACACTTCACTTCCGAACTATGATAAAGACCCCAATTTGAATATCAAAATAATAGCATTAAAATAGAGGCTAATCTGATATAGTTTCATGCTCAAATATATCCATCTACCAGATAATTCCAGAAAAGACTACCATGGCTTGTGGAATTACTTCTATCTTTTTACTGCATCCAAAACGTGTTGGATCTATCCTCGAGATGTATCATGTGCAAATACAATTAAGAATAACATACTTTAACATTTTTCTCGATGTTGCCATAAAATTAATTTGATTGTGAATAAACATTAAGAGTAATCAATGCATAAATGTGACTCATTGCCAGCCATTTAAAATATTTTAATATCAAAATATATTCATGTGAAACTTGGAATCACACCAGTAGTCATCTCACATTAACAGTGACTGATCTCATACTCAAAATTGATATGAACTAATACGAAGATATGAACTTTGAAACTCAATGTATCTATTCTGGGGAATGTGATGCCTATCTTACTCGTCATAGTCATCCTCATATGATGCAGAGCACATTTGTGTCATATACATTCATTATCTATACCAATGAATGATACTAATTATCTATTGTAAAATTTAACTGTATCAGTAACATTGGTGGCACTTTAAACATATATGATGATGCTCTCCTCGAAAACACTTGATTTCCAATGCTCTAGCATACGCATACGTAATTTACTACAATCACCAGTTCCCCACAATACAACCCTCAGTTCTTTGAGAGGCTAATATTGTAAAATGAAATACATAGAAAGTACATTAAAATGTGATCTTTGATTCAGATTTTGTGTCTGACCATTCTATTTTCACTTAAGTTAAAAATTTGATAAATTAAGGCAAGCTACCATTCTCCTAATTATCTCTTGCTAATCAATCGTCTAAAAGTTAGTAGGGAATTACTGACAACAGAACAGTCTCTTTCATGTCTTGTACTAGGACCCAGTAAATATCCTCATCTATCATGTGCTACATGGTATGATTCAGTAAAAAAATTATCTTTTTTGATGATTTGTGTTTCTCCTTGAATGATTCAATCAGTTTGACACATCAACGCTGCATTTGCAACAATTCCACGTATATGATAGTTCTATATTGTAGGACACATATTCTGTTTGAAGCGAAGCAAGCATATGTGCGACAAAAGGAAAAATATTAAAATAAACAATTACAATATTATTTCTAATACATATCAGTACATTCCCCGTAAAAAACAATACTCACATGACTCACAATCAGTATTGTATATTGTGTACAAGTAGGTAGAGGGTAGAGTGGCATAGAACTTACAAACAACCGTGAAGATAAATAGGCAAATATTCCGTTATTAGACTAATTTATTCTAATCTCTAGTATACATCCCTTGATGTATTCAATGCATGAAAGCAATATTAGTTAAATTCACAGATTTGCTGTGTAGAGTTTGAATAAAAATAGAGGAAGGTACATGATAAGTCAAAATATTGCTTACCACGTGCTTCTACTTCTGCCTTGTACTCCAGAAACTTTGCAGCTTCAAGTAGAGTTTCAAGTCCCATCATAATCCAATCGATGATCAATTTTCAATGCTAACAAAGTGATCCAATCGATCTACAAGTCGTACTCGAGGCACTGACGATAATTCTTCCTGCCTCGTAAATTCCGACTGCTTCTAAGCACTTACAGCAGCAAAAGACGAACGTGGCACGTGTTCGAAGGTTTGGAAAGAAGATGGAAATTTTGACACAGGAGGAGATACATCCGTCCTATGTCCGTTCACTTCCACTACAAACTACTGAAGTGTGGAACTGATTTTCTGCTATCTTCCTTGCAGGGTGTTACAGAAGGTAACATGAACATATTTCTTGCTAAAAGCTCTATTTGCGAGCTCTATTTGAAAATAATTCTCATGCAGTTTTCTATTCTTCTGAGTTTAAACAACAGGAAATGATAGAACGTTATCTGAATGATCTTAACATCTTATTCCCAATTACACTGATAGATAATCGATGATTAGAATGTATTGCACTTAGATTTAAAGCACTGTAACTATAAGTCACAGGGTCACTTTGGATGCTTCATATTAGAGATGACGACGAAGAATACCACAAGAAAATTAAAAACCTCTTCCTGTGATAAAGTTAGAGATTTATGACGAACAATGAAGATCAATCGACAATGCGATTATCCTGTCAGCTTGAAGTAATTGCTGGGTAGATGACAAATGAAGAAGCGGATTGATTGGGATAATTTAGTCCGTACTCCAACCAATCACCGCTCCTCCTAATATCTTAACATGCCATTTGGTTCTTGTTTGACAGAATATCCATGTTTGTCAATCTGAGTTCGAAATACGAGAGAATACACAAATTTCACGTGTTCATTAGACAACTGAAGATGTGGTCCTTGTGCTGATGATGTCCAGAGTAAAGAATTTCACTTGTACGTGTGACAGTAAGCCAGGGCTGAAGGAATGGGAGCTTTCCCTACTTATTTATTTCGAGCTGACTAATAACAAGTAGAGGGATATCTCCATTCCGTTGCTCAAATAAGTTTACAATGCCAACGCAGCTAGTCAGGGTACGTCCTCTTGTATATTTTACAGTGTGGTGTGA
>Ga0194135_10001015_pt1 | contig 16445 bp, 10 predicted proteins | sample LitLau_LLRF_2013_FD_134024 | JGI IMG/M metagenome (GOLD analysis project Ga0194135, IMG submission 134024) | Freshwater sediment microbial communities in response to fracking from North America - Little Laurel Run_MetaG_LLRF_2013 (version 2) | ecosystem: Environmental > Aquatic > Freshwater >...
AGAACCAACGATGGAAAGATAAGCCATATTGATTCGCTTTTCTCCATCTTCCTCAACTAAAGACATGCGTCTCAACCTATCCAAATCGCCAGGATATTTTTTCTCCACTTCCTAAATTGTACAAGCAGTTATCAGTTACCTTCAGTCAGTCATTCCAGCTGATTAGTTTCCAAACATTCAGTTACCTTCAAGAACAAGAAGTTAATGTGATAAATGATATCCAAGTGCCGAGGAAGGATATTCTCCAACAATGAACATGGCCATCGTTCCAAAGCTTCAGGCAGCACAGTGTGGTTGGTGTATGCGCAGGATTTCACCGTAATGTCCCATGCCTTACGATTAAAAGACAGGTAAGTATATTAATTTCTTCCAAGATAAAAGCACCTCGTCTTTCCCAGTACCTTATCCCAAGTCAACCCTTCAACATCAACCAAAATCCTCATCAACTCAGGGATCGCCAAGGAAGGATGCGTATCATTCAATTGTATGGCAACTTTCTCTGGAAGCAAATCTAAGTTAGCTCGGGTTACTTCTCGGCTTCCAAATTTGGAAGTCTTAAACCTCCTAACGATATCCTGTTTCGAAATTAAACCATATTCTTATTGTAATTCATATCACATCCCATACTACACAATGAACCTGTTATTAATGCTACGAGTGTACTAACATTGAGAGTTGCTGCAACCATGAAGTACTCTTGTTTCAATCGGAGCTCCTTTCCTTCAAAAAAGTTGTCATTAGGATACAACACTCTGGAAATGTTCTCCGCGAGATTCCGATCCAACACAGCTTGGATGTAATCTCCGTCATTGACTAAAATGGAAATTGGTGAGTCAAACATTGCCCAAGGCTACGACTGTGGATAATAACTTACAAAATCTCAAATTGAACTCCACGGGTGACTTGGCAGACCAAAGACGCAAAGTATTGACTACATTGTTCTTGTATCCAGGAATAGGATTGTCGTAGGGCATAGCTAACACCGTCTGTAGTGAAATAGTCCAGGCACAACAGATTCATAAACTTTCTAATCGAAATAGCCCTTGTCATCGCTTATCTTCTTTTTCAATTACCTGACTATCCACCCACTTCCTCCCTTGAGGAGTATCAATTACTCTCCCGTAGAATTGGACAGGTACTGTATACTCAGGACGCGCTTTCTCCCAAGGACATCCAAATCGCAGCCAGTCATCGGGTTCCTCAATTTGTTCTCCATTTCGAATCCGTTGTGCGAAGATTCCGTACTCATATCGAATTCCATAACCATAAGCAGCAAGGCCTAATGTAGCCATTGAATCTAAAAAGCAAGCCGCAAGCCGACCAAGACCTCCATTTCCCAGTCCAGCATCTTCTTCCATCTCCTCAAGCTCTTCAATATCCAGTCCGAGCTAATAAAAGTCATAGCAAAAGGTCATCATGGTAAACATTAAACATGAAAGTATGTACATATGCTTATTTAGGACAATTATTGCGTAATCCCTCAACTATGAAAGATTAAGGATTAACTTGAGTGTGCGTGCTTGTGTGTGTCGTTCATATTACCTGGTACATGGCCTCATCACAGGCAGATTGAATGCCCAAATTGCACATGGTATTGCACAGAGATCGCCCCATGTAAAACTCCAACGAGAGATAGTAAATCCTCTATGAATTAGTGAGAACATGTCAAACAATACTATTGCTTTTTGTTTTTAGTAATCGAAAGTTGAATGTGCATAGATTGATTCTCGAACCTTTGGGTCTCTTTCGTACCAATACTGTTGGGTACGGATCCATCGAGAAGTCAAGTGATCTTTCACAGTATGAGCGAGTGCAAAGTAGTAGTCCCTTGTAGTCGAGACATTTCTGTCTTTCACCAGAGTGTAATGCAAGTGTCGATTGAATGTCTTTTTAATGTTAGCGACATTCTCGACCTGAGCGATTCCTCGCACACTAATTTGCTTTCTCCGATCAGTCTCCGATTGAGCCATTGCTTCTTCCTCAGATGATCGATTTGGAACTCCACACAGAGATGAATTCACAAATACCACAAGAGTTAATCAAACAGAGAAGGAGGAGATCGAAATCGTCACTCACGACCTTCGTCTGGTTGGAGATAGATTACTTTTGGCGATTACTTTGCCCGTACTCTCCCTGTGCAAAATGTGAAGCTGAGAAGAATGAAAATGAAATTAAGTTTAAGGAGGAGTAGGAGAAGTCAGGAGAGAGAACATCCATATCAAATGTTAACTACTTTGGCAAAAGGCTATTTCAAAAGCTGGTTTCACTCGGATACAAGAGGGACATGTGTGTGGATCGACTTGGCAAAAAATGTTTTCATCGTGAGTTCAGAAGTTGTGGTCTCCGTATGTATACATATATATACGTATATATATATGTGTGTTTGTGTATGTATAGAGGATACTCGGTGTCGTCTAGAGTCTACTATATATGCAATACACCGGGTTAATATTCTTCTACACAGACGAGAAGTTCAACTTGGAACGAGGTTTTGTGTGTTTCATTCTACTTCTCTATAACCAAATCATATATGAGAGCTTCTTCTGGATCAAATCGGAATATGGTGAACTTGTACTAATGGCAAGAAGAAGAAGGCTAGCTGGAGCCAAACCCAGATTGTACGGCAGAGAGACCACGAGTTGAACACGAGATTACCATTCTCAACTATAGACTCACAATCAGTCTCATGTTTAGATCAACCATAAGACGAGTATGCAAATTTTGTTAATGCATGTAATATTCTCGAATATGATTTATGGTACTATTGACTCGTACAGGTTCTTGCCTGATGCTAAACATATTTTTAAAAATCAGGAGACTGGAAGGCACACAAATTTCATTACGGTAGGGTATGGTGAAAGTTTTTTGATTTGTCAGAAGGACATCATCATATTTATGGCTAATTGAATTCAAGACTAGCCATTATGAGATGAGAGAGCTCTCGGATATTGAATAATACTTTGTTGCATAATGCGTTATCATTATTCGCAACACTGTAGTTGATTTCAGTGAGTAAGATTAGATATGAACTTTGTTGGCTATGACTATGGTTATTTGTGTCTCCCATTGAGAGTTCAAGTTCAGGGACGTCAGATCACTCTAAATGTATTATACCTCTAAAAGTTCGTTTGAATATTTCATATAAGCTTTAAGTACATATATGCGGTCGACTACTGATGTGCCTTGATTGCAATTCAAATAAGAGGAAGTAATTACGAAAATTTTACATATAATATAAAGCGAGTATAAATGCAATACAAATGGAAAAGACGAGTCTAACGAATTTGTATTTTATTTCTTTGGCTTGGAGAAAAGTGACAAAGGTCGCTAAATATTGTCCTGAAATTAAGCAAATGGGATTAAATAAGATACTGTTACTAATACTTGTTCATCGTGCAGGCCAGATATCAAATTTGCATAAAATCCCTTTCAGTTACACTCCTGCTTTCTCCGTAGAAAGCAGTAAAAATAAAAATGGACAAATAAATGATCATGTACATGTTTCATTGCCTGACAAATATCAAAATTGCCTGAAATTGCATAGCTCATGAAAATCTACCAGCTCTTTTACAGCACCGAGCTCCCTTGAACCAACCACCAGTTTGCTTATGTAACTGACCTTCGTTAAATTCTGAGGTCATTTGTGCTCGAACAATTGCACGCGTATTACTAGATACACAGGATTACATTAAAAGGAGCAGTCGGATCTACGCAGATATCCTTGGGCATATAAATAAAAGAGCTAATCTCTTTCTCTTCGTCCTTTCTGCTTTGTTACAGTCTGGAAAGTCTAGAAGCAGTCAGAAGCCGCAATATGGGTGATTCAAAAGTTTTAGAAGGAAACAAAACTTCCTGGAATACGATTCTAATAAGTTAGAACATCGAAGATGCTCACCCCCAGCAGCCCCAGCTAAAGAACGTATAAATGAGTTAACTGAAGGAGCTTCCGCAAAATATTTTCCATACCTTCTGAGTCTTGATCATGAAGTACTTGGCGTCGACTGCGTCAAGTCTGCGATCGAACAACTCAGCGAGGAAATTAATCTCAAACTGAAGTTCCACGAGGCTGAATCTCTATTCTTCACGGAAGGCAGAAGTCACCAAGTTTATATTGGGGGTTTCTTTAACATGCCGATTGAGAGGACCTTTTGATTGTATCTGGGATCTACTGGATCTAGTTTCATCGCCATCGAGTATCCTTTGAAAGATGCGTACATCAAAACGACAAAGCGAGCTCTTGGCAATTGTACAATTAATCAGGTGTATAATTTCATGAATTCCGATACTTGTTGCAAACTGTCAGATATGATGTGAAAAATTCTGGACCTCCAAAATCTGTAAGTCTGGATTACATGGCTAATTACTTCGAAACAATCTGCAATGTTGAGGATTGGAAAGCTCCGTCATTCCCACGTCCGTGGTCATTCCCAATAACAGTCCCATGAGAAAAGTCAGTAAGAAATACGAACCCGATTTTTACGATATTTTTTACCTCTTTACAAAGAGATTAATGGGTGAATAAACACAAATTACTGAGCATTATTTTTCACGTTATTTTATTACTGAAAGCCACTCCTTACTCACCACTTCGAATTCCAAATAACTTCGGAATCGAAATGCAAATATGCGCATAATATCGTGTTCATAAGTAACGGTGTGTCATTTGGATAATTACAATCCAGCCTAACACATGTATGTTAGCTATAAAGTTACCGTAAATTACGTGAGTTAACATTAAGAATAGATGAGTTCTTACAGAACTTAACTCAAGATGAAGCTGAATCGAGACGTGAACTACGTGGATTGTTCATAGCAGTGTGAGGTTACAATTACAAAGGGAATGGGACTTCACTGTAACTTTTTAATTATCTATTTGTCTCAAACAAAGTCTAGCAATTAGGAGTTTAGACATTTATGATACTTTTTTTATAATTTTCAAAAACCAAGAAAGGAAGGACATGATAAAAGATCTAAGAAAGCGGCTATTGTTCTAGTATTCTATATAGTACTTCCTTCGTGAACAAAACAATTTCTTTTTTACAATGTGCATAATTCACACAAGTGTCCACTCGTGCAGATGCAAGACCAATGCACAACAAAGACAATCCTATCTTAATTTAAGTAGTTTAAATAGAAGCCAGCATCTCTCTATTCGAAACGGAGATTGCGATTTTAAGCCGATTATATCGAGGCAATAGCTTGTTATATAGCAATTAGTTTTTAGTGTATAAACACTAAAAACTAATTTAGCCAGCTCACTTTTGACAACAGCAAAGAGACAGTTGGTTTTAACTTTAATTTAGGAAAGGTATTTGTGTATTTTACACAATATAGGCAAGTTGTGAATCAACTGCGAATGAAAGAACTTCGACTTTCATGAGTTACACAACGCTGCAAGTTGGAATTTTTACCGATCGGTCAAGTCAAAATGACTTCGTTTGATTAAACCATCTGTACAGTAGTTACATGTGAGAACTGCCCACTTAGGTTAGTATAAAACAACTTATGATTTTTTACAGAAATGACATCAATTCATCGTCAAGCTTTATCACATCACATTCGGCAAAATCGTGGTCTTCGTCATCATTCTCTTATCTTTCAAGTTTAAGCCTTATCCACAATCTAAAGTTACACAGTTTGCACTTTCTCATCTTTGCTCACTTTTCGCAGCTTAAGCACGTCCAACTCCATACCGAATAATGATTATATTATATTCTTCTTTTAAGTCCGTCCTACTTTGATAAGAAAAAGAAAAAACACAACCGTACTACATGGGCAAAAAATCAAGGTTCAAATAATAAACTAAAATCAAAATTTACGATAAGAACGAAAATAAACGCAAAGAAACAAACTCATTAGAATTTTCTCTCATCACAAACACAAAACACTCACAATTTATTCTTACTTTAACAGTTAAAAATAATAATATTAATCAGAGTCAGTGTAATCATAATTCATATTCTGATTTTACCATTTCCTCTATTTGGAGTGTGTAGACGGATAAATTTAATTATTTAATACAGTAAGTAATTATACACAAGAGACAATTTTGTGGAGATATATAGCAGCCAGCTAACATTCACAAGACGATCGACGCTGTTAATAACACTCGTAATCCGTAGGAAACGATTACAACATATATGTAACAGTTGAAATGACCATTTGCACTATGCCTTATTGTTAAACGGTAGTTTATATTGAGTAGAATCATAAATTGTTCGCTCCATTCTTTCGTTAAGATAGGAATACCTCACAAGCTTTTCTTTCTTGTTATTAATTCATTCATCAAATCAATAATTAAATAGAAATATTCTTAATATTGTAAAAAGTATTATTCTAGAATAATAATACGCCTTGTAGTTGTTGTTTTTTGCTGTAGATGTTGAATCATTTTGAAATTCTTAAGTATAGTGTCTATCTGATGATCCGTTCCGTAGCGTGAGTTGTGTATTGATTAAGATATTATGTTCATTTTTGACTTTTCAATTTAGTCCTTGTTGAGTTACAAGTTAAAGTGATTTAATGGATGTTAGAAGTTCTTTTTGTTTACTCCGTTGTTGTTGGGAGGTTTTATTGAGCCTTGTCCTTCTTCAAGAAAGGAACAGCAGCTGTGACTCTTTTTAAATTAACGGTAGAGATTAACATCAGCACTGCTGTAACTGTTAAATATATCCTCCAATAAAAAATATGGTACTTACTTAGCATTAATCTCTGCAATCTTTCCCCAGACAAGGTCGAGGTACTGATCAATGACAACTTTGTTGGTCTCGTAGACTTTCGGCAATGAGAACATAGCAATGAATCCTGCAAGCAACCATACTTCATGTTTATCAAAATCGACAACTTCATGCTTGAGTACTTTTGATTTTGATTCATACCCAAAATAATGAGAGTCAAACCGTTGAACCATCCTCCGATGTACGTGAGGAAGTACAAGAATGCTCCAAACTTAGCCGAGTCCACGAAATCCTCCACCAAGAACAATCGACGCAATTGCAGGATAGCTGTATTTCCATAATTGACTATCGCATTGCTCAGCTCTTGAGCCTTCTCAGCAGTAAAAGCAATGTCCAATTCCAAAAGATCTCTGTAAATTATAAAAAGACCAATATAACAAACTTGAAGACAACATGGTCATTTAAATGAATAAATAAATTCGGATTTTCAGTATTTATATTAATAATTTTGAAGTCGATCCATTTTCTTACTTGAATGGATGTCCATCATTGGTTTTCTGAATAGCTTGGAGTACGGCCTTATAAATTCTGAATCCAAAAGTGCCTGCGAGCACAGCCAACGAGGTGTATGCAACGACACTTATGAGTGAGAGGAAAGTCAAGGCGATCAGAACGACGAAAATAGCTCCAAAGACTGCACCGGACTTCTTAGGGTCCCTCCAGTACACCAACTCACCCACTGAAATATTTACAAAAAATCTGTTAAAAACATATTCATCCTACGATAGTACTTTTTGTGATATTTTAATTCCATATCCCACAGCTGGATCGCAGCCACGAGGCTGTAAATGACTTTTAGTAATGCTTGAAACAATTTCGAGCTTAAGTTTCCTACCCGGTCCATCATCATAAACGATTTCCGCATCACCGGCACTTGAGCCCTGTCTATTGAATTGTTTGCGACCCATATGGACTTGTGTGACTAACTAGCCTCGTTGTACAGAAATAAGATTACAGTCTGTCACGTCTTGAACACTGCTGGCAACTCTCTACTACTGTCTACTCTCACCAGCACCCGACTTATGTTTTATACTATTATACTACCTACAATAGCAAACTATTGCGAATGCAAAAATTAATATTGCAATATGTTTTCCTATCACTATTTCTCTCTCCAACAGAAATGAAGGGGTCAATCTGCAGTTTCTGTCTTCTTGTGTTGCTGTAAGTAACAGGATTACCACTACTGGTACTTCTTCTGACTAAACTCGTCCTGTCAGAATAAGAAGAAGCAAGGGCGCAACATGTGAGCAGTCAGTGCGTATATCTCCATTTATTTGCGTGTTATCCTCTCTCTAATTTTTTGTTCGAGTAGAAAGAGAAGGGATAATCATCATTCGTATTCTCTCTCGGATTAAAGCACCTTTGGGCTAGGTAGGTACTAAAGTCCAACTCTCCACATCATCTCCAACATCATCGCTCTTCCTTCCACCTACTCCACTTTCAGATCAAGTTCCACCATCATGTTAGATAAAGTCTGAATACTCTTTCACAAACATATACATAGTATATAACAATTCTCCTTTCTCAAGTGCAGCAATCCTTTGAGGTCACGCATGAATCACATCGTCATCCCCGAACCGGCCACCCAATGATATCAATGTACAATAACTACACACGATAAGATACATGTATAACCATCATTTTTCCAGTCTTGGCTTGTCCATGATCAGTGTGAGCAATTCACAACACAACAAGCACTCCTACTGTTAGGGATTTTTTACTCATTTATACCGATTGTAAATTCTAATTCCCACAATATCGCTTGCGAATTTTTAAGGTCTCTTATTTTGTATTCTTCATGGATGCTCTTCGCATGCAATTTGTCTCACTGCTGAGCTATGTACCATGCTTACTACAATTTTCGATTTTCTCTAGCATTTATTTCATGGTTTCTTTAGATTTAGGAAAATCTTAATTCAATTCAGCATATCGAAGTATTAGCATGATATACAGGAAAATATTTGCCTAAATTTCTGTCCAACTAGTTTGTGAGTGCAACACTCCCGGCGCATCTGCAATATGGCCCTACGGTGCTATCTAAATCTACGAGTCCGAAATCAGCTGCTATCATCAACATGAAGGTGAGCAAATGACACTTGTCTGGTGAGATCTGATTTTCATCGTCAGGCTTTGAACACATTAGTGGGAATCAACCAACTACAGCAACAAAAAATTCATCCCCAATCTTTTACACAATTCACAGCTTTCTTTAGTAGTACAAAACAAATGGAATAGTCAATAGTCATTCTTCGTAACATTTGATTAACTCATCAATGAAATATACAGTCATGTTATTTGCATTGTAAACTTGATTTTAACCCTGAATCTAACAATAACATTATGCACTTTTTATTCGTTCATTACAACATTGTATATGCTTCCTATCACGCACGGCACAGTGCAATGGCATTTAGTTCGCATGGACATGAAGAAGATGAAAAAGAGCAGAAGTGATAAGACTAGGCTAAGTATATAGTTGATGGCACAGTAGGGCTATGTCTCTAAGTGTTGATCTAAAAATGTACCTAAATTGAGAGAAGAACTATTTTGAGCCTAAGCTTTTGTCCTCTGGTTGCTCATCCAACTTTCCTACAAAATTTAACCATCACCAAAGATTGAAACTGCTTTTACTTCTGAAGTGATCTTAAACTAACTTTCATTTATAAAGGAGGAAGAGAGAGATAGCGATGGATGCAATTCTTGGCATTGCCTCTATACCAGAACATCAAACATTACACACACATTTCGACTATACTAACCTATATATATTGTATCCTTCATACATTTACCACTGCTACATTAAAAAACCATCACTATCACTTTTGGCAACTTTACATTCTGCAATTACAGAGACCGGCACACTTAACTATTAACCATTCTATGACTTCCACAAGGAAAGCCTTTTGTCGGATTCCAGAATAATATCCTGCTTTGAATCACCAAACTAGTCAAAAAATCTGACATCATTGCAATGCTCTGAACAGTTTCAATGTCCATTACTGTCCATAAATAATGGGTCAAGGAATAAGGAGAACATGGAACTAAGGGTAATGGAATAAAGGGGTTCTAGGAGTAGTGCAATCGCAGAGCAAGTGTATATTATGCAAATCCACTTGTGTGCAGGACATAGTTTAATATTGACAAGTTTTGACCTACTTAAATAACTAAATTGTAAATGATAGCTTCCATACTCGGTCGGTTTGCATGACGGATTTTCAATATTTATTATCAGTGAGAAAATCACAACTTAGCACTTTTTAAACCAAAAGCGAAAGCCACTACACATGTATTTCTTTGTCTTGGTCACTTATTCAAATATTTTTAAAAGCAAATGGAATTGCAGGAAATATCTTGTGCTCCGCGTTTCTCTAATTGTTGGTAGCCCTAATTCCACTACCCCTTGTCCCTTCACAAACCCAATAACCAAAGGATTGTATAACAACCCCCAAGAGCATAAAGTACTTACCATTTTCTTTGGTAAGTAGTCCAGCCATTTCAAATCGACCTAATTTAGATACCTTGCAGCTCGACAAAACTTTATTTATTTCACGAAAAGGAGATATCCACTGCGAAAATTTCAACTACGAATGCTGCAACTTTGGTGCACAACACTATTTCAATCACTCTCTTCTTAGTACACACTCCAGCAAAACTATCTTTCCATCAAGAGAAAGAAAGATTTGCAGGAAAGTCTATGAGACCGCACTGCCACAAAGCTACTGAGAGTATATAGGTGTCTTTTACTACATCCACCAACTCTAAAAAATCGTATTCTCGATCTCCGAGTTCAATTCAAGTATTTCCCGAACAGCATTTTTGCATAAGCCAAATAATGATAATCCAACACACTGATATATACAACAGACTTTGCTACTTCCACGTTTGCAAACTATGAGTTCTATTAAATGCTTAACTGTCTCTCGCTGCTCAGAAAAGCAGCAATTCCCTCTTTTGCCAGAACTTTTTGGCAGCCTTTACACTGATCAAAGATCAATTCTTTGTTTTCAAAACCTTCCTTGCAGCGAAATCTTTCGAGTAAATGTCAAACAGATATTCTTGTAGTTTAATTGTTACGTAGCTGTGAACGTTCTTCACTCACCAAGAACAACAAACTGAAATACCAACTGAGGGAAACAAACCCTGGCGATGTAACCTAATATTTAGGTACACAACGCAGAAGCTCACGCACATAAACATACCTAGCAATCCTTCGCTCAAGCGTCAACCTTTAACTTTCCAGGAAGCATATAGCCTGCTGCCTGGTATATAATATGCATGGGCTACGTATTCATGACAAGGGTGGTAGGGTGGATACCCTAATAAGCCCTTGCCTTTACAAGCTGCAGAAGAGTCGAGGCGTATAACGTTTATAGTACTTACTGTCTGAATATTCTATACCGGGACGGGTACTTAGTTGCTAGCGGAGAAAGCCCGAGATTTCACCAACACGTACAGCTCTTGTCTACTACTGCTACTACCCGAATCGTCCTCTCCCAAATATTAGCAGATCGATACTGAAGAAACTCCCGAACTCACGTCGTCCAATGCCCGGAGTACTATTCGTCATATGCACGCAACAAACTTCTTCTATCCATCCATGCAAAGCTTTTCTATGTCTCTACCCACTTTAACTATGTTTTCACAAAATCATCGACAGGAACTTCTTTCGTTCATTGGCAACTGCTGTAAACATTGACGCTTAACTTTCAAGCCTTCCAACCCACCTCACTAGACCATACTTAGGATATCTGAATTCTGTTTTGCCTAGAGATATTGACAGGAACCTCAATGACACGTGTACCTTTCCCGCTTACCCCGATAATAGACATATATACTTTCCCCCTCCTTTCTACTTGTAAACATGGCTAGCCTCTGCATTGGAAAGTTCGTACAGCTACTCTCTTCTGTAGCTGCTTTGTTTTGCACTTATCTGACTGAAGGACTGAGTCCCACTACACTGTGTGTTGTTAAGTACAGGTGGAATCGAGTAGGAAACTAGTGACACGCAACCATCAATTAATGGCTACGAACTTAAAAGTTTAATAGACCGAGGGTAAAATAATCCGAACTGCTTTCTCTGTGCTTACCTGTAGGATGAAGTTTAGCTGGATCGAACCATGCTCCTGAAAATTATAACAGAAAAGACATTAAGTATGTATATCATTTTAAGAGTAGCGAGAACTCCTTAGAAATGTTCAATGAGGGGTTTGGCTTGGCATTGTTCTTAGTTGTGGTAGGAGTTAATCAACATTAATTATATTACTTGGACACAAGACGGAAGCAAACGAAGGTGACGATGCTTTTTCCATCAGATCTCCAGCTCCGAGGTCACTATACGGACTGTTAGAACCATTTGTACTTTTGTTATCGTTTTCTGAACTCATTTTGTTCTATACACAGTAAAATATAATTTGGTTAGTAATTAGCGTAATATATTATGTAATTAATGAAATAACTAGTTTTCAACACTGACATGTATTTGAAGACATTCAATAAACTACAAACCAGATAAATTGAGCTTTCTCTAACCTAACTGAAAAACACTAAAGTATCTTATTTAGCAATAACTTACAGATGATTACTATTACTGACAGTCGAAAGAACTGGAACTGTAAAATCGCTTGCGACCACTCGTTAGAAGTAACTGGAGTGTAATTTTAACTTGTCAACCAATTCCAAATTCCAATACTTTTAGTGTGAGATTGCCTTGTCAAGGACGAATTTAGATATAAGAGCGAGGGTACAAAAGGCAGAGATTAAAACCTGTATGCCTCTGCTGCACAGAGGATGCATCGGCAGCATTGATACTGAACACTCTTGCTTGTCAAGATATCAGTTCGTTTCTCACTGACACAGCTATGTAATTACATCGAGTCCAAAGTTTAACTCCTTTTCCTCATACACAATATGCAGCAGTGTAAGGTACCAGCAATAGGGAAAAATCAAATGGTTACTACCAGATTTGATAAGTTTTCCCACACTTGAAATAATAATATTCAACATATACACTATTACACACAATAGGATTGCTCATGAAGTCTTCACCTAGCCTATTCTGAAAATGCAGTCCAGTACCTCTTCTGTGAGGCTGTCAGCTGTGTCTAGCTTTAACGCAAAATCCGATATCATTCTACTGGGCAGAATATGATATTAATAAAGTATTTTCATATTCTAAAATATGTAGCTAACTGATCATTGCCTTTACATTGTTCACATTTTTCCATTGCGGAGTGACACTCGTCGTCAGATAAAAAATGATTCTCTAAGTAACATTTTCATGAGTTATTATTGGTTGAAGTCTTCGAAGCTATATGCTTAGTAATAACAATAAGTAATATACAATTTTTCTTAACACGGCGTATTCTTACTGTTGAACTAAATTCGATGTGTAAATTCCCATGACTTGTCGACATATACGTATCCCATTGCTCAATTACTTACTTTAGTTATGTGTACACGAGGTGAGTTCTCTCATGATGATCATGACTAGGCAGTTTTGCCTAGAAATAAACTTGAGAAAGTCCTCCTGACTGACAGTACTGACAGACAATAACTGAATCTTGATGAATATTTCATGGTATAAATAATTTTGTAAACCACATCCGCTATATTGCGAATTGCGACATGGAGCATCATTTCTCGAATATTTCCAGTAGTGGTGTGTGCCATCCACTCTATTCAATTCTTTTGTCTATAATTAACAAGCGAAGAAGGGAGCAACAAGTTAATTATCATACAGCAAACTAACACTAGTCTGGGTTAGAAAAAGATGGTGAACTAATCTGGCTTTTCCAGTCGTGTTTTACTTTTGTAGATTAGTAGACAAGCCAAACGTAAATACAGACATTTTAAGACTACAATTAACTACATACATGCACTATACTCCATGCATTTATCCCAACGCTATAAAGCTTCTTCATGAAACTGAAGCTGAAAACCGTTTAACATTCTGGATTATGGATATTCAATTATAGTCTCCAGTTAGTTTGCCTATCTATTATTCCAAACTCTACGCCCATTAACTAAAATGCATCCTCCTGCATAATAATATACATCTTTTATTCTGAGTCTGACTGCAAGCAATAGCAGTATTAGGTAACCTTTACAAACCTCCGCTTATATATGAAACGGTAGCAGCAGCATAAATCTGCCTATTTGTGCAATATGAGCTTATCCTGTTAGATTCTTAGCATGCAAATCCATACACATTCATAATAGAAATTCAAAATTCAAAGAATATGAAACCAAACTAAAATGATAAAATATAGAAATATTGAATGTCTTCCTCTCTGTCGTCTACCTCTTGTCACACACAACATTGATTTCTGAGGTATGTTCATCATAATAATAAAAGTAGATAACTCACCCCAAGGTACCCTTCTTCGGTAAAAGAGAAAGTGCCCTTCACAGTTCCCAACTGCGTCGACCAACAATTAATGAACCTTAAGTACCACCACCACCACCACCGCTTCTGCTAAGTAAATGACGAAAGACGAGCGATCACGGAGGAGCACACAAGATCGTTTTCACTTGGAACTTTGCCCGCAATTTGCAAAATGTGAAAATCGGAGGGAAAAACTTTTTCCGCTCGACTTCCTTTCCTTCCTACAACGACGACGACGATGATGATTAGAAATGGAGAAATCACCTCGCGCGAAGAATTTGTACTTTCTTTCCGACTAATATGAACGATTAAGAATCAATAAGAAGTGACGAGGATTGCAATTTCGAACGGATGGAATGTTATTAGAGTTACTTTTGAATTATTGAAAGACAGCAGAAAGGGCACAACAGAGCGACAGAGCGAGAGTGACACTGTACTACTGTGTACTATGTTTTCAATGTTTTGGTTCTGAGTTTTGTATGGAAACAACTCTGACTCTGGTCGTACAAGTACACTAGAGATTCCTATGCGTTGGAAGGTGGTATGGATCTGGTGGTGGTGGTGGTGCTATTACTTCTGGAGAAGAGGCGGTGGTGGTGGATTTACGGTTGCTGACTCGAGGGAAAGTTTCGTGATGATGATACGAAGAACCATGAACAAGCTCACGGAAACCAAAATCCTTTTTACTTATTGTTGTTAGTAAGTCTGGTTTACTACTATAAGGAACCACCACCAGTGGTTCATCATCATCATGTGCATAAGAGCCCTTTTCTTTCTTCTACGGTTTCTTTCACTCGTACTAGTACTACTAGTGATGCCCTCTCCCAAAGAGTCCCTCCGTTAGTTTGACTTTTTCATGTTTTCATACAATTTGTCATCGTTTTATGAAACAACGACACTCTGCCTTGTACTAGTAAGAGCACTAGCTACAGTAGCTACATGTTTTTTATTTTTTGCAACATGGAAATGCTCATAATAATAATGTAAATGATACTTTTTTACTACTCACGGCGAGGTAGTTAAATACAACTTGTTTACGTCCCTCAATTGCGTATGAAAACGCAAGCCACAACAGTCGACTGTTGAGGAAGCAAGAAGTACTATATGAGTAGTAAGCATGAGTTAATGCATTTTATTATTTTGTAGCAGGGCTATTGTGTGTGTAACAGGGTTTGAGACTTTGTACTTTTGTACTATACCCATTTTATAAGCCTACGAATGTGATTATGATCATTATTTTGTTTTCATGAACTCAGAAGAACTACGAGAGGAAAATTGATAATATTTTGAATATTGTGTGTGCAACACAACAGTTGTTTCTTTTCGAAGCTTGCATGCATACATGACTGTGTGTATGCATACACAGATTACGAGGTTGGAATGTGCAATTCCTGTTCACACAACAATTTCACATTCACAAAAGACTTCCTGTTCCAGACTATCCATGCATTAATATGCCAAGCCAAACCACACCTTTATGAACATTTGGGACAGAGGAAGGAAGGAAGGAGGAGTGAGTGGGTCTAATTAATATAAATATTGAAAGAGACTTACTGGGATTAAAAATGTTGAGTATCTGTTGAATTTCCTCGCTGATTTCGGAGTCATCGTAGGAAGAAACGACCTTTTGCTTTGGCATAGGCTTGGCTACAGCAATAGTTTCCTTAGGTTCCTTCTTGATATCTTTTTCCAAGTCTTGGGCATCAGTCTTTATCGGAGTGGGCTTCACTTCCGCCACATCCACTTTGGGTGAGGTTGATAACGACGTGGTTGACAAAGGACTGAAAGTCTCCATCTTCATTGGCTGGTCTTCCTGAATGAATGCCGAGTGCTTATCGTGTGGAAGGAGGTCGTCGAAAAACTCGTCCTTGTCTGTATCCTGTCCTCCGCCACTTGTTGTGAGTCCTCCAGCCATAATTCCAGTGTCTGGCACAACATCTTTAGAGGCTGAAGAGTCCTCACTTTCATAGAACTTGGGTGGTTGGATCTCATCTAACGAAGTATTCATGATCATGGAATTCGTCATGCAACTATCCATAAATGAGGAATTCGCCCCAAGCAAGCTATCATACCCACCACCCTCATAATCTGAGTATGAATTACCTGCAGAGGAGAACGGTTGAATGGAAGCGACTGGCCTGCTTCCTTCTAACTCTCCAACAGAACTCTTGAAGTCAAATGGATCCACTTCCGTAAGTTCTTTTGGAGGAACTTGAGAAAATATTCCCGATTCTTTCATTTCTGATGGAATTGAGGATATTGGGAGGGGTTCCGAGGAGCCAAAGTCTCCCATCAAGTTCTTCGATGCTTCGTTAGGAGAC
>Ga0194135_10001016_pt1 | contig 16421 bp, 18 predicted proteins | sample LitLau_LLRF_2013_FD_134024 | JGI IMG/M metagenome (GOLD analysis project Ga0194135, IMG submission 134024) | Freshwater sediment microbial communities in response to fracking from North America - Little Laurel Run_MetaG_LLRF_2013 (version 2) | ecosystem: Environmental > Aquatic > Freshwater >...
CCTCCTCCTCCTCCAGGCCCATCTTCAGCGAAGTCCGAAAACTCTCTCGAAAAGAAATCCCCAAAATCATGATCCCCCATTGTCTCCCCCATGCGTGAGGCTTATCCCCAGCTCTGACGACAGTCGCCAATCGTCGTCGTCGCAGTCTACAATTCACAATGCAAACTCACATTAATCATCCAGTGAACATTAGCTAAAGAACAAGGAACTTCTATTACGGTTAAAATACCTCTTTAAATCAATTTAATATCTTCAATAACTTCCACGGAGGAACTCCTTCTGGACAGTTCTGGATGCCACACTTCTCAAGCGGAGTCCACCGCCACTACCTCTTCATAATTATTATTTTTCATCCTCAGAAGAAACATTGACACCAATTCCTTGAACTTCCGTGTTGTACCAAATTGCACTAAAAACAAAACAAAACAAACTTAACTTGACTTTTGCACCCTTTGCACATTACCAAGTCCCAAACGGATAATGGACAAAACCCTACAATTGCTTTCATGCGCTTCTATCGAACAGTCTGAACTCTTTTAACTTCAACTCCAAACTTGTAGACTGATTGACAGCACGAACTATTTTGAAAACAATTCGACCGAAATAGACGAGCTGGGTTTGTTGATTTTCCTTCGCGTTTCGACAATCTTCACCGAAACTAAAAACTAAACTTTCTTACTAACTTTTAAACGAACAGAAGTCTTTCGAATACACTTTAACGATGACAATTACCCGAGCGTGTTTGTTGATAGTTCGTGTCGTGTTTGGGATATGTCGGACTCGGTTTTGTCGGTGGAGTGGTCGACAATTGTCGTGAGTGTGTGGGTGCGATCGAGACCGTCGGCTTCTTCTTTTGTAGGAACAACATTTGAACTTGCGCGCCACTTCTCATGACATGGAACCTTGTTTTGGGGGCAGCCTGAGACTCCCACTCTTACCCTATGGGCACAGGTGACCCTATGGGAAGTCGCAATTTATACTTCATCATCAACCACTCTCCTTTGTTCCACATGCGTTACTACTCGTATGTTGTAGCCTTCGCTATTATTTTCTGTGTCGGTTTTTGTGTATGAAAGTCGCAGAAATGATAATGCTAAACACGAAACTAAAGCCAGTTCCACTTTCGAATGAAATGCAGTCCTGCAGTGTCAAGAAGAAGAAGAAGAAGGACGCCAAAAGCATTGTTTGCTTTAGCTTTAGCAAAAGGTTTATTTATTGTATAATATGTCTTGAGACAGACGCAAAAGAAAGTACCCATAATAATATTAGTCTTATGAGAGAGTGTATGAAAAATGTAACGAGTCACAGGAGAGTGTCAGGTTGAAACGAAAGGGCTGTTACATTTCCCCAGAAGTGCATTTTTGTCCTGTTGTATGTATGAATAAGACGTGCGATTACTCACAGAGACAAAAACACTTTCACAATGATACAATGTTACATCTGACACCACCAACACTACACGACTCCTGCCTTTGAGAAACCTGGGGAATCTCAAGATGATGATGCCCACTTAAGTAATGTTTCTATTTGTCTCTATTAAGGGTGAAAGTTAAGGCCCATCAACGTTTTAATGACCCATTTCTTCCCTTTACTCTCAGATTCATTTCTTTTCATGTCAAAGAAACCAATTTGCAGTTAACATTTCTCACCCACATTGATATTTACTCTTCAAATGCTCCTTCCTCTTCTTCTTAAGCACAATACAAAGAACTACTATGCTTTCTCCCACTACACAAGATCATCTCTATAACTAATATAGGTATAACTATACACACTGTCTATTAGTATACCTACCCTAACCTCACTCTCAACTCTCATGTTATAAAAATCCCGTAATAAACCAAAAAAACATGAAATCTCCCATAAAACCTCAACTTAAACTGTTTCATCTTAAATTTTACACCCTAGAAATAATCAGAATCATCCAAAGAGAGCGTTGACAAACAGAATACATACCTATAAAATAATATACGTCCTACTTGTGAATCTCTCTTCAACATATAATAACATTTGACGATTGTAAAGGAGGTTGATTTATGAGGTAACATTGGAAAAGGCATTTCCACAGCCACTTTAGATGATGAAGGTCCCTCATCGCCTTCTTCTTCCACCTTCCTCCTTTATATCATTATTATTATTCCCTGTGATATCTTCCTATAGGCTTGTCTTCCCTATACATTGAAGAAGCTAATAAAAATGATCATGGCGAAACATTTTTGGCACGGAAGTATAAACTGTCCTCTTCACAAAACCACCAAAAGACCCTTTAAAAGCCTTTCCCATTTCCCATCAGACTACAAAGGCTTATTGACTCGGAACACGCAATCATCGCGTCCCATTTGAAATGACCACACATCCCTTACTGAAGGGTCCAATTCCCAGATCACCACTGAATCACCACACAACCAATCCACACTCGGCTCTCCTAAAGCAGTGCTAGCTGATTTCCCCAAATCAGCATCCTTTTACTTTTACTTAAGCAAAAACCCGAGGTCATATCTCTATCATCCTCAGTGTCTCTCTCACTTCGAGACATTTCCTGTCTTAATCACGTCTGACCTCAAGACAAAGCTCTCTACAAAGGATTGAACAGAGAAACCTCCTTCAGCAGTGAAACTGCTCTAGCTCTTCTGAAGCTGCTCCTTCAAATAATAGAAAAGTCCCCAGGGTGGATTAAATGATGATCGAGGAATTTCAGCAATAAAGCTCATCTTTCCTTCCACGACCACATCTTTTCTTCCAGATAATAATATGAAACTTTGATCGGAAGTGGATTTTGTTTAGCCCGTCTCTCTCTTAAGCTCTCCTTCTCCCTATATATCATGTGTATAGGTATATCTCATGTACCTATACACATGATGATGATACACAGCAATCTTATAATGATTAAGTGTGAGAAAATGACAACCCCCTATGAACCCCCATAATAACAGAATCTCTTCATTGACTCACATGCTTCTAATAAGACACACACACAGGCACAGGCGTACGTCTATCTTCTCTGGAGCAAAAAACAACGAAGGCCTCTCTACCACGCAATACTACGACTATAAATAGAGATACAGGTGAAGTGGACATGAATGAATCAAGTACACTTCGTGGCAGTTGTCGGCAGGAGAAAGCTCGTGAATCAAATCTCTCCTTGTCACACACACGACCATTTATTTATATGCGTGTGGATTTGTGTCACTTTTCATTGTCTCACTTGTCTCTCTCTCGCGTTATGCAAGTTCAAGTGGATCTCCTACACACACAACGACAACTTGTTCTGAATCTGACTTTCCCCTTTCCACTCTCTCTCTCTCTCATTTCCATTTATAATGCTAATCCAAAACTATACACCGCAAGAGACAATCCCCATTTAATCCGTATAATAACAAGTCCCCTTTAATACACGTCACCTTTGATGAATGATTCATGAAATGACTGCACAAAATGCACACACCCGTATATAATATAAATGCCCATTCATTTAAACAGTGGATAATTCATCGAAAACCTCCGACATAAATAAAAGCTAATAATCTAAAACCGCCACTGCTAAATAAAAGTAAATGCCAATAACATTGCCAATCTCTCCGATATCACTCATTTAAACCAATATCACTCAACCGCATTCTTAACTAACGCTTAAATGACCTGAACCAAATTAAAGAAGCGGAAGTGACGGCAACTCCATTTGTGTCTCTCATTCTTTGTTGTACCATATACGCTTCTGATAAAACATAGTATTATTAATATATCCCACATCCTCACACACAACCCAAGTTAAATGACATGCACGTACGTATATTTTTAGATCCCCAACACTAACCTATCTCCATTACTATCTTTTCATGATATCACGATTCATATCTACTTTACTATATTAACTTGCACTCCCTCAATTCGTCTTCAAACTCTCAGTCTCAAGTCTACACTGCTTGACAAAGCTGCACACAATGGAAGTCACGGCCACCACTGCTACGCCAAACTTGACTTATTCGTTCTTCACTTCAACAACGATCCACTATCAAAGCAACTTGTTCACTTCCACTCCACCAATAGTAATAACTCCCAATGAAGTCCAACAAGAACTAATTAGCCCCCCGATTTGGCTCACCTTCCTCATAATCTCCATCTCCGTGCCAATGATATTCCTCATGCTTGTGGGAAACCTTCTTATCCTCCTTATCTACTTTCTCCACCGTCCAATCAGGACTCTCCCTTCCAACCTTTACCTAGTCTCCTTAGCCTTTGCCGACTTCCTCACAGGCCTCGTTGTCATTCCTGCCGTTGACTCGACGATCCATTCCAAATGGCTCTACGGTCTCCCCTCCTGCAAAGTCTGGCTTACGCTAACTCTCATGACCAACGTGGTAACGGCTTTCCACCTTGTCGCAATTGCTGTTGACCGCTACCGAACTGTCACCGAAGGAATCCCCTACGTCCAACGACGGACACATAAATCTGTCTCTGAGAAACTTGTCGTGATTTGGATCCTCTCGCTCTGGGTCATGAGTCCCTTAATCTTTGATTGGGAACATTTGTCTATGGATCCGTCGGCAGCGCACACTTGCGTCTCTAACAAAACGCCCCATTGGGTTGTTCATTTCTCTTGTGCTTCTTTTTGGTTACCTGCCTCGTTCCTTATCATCACTTACCACAAAGGTATACAAGCTAACCTAATCAATCAATAAATCCACATACCTGGACTTAATTATCTAACTGGACTTTTTGTAGTATACCAAGAGATCAAAAGAAGATTAAGTCTCGTTTCCCACCGTGGCCGAACCTTCTTAATCGAACCAACAAGTTCAGAGATCAGGAATGAAAAGTTGTCGTCAGATTGGTTACCAGAAATCTCTGCCCCACCATCTTCTTCTGCTACTCATCCGCCAGCTTGTCTCTCTGCAATTTCCGAAGACCAAATTCTAAAAAACGACTCAAAAAATCCCCACCCCAAACAGAAATTCTTTTCTCTAAAACCTCGCGAGCGAAGATCTATCATAACAATGACAATTATCTCTGGAGGATTTATCCTCTGTTGGCTTCCTTGGAATTGCGTTTCCTTTTATGACGCTTTCGTCAACGACAACACATCCTCATCCGCCCCGTCGTCATCAAAACTCTCGGGGAATGTCTACACCGCCACAGTTATACTAGGCCAAGTCAATTCATTCATCAATCCACTTATTTACACTTCTCGGCTTCCAGAATTCAGAACGGGTCTTAATGTTTTATTGCACAAACTTCACTTTAAAAAATGACCTACATTAACGAAGCCCCAATGCATTTCTAGTCGTACAAAACGAATGACGAATGAATAAAAGAACAACAATAATTGCAATTCCACCATATAAATAAAAAACCTCTCAATAAGAAACCTGTCAACTTTTCGTATAAAAATGTGTCTATAGAAAAAGTCTTTTTATTCTCCACCCCCACAAAACCTCTCTCTTAATACTTTTCTCCACAAGTTGTTCTCTTGTAGTGTGTGTGATGCAACGAATGACCCTGTATATACACAAATATATATATAAAGATCGAACTCTTCAGTCTCTGCAGAAGAAAGTCCACACGAAGACATAAAAAGCCAGCCTTAGTAATATAAAGTTAAAGATTGGGCTAAGATTTTCTTTGATTGTCCACCGTGACTGATAGTTTGGATGGCACTCAACTTTCTAACTGGCGGAAGAAGGAACAGTGCTTGCTTAAGGGCACACAAAGCAATGTCACATAAGGTTTCCATTCGCAGGTAAGTATCCACCGCAGCCATAATAAAAATGTATCAAAAGAGGTTCCCAATAATATCATCATCACAATCAGAGGTCACCCAGCCGAGAAATCATCCAACTTACCACAATGTTGTGTGGTAATAACGTGAAAAACACAAAAGTTTCCTTTATGACTTTCCCTCTGTCCTTTCCTATAAATTCAAGATATAGCTACAGAACTTGTTCCTTGTGATCTCCTTCATTGGTCATTGCCGTGTCGTCTTTTACTTCTTCGTCGTCGTCGTCGTCGCCAGAAGAAGAAGAAGAGACCCTGGGGACTCCCAAACCTCAGATATTAAACCACACAAGAACCACAATATCATCATCCTCGTGTCGTGTCGTTGTGTCCGTGGGCCAGGTGAACACACTCGATCCTCTTTACTTTTATTATTATACGGACTTTCTCTGTTCTTGACAGCCACTCAACACACACACACGGACTACCACCATTAAATCTTTATCGCCTATTACACACATTTCTTCCTTTAAAGAGAGGATTGCAAGAAGAAAGGAGACTCCATGTCTTACTTTCCCCCAGGTTATTTCAACCCTGAAAAAGCATTTCTCCACTTACCCCTCTCTCTCCTTCTCTTTCTCTTGTCTCTCTTGTCTTTCACGGCCAAAAAGCATTAATAAATTGTCATCTTTTTAATCTTTATTGTTGTTGGTATTTATTATTAATATCATTCGTGACTTTGGCAAATTGTTTTATACATTATAGAATGCATTCATCATCATCATTTTTCCGTCTCTGATCTTTACACACAAACAATTAACAGAATAGATTCTAACATGTACTTAATAATCGGAACAATAAACCGAGCTTAATCTTGAGATTATATGTAAAGTTCTTCAAGTTATCCAATCCACCGGGGAATCCTCAGTCTCACCTTGTCAAAAGAAATCGATTTCATTCTCTGAGACTTCTTCAAATTACAGATTCGATTTTCATTGACGACGACGACGAGGAACCTGCTCTTCCAATTTCCTCGTGTGCTTGTGTTCATTCTCGTGTTCATTGCTGAGTTAGGAATTCCTCCACAGAAAACGTCCTTTAACTCTCAATATAAGATACTTTCACTAGTTGAATAGATGATAATGTGGAGGAAAGGAGGATAAAATTGAATGGACTGAATCAAACTATATATATACTAACGTACACACCCAGAGATCACATACACACACACACGAACACTTTGAGATATATATATATACGTCGTATTTGACCCCACCCATAATAAGAAAGGACATTTGTGTATAAGAAAGAATGGTGGTATGGTGGGATGCAGAAGAGAGGCAGGAGTTTTTTATAGGAAGGAAATCGCTGACGGTCAATCGACCCAAAAACACAAGAAAAAGGTGAGAGTTTTTTAGACAACCTACACGAGAGTGTCTCCTCTTCTTCTGTTGTATCATGAACTTACTCTTATCGTTAATATATATAGGTCATCATTGGGCATTACAGTTGTACACACACGCGTCTCCTTCTTACAAGAACTTAACATGTGCCACACAAAGATCTACTAACGAAGAACAAAGGTAGTTCTTTAATTAACAAAGATTAATTAACATTCACGCGTAGACCATTCACATATGACTCTGTGTTATCTAGTACAATTAAAACAATAATATATTCTTTCATTCAAATTCGCGATCCAATCTTCATTGAACAAAAACATGAACTAAATGACAAAGGAAAACCAATCCAGAGTAATCACAATGTTATCAAGTGGAGAAAGGTGCGTGTGTTTGTAATTTTGCTCGTCGTTTAAGATTTTACAAAAGAAAGGGCGTTGTGTCCAGTGTTAAGTTTGTATAAGAGAGAATGGTGTTGGGCATTGAGGACTGATCATCATAGCGGTGGACGCCACATGTTCGCCTTAAAATACGTAGTGGACTGCATCGTGGGACATTTCCGTGCCTGCAAAAAGACATTCGAACACAAGAATAAGGGTTGTTCAATTTGATTGTTATTATTTTTAGACGACCCTCCACCCCAACACACACTCAACTGTCCCTATATCGATACTTTCTCCTCTACTTTCTCCATATGACTTTCTCCATTGTCTCCCCAATATACGGTGCACGTTTAAAAGAGAGATAAGAAAGGGACACGAGGCTATCTAGGGACTACGTGAATTCCCTAAAGAGCCGCTTGGGATAATGAGACTGTTTCTTGAAGGTGGACAATGTCCCACAGAGAGGAGAAAGCAGTGCTATCCACATATACATATACATATACATATACACGTATATGTATGTATGAAAGTGTGGTTGCGGACTCACGCAAACTGCCCTCACATCACATTGAAGAGAGAGAGTAAGCCACACTTTTATTGACGCTACTATTCTCCCTGTCTTTCGATTAAGGTGAATTTATCTCCTCTCTGGGCCTCTTAAAAGAAACGCCGCTTTATCCCGCACAAAAAAGAAACCTCTAAACTTCACACAAAGACTCCATAACTTGTGGATTTAATTAAGACTGACACGTACTCTCTCGATCTCTCTCTCTCTAGATCTATGCTCTCTCTCTAGATCTGTAAGTCTGCTATAAATGTAGATCTGTATCTGTAAGTCTGCTATAAATGTAGATCTGTATGTGTAGCTCTGCCGTAAATGTAGCGCTGTGTTGTGGCTTACCTGAGCCATCGAGAAATTTATATTTGTCCTCACTGTCCTGTGATGAATCGGTTGAGTTGGTCTCACATTCATTATATGAGTTTTCGGAGCTTCCTTCTCCCCTTGCTTGAGCTGACGGAGATGGTAAATCTACAACCAAACACAGTTCCACCCTGTATATACCTTTATACATACACATATATAGATATTATTGCTGTAGGGTTGACTCACAATTTGACGGCTGACGTAGATGGGCTTGTTGAAGATCACCCAAGTGACAGACTCCCAACATCCAGGGTGAGTTGTTGAGCCTTCGTAGGTCATGTAGAAATCAGTCTCAGGAAGCAGCCCGTGAAGAGATATCGCCTTGATGGAAGCAGATTGGTCTACCAATCACAAATACACGTCATACACAACCACTTAATTCATCAACTAACGAAACTAATATCCCTCTCTCTCTCGCTCTCTTTAACTTTCTCTCTCTCTCGTCTTTTAAAATTCCACGAACAAAGTTATACACACACAACGCGGCGCGCGTTAAGTCAACCTCATCTTTGAATCAAGTCACGACCTCGTCGTCGTAGTCGTCGTCGTCGTTCTTTCTATCTATAGTAAAGAGAAAGGCCTCGCATTACTATATCCTTTAGCATATTGCGTTCTGATCTCGTGGACAAACAACGACGACGAGAAAGGGACAAACGACGAGGACAACTCGTGGAATGTTTGATGGGACAACTACAAGAGCTTTTCTTCCTTAATGATTCCTATCCACACTTCACAAAACCATATTCACCCAACACACACACACGTACACGGGACACCCAAATTGAAACTGCACACTTTCACCACACTCGCTCTCTCTAAACTGCTAAACTACTACTCGCCGTCCTTTTAAACTACCACCACCACTGCCAAGTCTCAAATGCAAAATACAACTTTCTTTTTCAATTACACACACCCGTACACACACACACAGACAGACAGACATTGTACGATGAGTCTACGCAACTTTCCAATCTCTCGTCGTTTAATAGATTCACACACACATTATAATCATTATCATCATCATCGTCGTGATATCTATTGCACATTCCTCACTCTCAATATCAATCATAATTAAGTGTCATTCAAGTTGACAGTTTCAAGGGGGTTTTGTGAGTGTCTGAGTAAGCCATTTACTTTTCCCTACCTATCCTTTCTCTAGCCCAAACTTTCACCCAAATAGTACACACAAGTCAAAAGGTGAACTTGTTCCTATATAACTTATGCCTGCATATCTACAACTTATGCCTATATATAAATTAATTACTCTCTCTCTCTCTCTTTCCCATCCTTTCAATTTCTATTTCCAAATCTCTTAAGTTCAAACTAGTGCTAATACTTCTTAAAGATTCATATATTATATATTCTTCTCTTCAAATTTTGCACGTATAGTAATTATTCATTAGACAAGTGATACTTGTGCTCCTCAAGTTCATTAAATATTCATAGAAGCTCACACGCGAGAAGATGGCACAGAAGGTGGAAATCCCTGTAAAGTACACCTACTGTAAAGTTATGTGACACATCCTTCTTCCTGTTCCGAAGGTCCACAGAGTGACACACAGGGTGACACACAGACATCATCTCTGAGATGTGACAAGGCGAGCCAACAGTCACCACACCACCACCCCATATCATTATTATTATCATTACCTCTCTCTTATACACGACGTCTGTCTTGCGGTAGTTCTGCCTTACACGTCTCCGTCCAGGACACAAGTGGAATTCCCAATTTCATTATAAGAGAAAGACTTTAGCGTCAACATCCACCAAACTCTCTCTCTCCATCCCTCTCTCCTTCGTAAATAGAAAGAAGCATCATTTTTGTGACCCATCACTTTCTCCACAACCCCCACCACCGCCACCTCCTCCATCTCTCTTTCCACGTATCTCCATAAGTCTTTCTTAGTCACTGGAGCAAACACACGTTTACATGTGTTCCACCATTTGTCCTCGTTTTTCCAAATCCCCTTCCGCTTACATATTCTATTATCACCCACACACAAATAATAAATCCTTCCCACACACACTCTCTCATTCAATCCTTACAACCTGCCTACAGTTAAGCTATCACGTTAATCATAAGAAACATACGTGCATACAATTGTACAGAATCTATATTATACATTATTAGGAGTATATACACACGTCAATTCAGTTCCTATCATCAAAATGCAAATGCACCAGCCTCTAATTACTACTACTCATAAATTACCTTGCAGTAAATATTTATCCTATTAAGATTACAGAGAGAAAGTCTTGTGTATTCATGTGGAAGAAGAAAAGAATAAGGAAGCCTTCACATTAATTCTCTTTCCACATGTTTTATCAAACGATTAAGTCAAATCCCTTGGAACGAACAAGCAAGCACACAACAGAGTCAAGTCTCTCTCATTTTGTACGTAGACTAATCGAATAAGAACATTCCTCCCCATTTGTTAACACACACACAAAGCACATGTTATGTATATTTACTTTCGCCAGACTATTTACACAGACTTTATCATTTATTGTCCACACACCTGCTCCTGTTGCTGCTGCTGCCCCGTATATATAAATCTACCAATGCTACCAATACGGTACCTTCCCCTCCTCCCTCAAAGGCTGCTTACACGTCAAATACGGAAATTATTAAATCAAAAATACACAAAGTAGCTTTTTGTGGTTCTGCTCCACTAGTCTCTCAATCACAATCTCATCTTTGATATTCATTCAAATCTGCTCCGTTTAGCAGGCAAAAACCTCACGAAATCTCAAAGGAGAAATCTCAAAGATAAATGAATTTTCATATGATGTAATTTTATCCGCCTTACATGCTTCGATCACTTGTCATTCAATCAAATGTGGGAAAAAGTCTTTAAAAATAAAAAATGTATCTCAAACTGTCTCAAAAACTTGTGCTATACTTACTACGTCAAAGACTTTCAAAGTAATTCTTCGATTTCTCAACATAAGAATATAATTCACACGTGAAACTTTTGTCCTCTTACGCAACGTAGACTTCTTATATAGCTTGTATAACATACGTCCTAAGAAATAAAAGCCCATGTGATGATTCCACACTCGCCCATAATTACACTATTCTAGAAGTAATTTAGAAATGTCCTAGGCAAGCAAATCGGCGGGGTATTATTAAAAAGTCTTTTCAGGTGAAATTAATCTACTTCTGGAGTTTCTGGAGACTCCGCTGGAGAAGCAGAGCAGACGAGCTTCCAGAGAGAAAGTCAAGTCGACAGAGAGACAGCGAATATCTATAAGACAGACTGAATGGAAAGAGATGAAGATGAAGGACTCACTGCGGTATCTGATTTGATTTAAAACACTTGTCAGGATTCGGATATCAGTGTTGGGTGATTTCACCATCACATCTTCATCCTGAAATAAGGCAAGAGGCAGAGCATTAGAATTCCCCTTATGATCATGATGGATGAGGGGCATTAAGTCGGACGTTATACTACGGAGGAGCATGCAAGTTCAAGTGAATCATCAAATGAGAGTGGGTAAACAGATCATCACATTGAACTCGCATTTATTCCCATGTTAAAATGCACTGTTGAATTATTGTCCGCCTGGCTCTTGAACTATGAGCTAGCTAGGCCTCCTCCGTCATTGCCGAGTGGTCGTGAGAAGAGATGAAATGAAGGATTTTATGATACGACAAACAATAAATATGCAAAGTTTACTCACGGAGACTCGGATCATGACTGAGATCCCCACCACGCCGTTTGGTTTCTGCTGAGCATCCGAAAGGTTCGCGTACAACTCTCCATTAAACCCGTACAACTGCAGCTGCAAAAACAGTAAAACCTTTTGACTTCCTCAACCGACCTTAATTGATTTCTTTCCAAAACATGAACAACTCTCTCTCTCTCTCTCCTCTCTACCTTGCCTTAGTCTTTGCCTTGCTTACCTCTGCTGGGTAGGACAAGCCCTGGATCACGTGCTCCGAACCAACAATGTCCTCAGGTCCGTAATGAATGTACAACTCTTCAAATTGATATCTGTACGCCAACGGTCCCCCCGAAATGTTCACACGAGGACTTCCCTTCTCTATCGTGAACACAACCGTCTGTCCCGTGTTCCGCAGCACTCCACTCACCTGCACAAAAAATCGCACTCTCACTTTCACATACGCTAATTGCTCATCCCCCGGTTCCCTATTGTATGGCACAGTATATATGGTACGGTAACTTTCCCTTTAAAATCCCTCCTTCAAGGTAATTAATGAAATATCTTAATTCCCCTTAATGTGCCTGGAGAAAGACCCACCACCGTTCATACTGTATAGCGATTGCCTCGTGGTGGTCTCTAAAAGATTAAGGATCTCCAATATACCAGCCCTATATATATATATTTTATATTCGTAGGCTCTCCAGTTTGCAGGGAGAAAGGAAGGAAAGGCTGTGAATCTGAGATTAGAGGAATTTTCCATGTGCGTGATTACTATTAGAGTAATGGCTTCGATATAAAGACAGGCTTTTCAATACATCTCTCTCCGTATATACAATATCTTCCTTAAACCACCACCACCACCACCACCTCTGGAAACGAATCAACTATCAACCACACACATCTTTCCAAAAACCACCACCACCATAGCCACCCACGCTTTATGCTCCCTCATTGTCATTTCATCCTTTAATGAAGTTATGTAACTATACACACACTCACTCACTCACTCACTTTACTACCCATCCATCCATCCACCAAATCCTCAGCATTGATAAAAGGATTAATTCCCAACCACCGAAACGATCCGACGTCGTCTCTAAACTCTCTCTTCTCTCTCTCTAAAGAAGAAGAAGAAGAAGATCCCAAGAGTGATTTATTCTTCCAAATCATCCTTATATCTTCTTAATCATCTAGAGAGACTCCAAATAAAGATTGATTTCTTTCCATTTATCTCTCTCTCAACTTTTAATTACCTAAAAGTCATTTCACTCACTTTAGCTCACTTATTATTAAACATTTCTCCTCAATTTACCCCAAAAACCTTTCCTAAGCCTCCTCTCCTTATAATAAGATTCGCTTCGGAAAACCTCCACATAACCACTCTCCTCACGTCTTCCTTCTATGTGATTGTCTCTGAGCCACAAAAGTATCCCCATTAATAGGGAATGGAGAACCGGCCCCTATGGTCATCTCCAATGATTGTATCCTCTATATATTATCATCATTGCCTTCTATGTGTATCACCATCACTTTCATTTGATTGGGATGGGCTCGAACGTGTGCAATATCGAAAGGGTTGCTCTTGATAGGCCTTGTCCTTTCCATTAGAGCCCATAAATAGAAAATGGAAACATTTCTCGAGCTATTTGTGCGGCAGAATAAATATCACACACACTCCCATGCTACGAGGGGGCCTCTGTAATTCACTTTCCGATAAATAGGGTAGTTGTCGACATGGGAAATCCCTTGTTCCCTCGACTAAACTTTCTCTACCTAAAACGACGAGGATTAGTCTGCACTGCACACATTCCTATACACACACAATACACCATCCCTCAGGCAGGCACACATAAAGCACGATATAGCAGGAGCAAGGTGAAAAGTCCTCTAGAAAAACTTCCCATGGGATGTGTTGTCTCTCTAAGACGATTGTTGCTTGATCTCACAACAAGGTGAGAGACTTTCTCCATGGGAAATAAACAAGAGACAAGTCATCGTCATCGTCTCCCCATGTTTGTATGCCCATGTACATACATGTATATCCATGTATATCCATGTACATACATGTACATTCATGGAGTGTATATTTACTTGCATGTTTGTACACCGAAACCACAGGCAAATAAAGAGTAATTGTAAATCCACAAAGACTCTCTCACTCCATCCTCCGTTGCTTATTCAATTTTTCATATCGCGTGTCAACAACTCTTACAAACACATCCAAAGTCTCTCTTTAACTTCTCTCTGACATTCACAAGTTCTTCTTCACACGCTTCTGACTTGTTATGTAGTCTACACCACTTGTACGTGTGAGTGTATCTAGTCTCGTTCACAAAACACATTCACGCCTACTTATTCTCCGCTGATAAATACACTTTCACCCCCTTTACAGCCAATTCCTCCACAGTTTTGTTATTATTATTGCCACATACTTTCTTGTAAACCCTTTCAATGTATATATGTATGTATATTTATATTTTTATATGTATATATATAATATGCATCTTGTCTATGCATACCAGAGCACATCGCTTAAAAAACAATTAACTCTTTCCCTAAAAGGGGAGAAAGTCATTTGTCTACACTCTACGTGTACTCTATGTCTTAAGACTTTAAGCTCATCTGTCTTCAACTTCTTGAAGGGAGAGACATGAAAAGCTTCTTCATAAAAATCACTCCACACGAGTAATAATAAATGATCCTCTCTCTCTACAGATTGAAATACATTCATTCATATATTGGTATATATTTCACGTGTACCTGCGATTCCAAATCTCCAACAAGTACAAAACACCCAATGGTATATTTGTTCATATCGACGTCAATTTAAAACAATAAATCCCATTTCAATGATGTTTCAATTAAAATAGTAACTTTCCTTCTCCAAACTTTCCCCTCAATACATTTAACACAAAGCCAATCCTGCCTTACAAAAAGTTTGTCTCAACTTGGCCCATCAATTGCCGTACCGTACTCTCTCTCCATTATTCCTTCTTCCTTGCATAGAGTGAGAGTGAATCATTTGATTGAACAAATCCAAAAGAAGAAGAACAAGTAAACTTCCTATACACGAATATATACGCCCAATTCTAACGAATTCGTAAGAATAACCCTTATTTCGCCTCCCCTTAAGTAAGAAGTTTAAGACAGTCTTTCTTCTCCTCCATATTCAGAGTCTACACACTAATGGATCAAACAAAAAGGAATCTGATAATAACAATAAAAATGAATCGAAATAGACTCCGAGAGAAACGACAATAAGTACGAGGATAAGAAGAATCCGAGGGAGCCAAGTGAATAAAGCTCTTGTGCGTATCTCCATTTATTCCATACAACAAACCCATTTTCATCTCATTAAGAACCGTTTGACGAGCGTGTTTCAAGTCTAATGATTGCATGACTCATAAACTCCACATGGAATGTTATCGTTCCAACTCGTACATAAAAGCAGCATCTCTGCACTGTATTCCCTTGGTAGAGCATCCAATTGACTCTCTCTCTCTCATTACATCTTAGCGAGCAAAGTAGTCATTTGTCAGAAGAGAAAGGAACAATATTTATGAAAGAAGCCTCCACCAAAGTTCACAACTTCCGGGTCCGGTTTGGCAATCTCCCTTTCATAGCTCACAACAAACAGCTTTCCATCTCACAAGCCAAAGCTTACGTACACGAACGAATGGAGAAACGAATCCTCCTCAGAAGACGTAGAATCCTTTTAGCCTTCGCCCTAAATTATCTCTCCAGGAATCTCAACTATGAACAATCTCCCTTTTCACTTTCTTTATTAGCATTTTTCCCAGATTCTTGGCATCTTAACAAGAACACACCATTCGTCTCATTCACTCTCTCACTCCTGATCTTTCCTTTCAACCCAAATTACTCAACTTGTCTTCTCCAATGAAAATATTTTAAGGTGCTACTCAAAAAACCAAATCTCAAAGACTCACACACACACAAACTTTCCTTTCAAGTCATCCCCACGTATAAATCACACACACACACACGAGATATCTCTTCCATGTCACAAAATTACTTTCGTCTCTGAAGCCAAAAGTAATTGAGAATTCACCTTCAAATACTGCTCATCCATAGAATCCTTACACACATTCCCATTCAATAAACCTCTAATGAGCTGTATGTACGCGTATTACATACCTCACACTCTACACATACATAAAAATCCCTTCGTCAACAAAATCCAAAGACGACTGTGGCACTCTGTGCCATTCTGCCCCAGGCTCCCGCCAATCCTAAACCCCTCCCCAAGCCATCGTCAACTATACCCCAAGGAATTGAAGACAACGAGGACAGTCAGCTCCGGGACGGGCTCCC
>Ga0194135_10001017_pt1 | contig 16420 bp, 19 predicted proteins | sample LitLau_LLRF_2013_FD_134024 | JGI IMG/M metagenome (GOLD analysis project Ga0194135, IMG submission 134024) | Freshwater sediment microbial communities in response to fracking from North America - Little Laurel Run_MetaG_LLRF_2013 (version 2) | ecosystem: Environmental > Aquatic > Freshwater >...
ACACGACGCTGACCTCCACACGCACACATTGACCTCTGTGTAGTGACCCCTTTAACAAATAAAAATTACATTAATTGACTATTAACACTATTCACATGATCAACTAACCTACAAGTTCACAGTAATAATTTACAAAAATAACTGACTTACATTAAATTGATGATGATGATGGATCCTTTTCGGTATACACTATAATAAAAAAATAAATATATGATCCAAGACAAAATATAATAAAATAAAATATAAACATAAACTCTTTCAGCTGATTCCGATACACTGATGATTCCAGTAAATAAAATGTAAATTCTTGTCTTGATATAAATATAATAATTTGAAACTTACCTGGTTACACTAAATGACATATGACATGATAATAAAGTACAAAATATATAATTACACAAATTCAAGATATTATTATTAAAAAATTGCAAGATTGAACAAAACGTAGACAAGACACAAATTCACTCATACACACACATACACACTATTCGGCAATTGCCTCCAAAGTAGATTTTTGACCTTTTCTGGTCAAACTGCTAATGGCTGGGGGGCATGACTCCGCTCTCGCTCGCACCTTAGTGATGGGTGTTGTGGGTGTGGCAGATCTGGGCGTGGCTAGATCCAAATTGGCTTCGTGTGTGGGTTTTACTGTCATCTGTTTTAGCTGACAGAAAGTCCACCACAACAAACCCACCCACTCGACGAATCGCTGCGGATTCCTCAGAGAGCTTATTCGTATGACCTCCAGGTCATATTGCATTGCTGTTGTCGATCCCACAAGCAGCTTCCACACTGAGATCCAGCCCAACCAAAACCATCCGATGAATGTTGCAACGGCTGATACGATGCCTGCAACATAAGATAATGAATTAAGTTTAAATAAATATAATAATAAAAATTAAAAAAACTTACCAAATGATTCAAAATCAAATTCCTGGATCCGATTGGTCCATCCTCCTGTGACTTCTGATGGAGTCCTAGGCTTAGGACATAGGCGAATTTCTCCGGGGGAAACCAGAAGACTTTCCTCGCCTTGGAAAATGGAAGCTTGGGGTACACACAACCCCTGACCTCCCTCAAATGTCCCCCAATAACATTTGGAGGTCATGACACAAGCCAAACAGGTCAAATGAATAAAACAATTCATTGTTGATAGAATAAGCTTTTGGAGGGAAAAAAAGTATAAAAACTTTGCGGGCTAAAAAACTCGATGACTTAACCCTTTGATTGCTAAAAAATTAATACAACATGGAAAATTTAAATTTTTTGAGCTTTTTTTAATGCAATTAACTGATAAACAAATAAACAAACAAAATTAACAAAACAAATTGGCCAAATTAATTGGGAACCACACCCATTTGTCTGGCACGTCTACTCAATGCACCAATTTCCACATCAATCGGATGTTGCTGTGGTGGTGGAAAGAAATAGACGCGAGTCGCACGGAACTTGGAAACAATGCAGGCACACCCCCTCTGGAAAATGGATTGAATCCACATTAGGGCCACCACTGCGTGATTCGTTATTCCAACACGATGGAAATAAAGATTTTGGAGAATCAGCAACGCCATGCCAACAAAGATGAAAATGAAACCTGAAACACATAGATTAATTAGGATTTGAGAGTCTGAGAATTTAAAACGTTTCTTACCGTAATCTGCTGGTCCATAAGGCCTGAGGATCTCGATAACCGGCTGTGGTGGCTGGGGAGTCGTTGTTGGACACAATAAAGTTTCCCCATAGTCAATTTCCCTCGAGATGTTTCCCAAAAGATGTCCCCGATCGTTTGTACATAGCTGTACACCGTTTTCGAAAACTGCATAGATACAGTTTTTAATTGAGAGACAACTAAAACAATCGGATTGGGAAAAACAACTCATCGTGCTCAGACAAATCGGTGCGTTCTGTTTGATTTTGGATTTCGCGGGCATGAGATTTCTCTGTTTCTAGCCATGGAGTGAATGAGACAAAGATCAATAATACTATGAAACACAAATTTTTTATTTTACAGGCATGCCCTTAATCCTGGGCTTTTATTTACATAAATTGAATTTCATGTGCAACTTCGTCCAGGGACAAGCCGTCTTCAAACATTGTATTAAGATTAACAAGATTAATTAAAATCATATCGACATCTGACCCGCTTACAATCCACATAGTGATAGTGTCGGGAATATACGGATGAGTGAAACACAGCCACTGGCATAATGCCTGCCAATCTTCGGTACCTGCAGATAAAATTGAAATCAACTTTTTTACATCAAACCAAAAAAGATTGTGAGCCCGCTTGGTGTCTGGTGGATTTTCATCCATATGTTTTCGGATTGTGTTGATTATTTTAAAACTTTGCTTGGTCAGCTCTTGTAGATTATGTAGAATTTCGTGACTTCCGTTTTCGTATTCAATATTCTGCTTAGAATTGTATATATCTTCGTGTAGGCTTTTGACCCTTTTCAAAATAGTATCCAAAGTAATTCTGCGGTCTTGCCACAAGACAGGGTCTGCAAAAACATGGGACTGGTCGGGATTGGGGAATCTGGTCGTTTTCCATTTCGGTACAGGAATATGTGAAGACATGTTTTCTGTTTGGCTGCTGAAATAATACTCGTATATATTATATTGTATCGAATGTATAAGTCTAGGATAATTTCTGCCGCTTTGTATTTTGCCCATTAGAGGCTTGATTTTCTTCAAATCTAATTGAAGCATCCCATATTAGAACAATTTCTTGCTTGACTTCTTCCAAATCGTGTCCATTGTCGAGTAGGGAATCGAGTAGCATTAGTTTATGCAATAATTTCGCCATTGTTTCTGTACATTTCAACCATCTTGTAATTGTACATGGCACAAAGGGATGTGTGTAGCAATCCATGAAGCTAGATGCGTCCACTCTTCGTCCTCGTCAGTGTTTGAAAATAGCATCATTATCTTTTTAATGTCAAACCAAAATAACTCTTTGACCCGGTCTGTTTCTGGTTTTATTGCCAATATTTCAATATTCACATGTGCCAAAATTACAGCACACTCTTTTGACATTTTCTCAAAGATTTCGTCCAATGGGCCTGGCTCCGGTTCATTCGAAGCGTACTCTTCGCGAATAACTTCCCTAGACAGTGCCATTCCAATCTGCATGCTTCCAATTTGATTTCGAATGTCTTCCAATGTATTTCTTCTGTCTTCCCAGATTACTGAATTCTGAAAAATGTGCGATTTGTCTGGGTTGGCAAATCTCAAATAATGCTCAGGTCCAAATGACGGTATCCGTATCTTTTGTTGCTTAACTAGCCGAAACTCCATGCTTCTCAACTTTGCAGTGTTCATCTTGTAATGATTTAAATAAGACTAAAGTTAAATGTAAAGTATGCATCAAATAAACACAAAGGATTTGGATTTTGCATGCCCTCGAGAAGGGGCTTTTATTAATGACAATCTTCAACATTGGACAGAGTTCCATGGTATAGACAAGATACTTTATTGTTTTGTAGCCTAGTTGGTGGCTTATTTATAATTTTCAAAATATATATTAGATATGTAATCATAGTGCAAGAAATAAAATTAAATCCCATAATAAATAAGATAAATGTATCTGCTTTGCAGCCATTGTCTTGGCTTGGACTAAATGTTAAATTAAAATCCTCAACTTGTTTTTGAATTTGAAGTGGACAGTGCGACTCGTCTCTGGAGTAGACTCGTTCAATTGGATAGTCCTCGAACCCTTGGCAATCGTCACTGGAACAAAATACGCCCACAATTAGCGAATATTTAGATACAAGGGAAGGTGATGAGTAGCATCCGTACAGAGGGTAGTCAAATCCAGCAACAATGGTCTTAAAGTATGCCATACTATGGTTGTTTACACATTTGAGACAATCGTCTTCTTCTGGTCCGGCAATCGAAGAATTAAATTCCGAGTTGGAAATTGCTGCAAACGTAAAAATCGAACAGATTAGTTGAAAAATCATTGTTACTTGTTCAAAATATAAATTGTTTATGAGTTCTTGCCTGACCACACCGTTGGTTTAAATAACATTTTTGGAATTGATGATGCAAGTTGCGGGAAGAGATTTCACAAACTGTTTGAAAAACGTTAATACAATCTTGTCATTACTAACTCTGTGTGAAGAGAAAATGGATTGAATTTTCTCAAAATCTTGTCCATGTGCTCGTTTCCATAAAAAATATATACAATAATGAGCGCAAATATCTGAATTATTTGCTTGCAAAACAAAAGAATTATATTTTAATATGGGAAAAGGAAATTCTAGACCATAGTGCAAATTATTTTTTCCCAGACTATCCCAAAATTCGGCAAATATTTTTGATCGATATCTATATACATAATAGCAGACCCAGTGTGAGCCAGCCTGATTTTTATTTTGGTCATTTTGACAAATTATAATCGGAAGTGTATCAAATGATACTGCACACATTTCATTTGCAGCAATGACATACACTTTTTTGACATCAGTGTATTCAAAGAAATACCGAAGAGTACAAAATAGTTGATATGAATCCATTATATAATGGAAGTGTCACAAAATATGTTTCTATCAGCATCAATTTGAAGTAGGCTTTGAAAGCTTCCAAGACAGATTAAGTTCAGCGACTCGGTTGTAGCGGTATTAAATTGGATATCCAGTTTGAGTTGTGCATTACGTTGAGCATGAAATCTTCCTGGTGCATGAGCAGCTACCAAGTCCACAGCAATCAAAAACTTTCCGTTTTGATAGTCTTCTCTGGAAATTGCGTTCGAAATCTCCTTGATTGGGATGATTGAGTACAAAGATTGATAACCCAACAGATTTTGATCTTCAGAAAATTTCACTTGACGAAATATTGAAGTAGAATCCCCATCCAGTGAGATTGAAACGGATGCAATGGAGTTTTGTTTGAAAGAAAAGGGGGACTTTGTCAAGTCACCATTGAATGCTTTTGCCGAGATGAGTCCAATCACCACAAATGAAGGTATTGGTCCGCTAAAAAGCGTTTCGCTAGTAACTCCCAGGCTTCCGCTCGAAATTTGAAAACTTTTAACGTCAGTGAATCTCAGTGGGTAGTTGAAGCGTTTGTGTGATTTCAGCAATGACTGATGATGACTCATTATTTTTGGATTAATCAAGTGTCGCTTACAAAAGAAAATTGCTGATTCAAAATTAATTTTATAGGGAAAAGGTTGCTTGTCCGTTGGCGCCACTGAAGATACTAGGCAAAATGCTGGGCTCGATTTTTTCAAATGTATTTTAATTTCAATTCCGTTTGGTAAATACTTTGTTTGCGAGCTAATTGGGTCTAGAATTTTTCCAATTAACTCTAGACTTTTACTGTCTTCAGTAAATGATTTTCGTTTTTCAAAACCTGCATTTGCTCCTGCTGTAAAACTGTCTTGTATTGTATCCGGATAGTACAATTCTGATGTGAGAAAACTTTTTTTAGCCAAGTCACCTTGACCCAGCAAATTTTCCAAGTAATACTTGTACGGGTATAGATTTGAAGACATGCGAGAATTTATGGGTGTATTATTTAGCAAAACTTCACACGACTCGAATAAGGCACTGTAAAAATTTTCAACTCCAGCAATTTGATCCTTTGAAATTGTCGATCCGTCGTCTTTTGTAATCTTTAGCTTCAAATAAAGGAATGAAGAGTTCATGCAAGTATAGTGACTTGAACTAGGTGGTATTGCAAACTGTATAGGATTATTCTCGTCTTTGAAGCCTGGATTGGGATAAAATTGATAATAGTCGCTAGATAAAATTCCAGAATCCGTGGGAGCCATAGCCATCAGGTCCAAGTTTGAATTATATACTTGTGCGGACCCATCGTAAACGTTAGAGTTATCCATTGTTACTTTTTCTTTCTTTTTGCTTTCTTTGCTTTGGTCTTTTTAGGCCTTTTATTTTTAGACGTTTTGGTCCGTTTTCTTGATGCTCTTAACCCTTTCCCTACAATCTTTTTGGGTTTCTTTTTAGTGTTTTTAGCTTTTGAAATAGGGACCAAATATTCTGATGCTGTTTGCAAAAACGATGAAGGTCCTCTGCCTACTTGCAAATCTAAATTGGGTAATGATTGTGTGTTCTGCTTGAAGTTTCGTAAAAAACTACCAGGATTCCTTTTTATTGCAGCCTTCTTATTGAGATTCCCGGCCATTTTATTTATAGGAATAAGATACTCGTTAGGGTGAAATATCCGAGATGCTCCTGATCCTTCAATCTTTTCATTCTCCAGATGGTCTGGAAGTTTGTCGAGATAGCAGTCACCGGAATCCACACAAATAACTGGTCGTACGGTCGCCATTAGAATCGTCTCTTGAAATGCAATAGTACTGTTGTCGCTTTGTCAAGCGTTTCAATTGGAATATTATTTTCGTCAGTCAATGATATCTGAATCGATTGGACTTCTTTCTTTGCCAACGCTACGTAATGAACTGGATTGAATGTCAAGTGTTCAACGTCTTTAAGCTCCGATTTCATAAATCTTCGAAGCGCATAATGATGAGAATTTGCAAACATTTGAGGGTCAATAATGTTGGATGTAATAAGAATCTGCCGTCCAGGTATCATAGGTAATTTTTTTGGACCAACCGGAGCTGGCTGGCTCACGTCAATGTTGACATAGAATTCAACTACGCTTAGATTGTCGTTGAATCTAAAATTGTCTGGTTTTCCCAAAGCCCGATTAACCGAAACCGGAAATTGTATAGTTAAATTATTGTCTAGATATATGTGCACACGTCGTGTCCGCGATTCTTGCTTATATTGTAACATTGGCATTCGAACATTGTATTCTCTTAAAGCGTCAACTAGATTTTCCACCAATTCTTCAATGTCAAACTCTGATGGCTCTTGGACTGGCACACTTTTAATTTCCCACCTTGAAAATGTTAGGCTCATTACACTTCCTAGCAATATTTTTGCAAAACTCTCTTCCGACTGTGGATTTTCAGAGACAAATCTCCCTGCGTTGAACGTATGTTGTCGAAAGCCAAACGCCTCGGCCCACTGTGGTTGTACTTGGAGTGAATACTCACCAGTGGGATCATTAAATGTAAGTATTGTTTTTGCAGGCTTCCCTAGCTCGACATATTCTTTTGAAAAATTGACACCTACTTCACTTTGATTTTCATTTAGAAATTGCTTTAATTCTTCAAAAAAATTTACAAAGTTCAAGTTACGTTTTGCAAATTTTAGAAACGTTTGTTTAAATTTCAAAACTGTAATTAAATTATCCGATCCTGGATTTGAAAAAAATGTCTGTTCACTGCTGGAAATAGTGGGACTCTGTACAGGTTTATTTTCTTCCTCTTCTTCTTTTTTGCAGCTCAGAAATATTTCCGCAACACCAACCTCGTAAAAGTCTGTATTGACTGGTTGATATAATATATTATTAAATTGTGACGGTGTATTTTCTGTATAGTATTCTTTACACTTGTCACTCTGCACAGTGACAAAAAAGTCGTAGATATCTGGTCGCACAAATTTATGTTCCATTGTTATTTATCGTCGTCTTTATCACTGTGCACCAAATTTAATTCGGGTTCATAAAAACTTGATTGTAAAATATTTCCTTGAAGATCTTGTAGCTTGTATGCAACGACTGGGCGCGAATGAATGACTGAATGGATTTTAAAAATTTCATCAGAATATGAAGCTGTATAAGACTTTTCAAATGTAAGTTTCGCCTTGCTGACTCGCACAAGTTGTCCAGGTGTAAATTTGTTTATGGGTGGGTCCATATCAATGATTTTATGGTAGATTCTTTGCCATACTTCTCCTTCGTTCTTTGAATTTACTTCGATCGGGGCCATGCCTAAAGCTTGCGAATGGGTGGAATTGATACTCCTGGTTATTTGCACCAACGAGTTTGTCCAGTTTTTTCTCTTTGTGTGTGTGAGATGCTTGTAAATTTTTTTTTTTACCGACTTTACCTAAAATCGATCAAATATGTAAGATAGTGATGAATTTATGTGCAAAAAATGTATTGTTACCATAAGCTCAGCGAGGAAAGCTTTTTTCTTACTAAACGTATGGTACAAATGTATATTTTCCTTTTTAAATAGAGCTTCCATTTTTTTATTGAAAAATGCCTTGTCTGCATCACTCCATAGGTTTCGACACCGTCGCTTGGTTTTTTTGAATAAGCTTACAAATGCGTCGTGAACACTGTCTGCATTTTTAAATTTTAATGGAAAAGTCCACAGGTATCTTGAAAAACAGTCCATTAACACCAGAATGTAACCATAGTGAGAATTTGAATATTTTAAACTCAAAAGGTCCACAATATCCATTGTCCAAGTATCGTCTGTCCATTTGACCATCATTCTTCTTCGAGGATAATGTTTACGTACGTTTTTATGAACCGAGTATGTTCGAAGATCTGATAAAACTCGGTCTACTTCTTTTTTATCCTTGAACTTTGTATTTTTCAAAAAAGCTGTTAGAGAGGAATATCCTCCCGCTGATCCGACTGTAAAGTATTTTTTTTTAATTTCCTTAGAATTATCCATTTAATATGTTCCACTTGTATCGGTCTTCAAAAAATATCCAATTGATTTCGTTTAGCTTTTCTGCTCTTGCTGAACTAGGATGAAAATCAAAACAACTAATGACAGCCTCCTTTAGCAAAACTCTAATAATGAGTGCCAAAATTTTTTTCAATGTTTTTTGATTCTTTATCAAAAAGGACTTGAACTCAATCACTTTGATTTGATTTTCCAAAATGGATAGTAATTTCTTGAATGTTTTCGTTATGGGTCGGTCCGGTGTCTTGTAAAATGTTTTAAAATTTAACAGTAATTCAATCAATGCTTGCGTTGATTTCTTGTCTAGTTTCGTAATAAACTCTTTTCCAGCCGTAATATCCGAAGTGGTAAAATCAATTAAATTGTCCAGAGAATCTATGACTGTTTTGAATGCCATTACGTGATTGAAACAAGGTCAGGTATACACTGAATAGAGTAGTGTCCAAAGGGTAAGCTATTTATATTATCTTCCAGGAAATATCGACCCACATTAAGACCTTGGAATCCAGCATTAAAACTATTGATCATAACTAGATCGTGGTTGATGGCACGTTGTCTCGTTGATTGTATTTTTATATTTTGATTGCTCAGCACTGAATCTTTGTACATTTGATGAGTTAGTTGTAGTACGTCTGCTCTTGGAACACCGCTCATGCATTTTTTCATGAGGCACGGACAAGTACCTTCGCTCCAAAGATGACAGCGATCGCAAGATATCAGGACAGAATATGCCTTTGGTCTAGGAGCTACTATTTCAATGATATCCATGTTTACAATTTTCCAAAATCCCGGCTCATTTTTATGATCAACGTTATATAGACAATGCATAGTATGGATTGATGAAAAATCCATTTTCGGTAGCAACTTAAGCCTTTCAAAATAATTGTCCCGTGTATCTGGAATCCATGCTGTTATACTATCAGTATCGGTGAAACAATGTTTTGCCCCTGGAAATACGGTTTGTATATTTACCCATTGTGTATAAAGTTCGACTTTGGCCTTGTCAAGCGCGACTGCAGAACACAATATGGGGTGTTTATAGTGAACACTAGATTTTCGCATATGGAACATGATGATTTCTTTTTCCGGATTAATGACTGTATAGTTCATGAAATTGTGTCTTGATAGGTATTGTAGAGCATCTGTTCTCGTGAAGCAAATAATAGTGTCTGTAAACTTGGCAGTATTGCTCAACATGACTCCAAATATTCTGCATAGTATCGCTTTCAGAAATAATTGGAAAACATCATCTCGATCTTCTTGCGCCTTGTTGCGTAATTGCAAAGTCTTTTCAAAAAATGATTTTAAAAAAGCCCTCTGTTTGAATTTTAATCCTCTATTAATTTTCATAATTTCTATTCCCATCGACATATAATATTTAATCGTAGTCCCATACGCAGTGTACGAGACCTTGTCATGAAGATCCATTATAATTTTTTCAGAGGTTAATGGATTTTCCACGTCGTCTTTGAAACTGTCCCAAATTATTTTTTGATTTTCAGATAACTCTGATTTTTTCACCCGTCTTTTTGTAACACAAAACGGCAAATTCTTATCTCGATCATGTAGGTGCTTTGGGTATTTGATTTTACAATCCAACAAATAGCCAATTTCATCATCATCACCAATTTTCATCAAATTCAAATCATTTATTTCTTCTTCAGTCATCCATTCGTAATCTGAGAATGGTAGCTGGCCCATCAAGCAGAATGGATACATTGAATTTTGATCGATCGATAAACAGTGACTTCTTTCCTCACTAATGCCATTCCACGATGGATATAATCTTTCACAGTTTGACTTTATGTACCGACAAGATGTTATTGCAGGACCAGCTTTCACAGAGTCCATTACAAATTTAATCATGTCGTAATCTTTGATGTACTGAAATCCTTTCCCAATCGAACTCATACAAGCGTCGTACGCATATGAGCTTAGACTATAAGAGCAGAGTGGAGAAAGCAAAAATGTTTCCATTGCAAACTGTACAAATGAATTTATTACGTCTGCTAAAAGTAATAGCTTGCTAAGACTAAGTAACTGATGAAATTCTCGCAGGCTGGTGCATTCAAATTTGTTGAAAACATACACAGAAGTACCTAAATCATCGTTTTCGGGAATTTTGCCAGTCAAACTATCAATGTACATGTTTTTGTCTATAGGCATAAAATTCAAATCTGAAACTTCACGCCAGTTATTAAACCTGTTAGGGAACCAAATGTCTTTGAATAACAGTGGCAAATACAATGATGGCTTCATCATGGTATAAAACAATGGAAAAAGCTTTGGGAAATCATCCAATGTATGTCCTGCCCATTGCCGCCCAATCAAATTATCCAAGTCTGTTGCCAAAAATAATTTTGAATCAATAAACCTTATGCCATCCAAAGAAAGTGACACTATATCGTCATGAGATCTACATATTATCTTTGCACGCTTCACAACTTCTGGAGTTAGACCTTTTAAAATTGAATGTAACTCTTTAGTTGTAATTCCATGTCCGATTATTACTGGCTTAGATGATAAACGAATTCCTTGGTTGCACTGTTGACAAATTGTTCTCCTACAAATAATCAAACCATTAAATTAAATAAATAACTAAAATAATAATTAATAATCATACCTAAATTCCCCTGTAAAATGATCATGATCTCTGTGCTTTTGTAATTCTGTTGAAAAATCTTCTTGACAAAGTTCACATTTGATTGCAAGATGATGATGTAGATTTTCTAAATTTGTCAATTCCATTGGAACATTTGTATTTTGAACCAAGGATTCTATTTTTTGACTTAATTTGAAAATTAATTTCAAGAAATGTTCCACAGGCTGTTCCTGATCGTAATAAAATTGATCAATCATCTGGTTGTGTTTCTTTTCTCTGGGACCAACTAAAATGGCAGTGTAAGATATGACAGAAAGAAGTGCTTTGACATTTTCAGTATCATTATTTGCGTCATTTACAGCATATTGGAAACTGAAAAAAATCTTGAATGGCACATTTTCATACATGTGCAGTTTCGAAAACTTGTAGTTATCCTCTTTGGGAAATGTTACTCTCTGGGAATTTGTAAAAGTACAAATTTCTGCGTGATTCCGTAGTGCTTCTGGATTTCCAACCGCTTTAAAACAATAGTTGCATATTAAGCTTCTATGATGTTGGTGTTTACCTAATGCGGCAGGCAAATCTTTAAGCCAACAAAAATGATAATCAAACTCTAAAGACTCTCAATTGTTGGGAATTGTATCTGAATTGGACAGTTTTGCGCTTTTGATCAACATGAGATCAATGTGGTGAGGTTTGAGTTTTTCAGTAACACGGACTGGAATCAAATTCTTGCCTTCGTTGGAAAATACTGAAATTGAAATATCTCTATTCTGCGATTCGAATCTTGAAATGTCTTCTATTTGGCAACCATCCATAAATCCATCGAAATTAATTTCTTTTGAGTGCCATACTTGTTCCAATATTCTGTAATAAGACTTTGGATTTTCGTACAGGCGCTTAAATTGTTGCTTTTGTTTCTTGGAAGCTTGCTCGTACACGAGATCCGGAAATTTCCTTATTCTGATAGTGTCGCTCTTGAGAGCTGCCAAAACTGAATATACAAAGCAAAGCGAGTCGTAACACTTGACATTTATAAAATGTGCACTGTAGATTTCTTTTGGAATTGGTATGTATCCCTTTGGTCTGACTGGATGATATTTTGCAATCCGAATCTCCATGTAGTTGATTTTGTGTAGTCGCATTCCAGATTCTTCTTGATTAAAAACACTCAAGCTGGTAGTTAAATAATCCGCTGCTGCCATAATCAAACTCATTATAAAACTAGAGTCCATAAATCGTTGAAATGGAGAAAAGAATGGAAAATCCTTCATTTTAATAGCTTTCATATCAATAAGGGTAGCTCCAATTGTGATTGATGCCTTGATTGATTTTTTTTTTGAAATGCACTGCTTTAAAATATTTTCAATATCATCGTACAAAAATTGAAACGCATCTGCGAATGATTCCATAGGTAATTCGAATGTATGAACAAAAGTTAATATAGTTCCCCTGTAATAGCTCTGTGATTGTTGAAATTTGCCCGACTGAATGTTTAAATCTTGTGATGCTTCTTCTGCTTCATTGGGTCCTTGGCCAATTTGGCCGCAGCTATGGTTATTAATATTTGTGTAGATTTTGTAACAGGATTTACAAATATGCACCAAGTCACAGTGTTTGGAATATTGGCGATTAGTGTAAAATGATTGCCCACATTTTTCGTATGGACACGTAAATGATCTAATAATTTTGAATCTACCTTCACTAAATAATCTATTTACATTTAAAATAGGTCTAAGTATCTTTTGATTCTCTGTCATTGTTCAAAAATGCAATTGGTTATTCCTAATCGTTCGTACTCTTGCTTCGCTTCAGCGAATCCTCTATAAAAATGCGCAGAGTTAAAACGAGATTCCGGTATTTCTCTATCTAAAATTAATATAGAAGAAAGAGAAACTGCCCTTGAAAGACAAACGTAAGTTTGATTTACAAAAAACTCCCGTTGATCTAAAAATATTGCTACTTTTGGAATGGTCTGACCCTGAGCCAAATGTACACTAAAGGCGTAGTTTAACGCTAATGGAAATATTTCTATTGGATAGGACGGAGTCTTTTCTCCCGCCTTGTAAGAATCCCGGATTCTCGGAATCGGTGTGATTCCGTGTATGGTTTTGCTTAATACGTTTTCAAATCGAACCAAGATTACAGTTGGGCTGGTTGACTCTGATTCAAAAATAAAATCTTCAATAATTCCAGGAGTTCCTGTTACAAGTCCTCCGTGAAGGTCCAATGGTCGTGTGAGTCTGACTTGAACCCCAATTGAAACTGGGAATATAAATTCTTCAGAAAATATTTCTGAAGGTGCTTCGGGATTTAAATGTCGAGGTTTTAGAAAAAAAATGGGTTGATTAATTAGTTTCACTCGTTGGAAATTGTAGTGCCTAGAATATGCGTTTCTGGGATAAATTCTTGGTACAAGCCGAAACTCTGCTCGCTCTTGCGGCGACAATACACTCTCTCGTCTTGATTTTAAAAGTTCTAAATCTTCAAATGTCAACTCTTTTTTCCGCACGTTCATCAATAGTTTTTCAAAACGATCGTCGATTCCGTTGATTCGTAGACACTTTTTGAGGAAGAATACGTTTTCAAACGTCTTGTATAGTCTTGAACCTTCTCGCTGGAATGAATTCAACTTGTAGTCTGGTGTCCACAGACAAAAACTGGCAACAGGTTCCACTTGCTACAATAAAAGTTTTTATTGAATAATGAAAATAAATCTATGCTATTCAAAATGTCTTACTTGAATATCACCGCAAAGGATCACAGAAAGACCACCAAATGGCTCATCCTTACCCAAAGCGTTAGCTAAGGCTAAACTTATATAGTTGAACCAAGCAAGTCCAACAGTGTAAATCTAAAAGTAAAATCGTTTTTAATAAAATAAAAACTCTAAAACGTTTAAATTGACTAACCTCGTCTATAATTAATAGCTCACACCCCAAAAACTCATTGGTCAGTTTCTGGGAAGGTTTAAGCCTTTTCGCCAACTTTTCGTACGAAGCTATGTACAGCGGAATATGAAGTAGCTTGTGTAGAGTTTGACCTGATATCGCAAACGCAGTAGAGCTGAATGCGGAAGCAGAGAAGGATTTCTTTCCGGCTTGAGCAAAAAGATGACGAATTCGTTTAATTACAACAGTCTTTCCAGCACCTGTTTAAAAAATATAAGTTAGAACCATGTTAAAATTATAATGAGTACATACTCACCAGCGATTCCAGTTATTATAATTCTCAATGGCTTTGATCGTTGATTACTCGTTGACTGATTTAAAAAATTTCCAACAAAGTCGATTATTTCTTGTTGCGTTGGAGTTAGTTTCAAATGATTTTCAAAATCAGCTGGTATATTATTATTATTAGCCTCGGTTTGATTTCTGGCAATGAATTCAGACAATTGTTTAATTGTATGATTTTTCAAAATATTGCAAGAAAAATCGCTATTTAATGACATGTTTAACATAAATATCTGGTATGAACTTGTCGAGTTATTATCTTTGAATGGTTTCAATAACTACCTCCTGACTATTTTATACCAACAATATACAATGGCAGGAAGCTTACAAGGTCACTTGCAAGAATCGTCCTTGAATCCGTTGCATAGTTAGTTTAAATAATGGTCGGAAAATCTCAAGGTCATATGCGATGATTGTCCTTGAATTTAATTCTAGTAATTTTAAACAATGGCCGGAAATTCATATGCGATGAGTGTCCGTAGTTTACATAATGTGAAACTAACGTTTTGGTTCAAGGTTATCATAATACATTCATGGCAATACCGATGAAATTCAAGGCTATTCAAATAATACTCAAGGTCATTGTCACTTCATGTCAAGGACTTGTCCCTGATATTAACGACAATGAAATGTTTTGTCGAGTATAAAAGAGAAAACTTGCAAAATTAACCATTCATTCAAATAAATCTATCCAAACTATACACATCAATTTATTAAACATATTAGCAAACAACATGTCATCAACTTCCGATTTTGGACACGAATTTGGAGACTTGCTCTCACAAGACGTAACAGGAGTAGGGGAATGGGGTCTGGAAACATATGCCCCTGACCCACGACTCGAAAGCAGATTCACTCAACCCGGTCCATCCTTCCTGAGAGATAACGTGATTGCAACGAGACGATTGGAACAAGTGGACGTAAAAAAAAGACGAATGGAAAATCTAATGGAACTCATAAGAGACGAATCTGAACTCCCTCCTGAACGAGAGCCGAGATTTTTCAACGATCAAATAACGAAAAGAGCTGGACTGGTTTTTATAAAACCATTATACGACGACGACAAAGAACTCTACTACATACACTTTATGAAATTGGCAACAGGGGAAAGCGATAGAGAGTCAGTCTTTATGAAGATTGCATACTCTGAATGTGCGAATTTCATAGATGTGTTGAAAAAACAACTGAAGGAAATTGACCGCAATAAGATCAGTGGAACTTTGCCTAGATTGGAGAAATCGGCATATTCATCGACAACAGACTATACGGATCCAAGATTTTGGCACAAGGACCACACGGATTACTTGGAGTCTGGACGTCTCGCAATTCGACCTCACAGACATCCTGATGGCTATTTTACAATCAAGATTCTGCAACCAAAACGAAACAACTCGGAAATGAACAGGTCTTGGCTCGGAAGGTGAGAGTATTCTTACATTCATTTTAATATATATATATCCATATTAATCTTTATGTCGTTTGTTTTAGAACAATGACATTGGCTCCTGGGCAACTACGCAAGTTTATTAAACACTTGGACTATTTCATGGAGCATATAAGGAACCAAATGCTCTGCAATGAAAAAGATTAAAGGACATACAGTCCATCTAACGTCAGGTCTACTTAATAATACTTTCTTATTACATTATTACTTTGTATTCTTATTCAGTAGAAAAATAAAATGAAATCAAAACATGCATCAAATTACTGTCTAGTCCATGCACTGCATATTAAAATCATCATGAGCATCAAGATATTATATTACGTCTAGCGATAAGAATTTCTTTACTTGACAAAGTTGACTGGCCAACACCTATTATCTGCTTTACGATTTTTCGAAAATTGAATAAGAATCATGAGAGGAAGCGTTTTAGTGCTTTTAGTCGTATCTGCATACATAGCATACGCTGTTGACAATTGTAGAGAACAATCATCATGTGAGGAATGCGTCCAGAATAATTGTGTATTCGGAGTATTTATGGACAACTCGGCTCAATGCACGTCTCCAAGAAAATTATTTGTCTCGGTTAAGTTTGCAACGACCATCCAATCATTGAAGGGGTGCGC
>Ga0194135_10001018_pt1 | contig 16405 bp, 17 predicted proteins | sample LitLau_LLRF_2013_FD_134024 | JGI IMG/M metagenome (GOLD analysis project Ga0194135, IMG submission 134024) | Freshwater sediment microbial communities in response to fracking from North America - Little Laurel Run_MetaG_LLRF_2013 (version 2) | ecosystem: Environmental > Aquatic > Freshwater >...
AAGAATCTCCTCAAAGAATCCTAATGAAAATAACTGCTAAATTTCCTGATCTACTAAATACGTGTGTACCTACAACAAAACATAGCCAAAGTCATGACATTCATTTCTCTAACAATAGTATTAATAAAAATGAATATTGACCGACAACAATATTATGCGTCTCCCTTTTCATTCCAGCTTCAATGTTCTATATTTCTACAGAAAAATCACTGCTAAAATCCTGTGTAGCTAATGATACTGCTTCTAAATTCATTATCATATCGGTTCCATTGTTATTTCTTCGCTAGTCTCGATTCGCATTCATCCCATTGATCCTACTTCCAGCAGCCGTGTGTTCTTTATATTTCAGAATCGCAATCTCTAATCAAGAAAGCTCATGTCTGAATGACACTACTATAGAGAGGTGCGAAATATTTCCGCAAGTTGAATCACTTAATACACGGATCATCCATGCAATCAAGTATTAATAATCCTGTACTTGCTGCAGCAAAATACCTGTGTGTAATCTGGTGTACAAGTACCTGCCTGCCACGTTATATTATTATTATATTCTTGCCAATGAACTACCTTCTCCGTAAGATTGGACCAGAGAGAGAGAACTCACATCGTCTCAAATGGAGCTCAGCAGTAAAAGTTCTGGTAGTGCTGGCTCTTCAGAAGAAGAAGAAGGTGGCAAGGAAGAGGTGGCAGCGGTCATTTCGTAGTCATCGGATGAGATTCTTGTCTTCTGCTGTACTTCTTGTGACATGACACTCTAATAAGACTACTACGATAGAGAGCTGTCAACTAATTGCACACGTCTCTCAGGATCTCCATGAACTTTAATGTACCATTAGTAGCCTTGTATAATAATTATTAAATCCTCGTTGTGATACAAAAGTAGAAGCAATGCAGCCATCGTTCCTACTGCCGGTGCTTGTGGTCCTTCTCGTTCACGTTGGAAGGGCTACCATTTCTCCCAGTGATAAGAAAACCAAAGACTCAGCAGTGCCAGCTTCTGCAGATGCACTGGTATTTTTAAATTGAAGATATTCTTGTAAAAAAATCTAGCCTTATTTAGCATTTAGAGAGAGCATGGGCATTTGTAATTTTAAACAGTTTTTAAATCTTCAGTGTTGTTTTGTTGTAGAAAGGACCGATTGCTAAAAATGTGGTGGAAAGGGACTTAATCTCGAGAACGCCGACGCCTCAAGATATCATTAATGAAAGCGGTGCTTACTGCAAGAAGACGTCGGAAAGAAATTTCACTAATCCCATTCTTGGATATGTCACTCCGGTATTAATTTGATTAGTTTTATATTGCATTGAAGCCTAAACTTAACGACTGGTTACTGAAAGGCGTACATTTTTTCAGTGGAACAATCATGGATACGACGTTGCGAAGATATTTGCCAACAAATTCTCAATGATATCGCCTGTATGGCTGCAGATTAAGAGGAAGCCATCGGGAACCTTTCATGTCACTGGAACCCATGACATTGATCACGAGTGGGTTCGAGAAGTCCGCAAGAGAGGAAAGAAGTCTCAAGTTAAAAGTATGTAACGCTTGGAATTCTAAGATAACGTATTGTAATTCGGCGAAGTCATCATGTTTGCGAATGAACTTTGTTTAGTCGTTCCTCGAATTCTGTTTGACGGATGGTCCAGTGATGATTACTACTCTTTGTTCACAACTGGAACAGAACCGAAGGAGCTTACAAAAACTATTGTGACTTCTTTAAAGGTGAGTACTTGTGTGATATGGTTTGGTTTGTCTTGTTAGAAATAATATTTCATTTCATATTTCATAAAACTCAGGCCTATAAATTCGACGGAGTTGTTCTGGAAGTCTGGAGTCAATTGGGAGGACAAGCAAGGAAGGCCTTGCAAATGCTCATTAAGCTTTTAGGAGAAGCTTTGACTAAGGCGGATCTCAAATTAATTTTGGTTATTCCTCCTCCCATTACAAACGAAGGGAAACCAGGAATGTTCGACAACGATGATATGAAGCAGCTATATGCTTACGTTGATTATTTCTCCATAATGACTTATGACTACTCCAGTCCTGAGCGTCCAGGTATATTCAAATGCAAGCAGAGCAACATACTTTTAAAATGAAATTCTACAAATATAATTCACATTAATAGGAGCCAACAGTCCTACACAATGGATTGAGAAATGTGTCAAAGCGTTGACACCATCAAAGAAGGATCGTCAGAAGTTTTTAATCGGGTTGAACTTTTACGGATATGACTATACAGCAACAGGAGGGCATGCTCTCCTTGGCCGAGACTATTTGGAACTGGTCGGGAAGACTAAAAACATCCAATGGAGTGAAGAAGTCGAAGAACATTACTTTGAATTCAAGTAAGGCTATTATTGTATCTTATCCTCAATCAAAGAGTGCCATGAAATTAATGTTTATGCCATATGTTTGAACATATGTTAATTTTGAATTCAACAGAGATAAAACCGGAAAACACACTGTATTTTACCCAACTCTTCATTCTATAAGAAGACGAATAAAGTTAGCTGAGGAACTGGGATGCGGCTTGGCAATCTGGGAGCTAGGGCAAGGACTTGATTATTTCTACGATTTACTTTAAATTATTAAACTGCCAATTTAGCTGTGTCAAAGGGTTAGGTGTTTTCAATAAAAGGTTTTTACTTACATCGTTAATTGTATCTCAATCGACACCATTTACCAAAAAACAGACCACGCATTTATCTCTTAAAAGCCAATATCGTTCCTACTTGTTTATGCTACTTCGTCAAAACTTAAATGCATTATGCATAGTCTCCAAAAGATTTGAGAAAGTTTTGATACACTGGAAAGCATGTAAAAGTGTAAACATATCAGCTCATTATCATGAAATCGAGTCAAACCAACGCGCATGAAAAATGAATTGAAGGTTATTGTAACTATCATCTACTATATGGATAGCAAGTAGTTTATAATGTTTATGTTAAAGAAAGGATACTGATCATTGGATTGCATATTGCATTATTTATACAGAGACTTACAGCAACTGGTGCTTTCCTCCTGTGGTAAAACCCAGACACACAGACATACACACACACATACAAGATTCAGTAGTTCATCATCATCAATGTGATTCTTATTTACCTGTATTCTGCATCACCTGCACACACTAATATCATCATCTTATTCTGCTACTCTGCCACTTCTCACACGATATGCTCATCTATGTAGATTCAATATGCAATGGCCACAACCCAAGTTACATTAACTGAGCTATCTAACCAGCTTTATAGTATAACAACACTCAAAGCAGATCACAACTTCCCTTCGCAGCTTTAACGAATATCTAGTCACTATTTAGCTCACCACAGTCTAATCTCAGCTGAGCCAATTATTTATACAAAAAGCTATGTAAACGAACCACGAATATTTCGGCATTTTATCATTATTATTATTTCTATCAGTTCTCTCTCTCTTGTCAATTGACAAACGAAGTATTACCGAACGATTGATTTTAGCTTACACATTTTCATGCTGATTATATTCCCTGTAAATCGCACCTTTTTACAACATTTATAACATAATGGAAGTTCTCGAAACTTAACTTGAGCAAATATATATATAACCAGGTTGAGCTATTACCGAAGATTAGTTCATCATGGATCAACTGAACAATTGTAAAGTCCTTCATTTCGGAGATGTAGTGAGCATCTATGGAGAAGGAACCGTTCCGGGCTTCCTCAGCACTTTGGGGTATTTTCTTGTTCATTTTGTACATCACTACTTTCTATTCATGACATTGTATGAATATTTATTCAACTTTTTGTTTAATTAATCATTTATATAACCATGAATAATGACAATGTATCACAGAGACTGCTTCTTATTCAGCAGAGAATCTTCTTGATTCAAGTTCCGTGTTGTACAATCTCTTTGGTTTAATGCTGCAGATGAAATACAATTTTGATATTGTAAATTTGTTATTTTTCATGCTAATATTTTCAGTTCTGTTGATGATCGGTGCGTGGTGTGTCCTTCAAATGGCAGCTTGCACAATCCTCCGAAAAAGTTTAGAGGTATACTTTAACTTGAAATATATTATCTCATGAATGAATAATATGAGTCTGCATACAGGTTTTGTTTTTTATCAAATATACTGAAATTAATTTTTCTGAATTAAATAGATTGTCTGTTCACGTTGTGTCCGGCTATGCGGTATTCAGCTCAGCAGCAATATTGGCACGCATCTCGAACGAACATAACATCCCGTACTCAAGAAGAAGCTATCCTTATGAAAAGTCTTTATGTAAAGTCAATAATAAATTTATAAATGTTCGCTTCACATTATCAATGTTTTGAATGACTGTGCAGCATGCAGCAGAACTGGAGAAAACTCAGAATGAAAAGGACACGACCAAGAAAAAGGGCCTTCCTCTGACTTACGGTGTCAGTGTTCAGGTATACACGATATGACAACAATTAACATACAAAAATTACATTACGTGCAACGAAGAGTGTTCTAACCTTATTGACTGTCAATGAAATGCAGCTTCTTCACATGAAATCCAACAAATATTTGACTGTGAACAAACGAATTCCAGCCAAGTCTGACAAACTCGCAATGAGAGTCTACTTGGACAGAAACGGAAATGAATACTCCTGGTTTCAGTTGACCCCGTCGTTCAAACATAGGGCTATAGGTTGGTTGCTCTTTTGTCTCAATTTACTACAGGAGTTGATAGTATGAGAAGTAATATCCATGTTTTTTTAGGAGACCCTGTGGTAGCTGGGGACGAAGTGGTACTCACGGCAGCAGGAAACACACAACAGTGTTTGCATGCGTCAGATCTTTGTTTAAGCGACAATGAAGGGTCTCATGAAGTAATTCTTTTTAAATTATCTTGCTTTAAAAGCCTTGATCTTTGTATAGTCACATTTGTCTTAGCATACAAGAGTATGTTTTTGTCACAAGTAAAGCCTACATTTCTTTTATCTCCTGTTCACGTTTAGGTAAATTTCTCTGCTAATAAGAAGGCTTGGAGACTCGTTCTGTTTTTAAATTATGCTGAGACCATCTCAGGCATACTGAAAGGTGGAGATGTCGTCCGACTGTTTCATGTAGAAGAAGAAAAATTCCTCACGTTGGATGCCGATGAGAAAAATCAATATGTCTACTTGAGAACAACTCAACGTGCTGCCGCAACTTCTGCTACGTCCAGCAAGGCACTGTGGGAAGTTGAGGTTAAATTGTCTCGCTTTTTGGAGGCTTTTCACGAAACTCTTCTCGAGAAAATTACAAACTTTCATTCATGAACTTGTTGCAGGTGTTGCAACCAGATCCTTGTCTCTCTGGAGCTGGATACTGGAAGTCTATCTACAGACTAAAACACATGGCTACTGGTCGATACATTGCGTGCGAAGGCAGTATGTACGCCGTGACCTCGGGTTACAGCGATTCCACTCAGAGTTTATGTAAAATTTAACGCCTACTGTTTAAATTGCTTCCCTAAAGAAAGGGCTATGATCAACTTTCTCTATTTGGAAACAGATGAAGCTGATGAACCTATTTTAAGTTCCGTTTCAACTCAGGACCGAAATTTAACCTTGTTTGACTTTTGTCCTACTGCTGCTGAAACAGAAGAGTCTGTTGTACCTGAGTCATCATTTATCAGATTAAGACATCACTCTACAAGACGATGGGTTAGGGCCACTAACGACCCAATTGATGTCAACGAGGCAACTCCAGTTATGTCGAAGGTTAAAAGATTTATTCCATTGGAAATTTATTTTCAATTGCTATACCTGTTTCAAAGAATCTTTCATCTATTTCGCTTAGCTTATATGTTCTCCAAATAGAAGAGACGAAGAAGCATTCCAAGTAGTTCCCGTATCTCCAGTCGAAGTCAGAGATTTGGACTTTGTAAATGACGTGTGTGAAGTTCTGAAAGACTTCTCACAGAAATTGAAGAAAGCCAGCGTTGCAGCTCATGATAGGAGGTCCTACATATATTTTCTTTTGTGTCCTTTCACAGATTAGTTCTGAGATATGTTTATTGGCTACGTATGGATTTATCCTCAATTCAATTTAAATTTTGGTTGTAGAACTCTTTGTACCGTTCTGAAGGAAGTCATATTTTTCATTGCTAAATCAGAATCAAATCATCACAATGTGGATCCCTTAGATTTTGTGTTTGACAATGTCTCACGAGACAGACAAAAACTACTGCGAGAACAGTTCTTGCTCAAATATGTGTTTGAGATATTGCAAGTAAGCCACCAGTTAAACATTACTGGCCTCTTTTATGATTAGTTTTTACAATTTTTGGGGTTAAAAACTTCTTTTAACTACATTTTATTCAGGCAGCAATGGATGACAAAAATCAAGGCAGCCTACTTCCAGCTTTCCAGGAGGATGACGGCACAATGCAGTCCAAATGGAAGTATACATTCCGCCTTTGCTACCGAGTGTTATGCTTAAGTCAAGAAAAATATCGTAAAAACCAGGTAAAAACCAAATCTTCCCCACGACCGAACACGATGAAATTCTAAGAATCATTTATTCCATTACTTGAGTTTCTTTGTAAATGTTTTAATGACAGGAAAACATAGCAAAACGATTTGGTTTTATGCAAAAACAAATTGGTTTGGATATTCACGCAGAAGAGACAATTACTGCCTTAGTCCATAACAATAGAATGCTTCTAGAAAAACACATTACTGCCAATGAAGTAAATACATTCGTGGGACTTCTGAAGAAAAACATTTCCAAATGGGATTATAGATTTCTCGACCATTTGTCTGATCTGTGTGTCTCCAACAACTTGGGAATCCCAAGCACTCAAGAGATTATTTGTAAGGCCTTGCTTAGCCACGAAAACTATTCAGCATTGCTGGATGCCAGGTAACTAAAAACTTGCCAACTCTTGAGCTTATAATGACAAATAAGGTTCGTAATGGTCTCTGACAATTTCTCTGTGTGTGTGGGTATAGAATGCCTCTAAGTCCAGATGAACTTCGAGATCCCAAAGTGCATGCAACCTATTATGATCACGGGCGAGATGTGACATTGTATAAAGATGGCATGAAGGTAACAAATGAATCTCACGCTTGACCAGACAACTTTTATGTATTTATATACGTGGGTTATCAGAGTTGTGGGGATTAACTCACAAGTAATTTCTTACGACATTAAAGGTGAGAAGTGTGTCTGAACTTGCAATGAAAGCGAGCTTAGGATTTGGAGAGGATGCTGCGATTTTGAAGTACTATTGCCATCAACTTGATTTATTTTCTAATATGTGTCTGGGTAGACAAAGTCATGCCATACAAGCCTTGCATTCACGTATGGATCTTCCTATTCTACTGAGGTGAGCTTTTGTGTACAACTTTTGCTTCCTTACGTACAAAACCCCTGAAACTTCACGGAACTGTAGATGCATGTCTTCGGAATCTCTTCCATTTGAGCTGAGAATTTCTTGCTGTCGATTGTCTCGGAAGTTGCATGTCGATGTAGATCCGCAAAAGGAAGAGAAGAAAGTGTCTCTGTCAAGGTTGTGGTGGGAAGCTCCCATCTTCAGTGTCAATGAGTAAGGTCACAGCTTCTGTTTACAAAATGCATTATTGATGTTCCCAATAAGATTACACTAGGAAATACGAACATCCATAGGTATGATAGTCATAATGCAACTAAAACGGAATTGAGGAAGTTCAAGCCAACTATGAAATTTATTGAAGAATATCTCTTGAAAGTAGCGGAGAAATGCCAGTTTAACAATATACAACAAAACAAGCTCTCTGTGGAGGTAAATAGTAATGCGTTGTTCTTCGTTCAGTAATTCTAAAAATAACTTGTAATGTCGTTAAGCTTAGAAATTTAATTTCCTGTTTAATTAAGATACTGAAATTAGCAAAGGAGTTTGCCAGATTCGGGTTTTATGGAATGATGTCTTTGAAAAAGTTACGTGAAACGCTTCGTACAATCTTAGATTCACTTTCAAAAGAAGCCATAATTGATACAGGTTCGCAGGAATACAGTTATCTAATTCAAAGTCTCAATAAGCCGAATAAGCTAATAATATGCGTGCAAAATATTTCCGAGCAGTAGCAAGTCAATCTCCTTCACACAAAATACTTGTGAGTGAACGCCAGGAAAAAGTCAGCGAAGAAAATGAATCTGTATTGTTGGATATGAAAGTGAACATATTGGAAATTTATGAGGTGAGAAATCCGTCAAAAATGCATTGTATTTTACATTGAAAATGTAAATGTAAATCTGTGACTTGATCAAAACTAGCACATTCATGAAGTACTTCTGGACTACCGACTGACGCACCTATTATCAAATTTGAAGCAATATGCATCAACGAACAAGTTATCAGATATAGACTTAAAAACCTTCATTGACTATTTTGAAGAAAGCGTGAACCTTTGGTAATCTAAACTTGACACGAAAGTTGATATCAACTTTAATTAACAAAGTATTATATTGTGACACATTTCGTGGGTTAAATTTCATAGGGGAGATGACTCCGGTTTCCTACGACTTTTGCTCTTCAACGTGGGCAACAAACATTATCCCTTGATTAAAAGTGCTGTCAAGCTTCTGATGTCAACTTTTAACCAAAGACGAAGGTTATTTCATGCTTTAGAGAAGGTAGATAATGAATTTTTTAATGTGATATATTCATATTCAATATTATTTACACTCGCCTGTGTATATTAAACTTGCAGACACAAATTCTAAGCTACAGGAATGACTTCGATGTGCTAACAGAAATAAAACAGTCCTTGGAAAACATAGCTGAGGCTATTAAAGCGGCAAAGGATAGGAGAAAGCACGAGTGGAAACAAAAAAACTTCAAGGATACGAAAGTAATTGTATTATCAAGAGACACATTATAGTGAAATGTTTGACTTAAAATATGACCCCACATGAATTTCGTGTAGTATCGAAGTATGGACGAAGATGGACTTGACACGTACCAAGCAGATGAAATTTCTCCCAATGCGTCTCAAGTCCGAGAAGAATCTTTCTCCGCAGGTAGACACAGTACAATTTCACGTACACCTTCTCTGAAATATCCGTTGTTGAATTGCCTTCAAACCATTTCTGAGGTTTGTTATGAAATACAGCAAATATGTTGACAAAAACTCGTGCAAACCTTACTTTATAAGTACGCATTGTGCTCTCATTTGCAATGTCTCAGGTTTTGCAAAAAATGTCTCGACTCTGCATCACAGAAGGAACTCTTTCGAGTAACTGTCAAAACCAACATCTCTTGAGAGAGTGTAAAGTAGAGGAAATCATAATTCAAGTTTTCAACCTCCTAAGAGACTCAAAAGACGAATCCCACTTGAAACTTATGAGAGAGATAAGTGAGTTTTTCCAAGCGTATTGTAAAGGCAACGGAGATAACCAGGCAATCATGGCCAATCATATAAAAGACCTGCTGAAAATGGAGGTACATATAATAATCTAGTTTTAAAATCAATAAGTACAGAATCGGAATGACATACGAGAGTGTTTTTCTATGAATGGTAATAAGCAGGCTTGGATCGGAGAAGCAGCAGCAATAAAAGCAATATATGAAGACAACATCCGTCTCTGTGCGACTGTCACTGATGGTCTCATTCAACATCTAGTACAAAGAGTATTTCAAAAACCAACAGAACGACATGATTCCGCTTCGTTGTATTTAATAACTCTTCAGACTATTGTGTGCCCTGAGCGGATTGTCCGCAGGAACCAGGAGACAGTAGTATATCAGGTAGACTTGAAAAAGGATCTGATTACTCTCTAATAATACTTGACTCATATGAGTGTGTGTGTGTGTTTTGTCTGCTTGCGTAGTTGGCTATCTTTCATGATGAGCTTGTTAGCTACTTAGGATTTGGAAACGACAAAAGTCGCGATTCTCTTGGGCATATGTTTTTCCCTAGTGAAGTCGAGAGATTCAGGTAAACCATTGACAAATATGATATTTCCATATCAGTCATCTCATATATTATATTTTCCATGAAATCGAAATCCATAGCTTTGTCATATCATGATAATAATAATAAGCATGAACCACACATATAGGTTTCACATAGAACTCGTTACACTCTTGAGATATTGCACAATTGGGAAAAATGTCTACACAGAGTCTATGTGTCAAACTATTCTACCCTTGGACAGAATTGTTAGTGTTTTATGCAGCGTCGAGTATCCAATTGATGTAAGATGACATAATGTTATTGTCGAATGTTCAGGATGACACTAATCTATGTATATGTTCATTTTCTGAATTTAGGTAAAAGAAGCCTACGTTCAATTTCTGTTACACGCCTTCCTCGTCACAGAAGTGGATGTTAGAAGTGTCTTTAATTCCAACAGAATGTGGACCATTTTTGAGAAGCATTTTATTGTCGAACTTGTGAATATTTCCAACGCCTCCTTGTCAGAGGCAGAAGGAGACACTCGAACTCAAAACTATGTGACCGACAGCGTTATAGCAATCGTTAAAATATTTTTCGAGAGGATCTTGACTCATTCTCCAAGTGTCATTTTGGTAAGATATACAATAAATTTCAACTTGCATGGGCTTATGTACTTGTGCACAAACTACTGACACAGTTCTTGCGTGTGTTTGTGTAATCTTTAGGGACACAAAGATGTGTTCATAAATTTACTCAAGGCAATCTACAGACTCACACAGACTAAATGGATTCATCCTACGAAATTGTATGCAGCTCAGAAATGCTTGAACATTATGTACAAAGCAGGCAAGTCGACATAATGAGCTTGGATTTTAGTTCCGACAATGATGACGAGTGACTGAGAGATAATGAAAAAAATGAAATTCCTTTTTCCTTGCTATCTGTGTAGCCTCATCTCAACTCATCTATTTACCGTCATATTTGACTCAGGAAATTGAAAAGAGCTCAAACTTATTTTTATCTGAAGTAAGTCGGCGAGCGAAATGGATTTCAATGATGGATATGCCGAAGAAACGGTCTTCGAGTGAGGTAGACGTGAATTCGTGTCTTTTATTATGCCTGCAACTAAAGAACCAAACTGAATATTTGATGTGTTTTGATTGAGCAGAACGAAATCTGCACATCAAACCAGGTTACAAAAGAAATTCAATGTCTTGTGAAAAAGTTGAGACCAGCTATAGAAGATGTGATTGTCGCGGAGACAACTACTCTGACGGATGTACTGTGTCGAGCTGAATCTCTCTTCCCCAAATCCACTTTGGCATATTCTTTATGCCAAGATGGGAAATTGATTGAGAAGTACGTTCTATATCACACTTTTACAACATTGCAGCACAGCAATCTACAATAATCTTGTAGACAATCTGCACCTAATAAAAATGGTGCAGCAACATTTTATGCTGTCTGCCTCCCTCCTTCATCTAGTTCTCACGAGATGCATTTTCTTCCTTATGTACACACAGGTTGATAATTCTCGCTGAGAAACTCGCTGACGAAGGGGAAAGCGAGCTGTGTGTGAATATTTTAGGAGTCTTCCAAGACATTCTGGAACGAAAGGAAGTAGAAACTGACAAAGTAATGGAAGTATGAATGACACTTACTCTAAATCTCTATCTTGGTGTCTAAATTTGTGTGTGTGTGTAATTTATATTCACACAGGCGAAACAAATTCATTCCGATTTACTCAAAAAGTACTTGCGAGAAAATCAACAAGACTCATCATTGAATGCTAAAGTGGGCAAAAAACATAAGCAAAACACCTGTGGGTTTTAAATTTTATAACATGCAAATCGCCAAATCTGTAAGGTCTTCTTTTGAAAACATGAAACTTTTTATGTATTCACAGTGCAAGGGAAATTGTCAGGGGAGCCACATTACATTTTGGACCAACTAGGAGCATCGCGTCTCGTTGTGATGCTGCTCACTAAACTAGACAAAGCTCCAGATGTCTTGCAGCAGTCTATTAACTTGGGCATTCTGCTATTAAGTGGAGAGACTGTGGAGCTCCAGCGAAGCTTTTATAATCACCTCTCATCGTGTTCACAGAGTCATAATTTTATGAAGGTTTGTTGCGAGCAATATTTGAAATAGTGAAGTAATCTCAATCGAGAGAAATCAATTTGGTTTTGTACTTGTCTGCTACATAGTCCCTATTTTAATTAATCTATCAATATGCGTCGAGTCATTTTGCTTCATCACTCGAGAATGCTTTGATGAAGTATTTATGCACTAGCAATGCTTATCATACATATAAGAAATTTATTGGAGTCATTGAAATGCGAGTAACTTGGAAATAATTAGAAGTGGTAATTGATTTCACTCCAACACTCTGTCTGTGTGTGTAGGTTCTTTACGATATTCTAAGAGAAGTTGGGGAAGATTTCCGAGCAGTTGCAAAGACCAAAATCAGTGACATTGCTCGAGGAGACTCGAAATCTCAATTGACACAAAGTACTCTGTCAAAAGCAAATGTTGCTCATGGTAAGTTTTGTGCTTTGTAGCTTTATCTATAGGGCTAAAGTCTATTTGGTGTCTTTGTGAACTTCAACGGTACTTAATGGAGTTAGATTTATTTAGATGGGCAAAGGATCCTAAGAGTGTCGAAAAAGATGGCAGATGACATGCTAAATGCTACAAAGGAAGTGGTTTTGGGGATCCAACATCTCGCAGCCTTGAAAGGTTTAATTTTCTAAAATATATTAAGTGCGTGTTTCTTTGAAATCCGCTCACGGTAGAATGAAAAGCTAAACTGAATTTCAGGAAAGAAGACGTCTACAGACAACGAGATGTACTCTTTCAATGAAGATGATGAAGACTGGGCAGAAGTCGCTACCACCGTATTAAGAAAAGATGGATATGCCATTTCCAGCCTGAAACATCCCAGAGAAAAGTTACTAGAGAGTTCTCTTCGGTTCTTGCAACTTTTGTGCGAAAACCACAATTTGGAGATGCAGGTCTGTGCGATACTCATACAGAGCTATTATTAGAATTTACAAGTGGCGCAAAAGGAAACTCCATATTAACCCGATTTCATCAAAGAGAACTGTAATTAATTAACGATGATAATCCTCTTAAAACACAGGGATACTTGAGGAAACAAGGCAACAAGTCCCCATATGATTTGGTCTCTCAAACTCTGTATTTTCTGGACTGCATATTCGACTCGAACACAGGAAGTCCCGGGTTAATTGGTCTACTTGTTGATGAACACAATATAGGCTTAATAAATCAAACACTTCGAACCCTGACGGAATTCTGCCAAGGGCCGTGCTTAGAGAACCAGATTGCCCTAATTCTTCACGAGTCCAATGCAATCGATATCGTCACCACATTTGTAGCTCATGACATCACTCCACTCAGCAAGCGGAGGATGGATCTTGTGATGGACCTTAAAAATCACGCAAGCAAACTAGTCTTGTCCCTCATGGAGAGTAAAGATGGAATAGAGAAGTTTGAGAAGATCAGTAAAATGAACATTCGGAATATGGTATGAACTTTCACTGCAGAGCTTTCCAATTCCAAAAATCTATTACGTACTATTAGACTCTATTACTACAGTCCTCTTTTCCTTTCATGCCATGATAATTCACAAAGACGAGTAACTTTATTAACAAATTTCAGATTGAAATGATAGGAAAGGCTCACAGTTCCGATCGTGACGAATACGTGTACTTAATGAGGGGAAAGGCAGTTGCCGAGAAGCAGGTACATTATTATTACTCCAATGTCCTCGTATGTATCATATTAATTAAGCAACAATTACCCTGAAATCCAATCTGACTAATTGGCCCAAAGGTTGGTCACTCTCTTTACATTTTGTGTCATCAACTGGCTCAACATGACAAGGCGGTGCAGGCAGAACTGGACAGAGCTGCAAACAGCAAACGCAGTTTGTATGCAGATGCCGTGAAATATTACAGTGATAAAACAGCTCAGATAGAGGTATGAAAAAATAATATTCGTGAGTTTTGGTCATTTCATGCTCCATTTGATATAATGACACAAGGGGGTATATTAAGTCAGAAGTTAACTGGATGAAAATTCGATTAGCTTACATAAATGTGGAGACTAGTGTGATTTTAAGCATGAACTTGATCCACAGATCGTAAGACAAAACGAAGAGAAAGGAACGGATGAATTGGAACGCGTGGTGTTTCCCATTCCACCTGTTTGCGACTACCTGACGCGTGACACGAAAGATAATGTCTTCAGACACACCGAAGACGACGAGAAGGGATCAAAAGTAACCAATTTCTTTGAGAAGCAAGACTCTCTTTTGTATGAAATGGAGTGGCAACAGACGCTCCGAAGTAACTATTCACATCATTTCCTATTCTTAGCATCGACTTAAGATTCCTTTTATAAAACGGTCACACTTTTGTTTTCTAAATTTAGACAAACCAAAGTTATACTTCTGCAGCTTGTATGAGACATTCTTAGGGAATCTCGTATTCAACATGGTCTTTATGATTAACATTGTTGTTGCACTGGGATATCCTTTCACGCCCGGAGGTATTATGAATGAATATCCACTTTCTGGCAAGAGAAAGTCTGACTTTCTCTTGGAAAAAATCCCTACTCACGGTTATTAAGACTGAATGGGGATACGGGCATTTTGGGATTTCGCTAAATTCGCGTATACTTTTGCAATCAATACAGGACACACTTCTCATTGGGGAATCATCATGGGCATCCTTTTGATAGTTTGTGGTCGAATCCAATTAAAAAAACCAGACGAGGCCGGTCTTCAAGCAAACATTACGCTTATTATCCTTATCATAATAGCCTTAGCTGGACCAACGTGGACTATTACGGTGCTGGGAATCATTGCTGTAAGAACACAATCTTTGCGATCTATTAGATGCACTCTAAACTGATGGTTACATAAAATCACACACTTGTAATGCACGCAAATTTTCCAGGTCCTTCTCAAATCTCTCCACATAGTTTCCCACCAGTGTAAAAATGGAACTTTCCTCAGACCTAAACGGGAGTTGGTAATGGATGGCGAATTTCTCTACCACGCGTTGTTCTTGCTCACATGCATTTTAGGTTGGCTTGTGCATCCTTTCTTCTACTCGATTTTGGTAAGACGATTCAAAGAGAGATCTGTGAAAAAACCCCGTCTCTTCTTGTGCAACGAGGGATTAAATTTGGTCGTTTGTTTTACTTCACACACACACAGCTCTTCGATGTGGCTTACCGTGAAGAAACTTTGATGAATGTAATTCGATCTGTCACAAGAAACGGACGTTCTATAATTCTCACTGCAATCCTAGGAATTATTCTAGTCTACTTGTTCTCTATTGTCGGCTACTTATTTTTTCAGCATGACTTCATTGTCGATGTTGACCCACTCAATCGCACGGGTAAGCTGATAATAAGTATTGTGAGGGTTTAAGAAGAAGGATTAAAAAAAGTCTAGCGTCAGGGTGTCAAACTTGTCAAGTTTAGCAGGGATTGTCATTAATTCGGTTGATGTGTTCTAATTCTAATACTTTGATTCTTTTATGTACACCAGCTTATGTTCAAGCACGAGAGAATCGATTAGAGTTAACATCGGAGGCTGAGATTTCTACGGAGGTGGAGGAAATTAAAGAAGATGTTTGCGACACACTCCTCATGTGCATTGTGACGACCTTGAACCAAGGATTGAGAAACGGTGGTGGAATTGGCGATGTACTCCGCCCTCCCAGTAAAACGGTATCTAATTATGTAGTTCATTAAATGAGACATCTCCGAATTATACACTCTCTTGTGCTTGAACTTAACCGGGAGCAATATACATACGAGTTTACGTACATGGCAGTAAATCAGGAGTGGAAGGAACAATATTTGGTGAAAGTGTATAGGAAAAAGAAATGAATACATTTGAGTGAGAGTAGGCACAAGAGACACGAAGGCGGAATGGAGTTAATCTGCGAATGTAATTAGCAAAGACTTAGCTTACCAGCAAAAGCTCCCTAGATAATTAAAAGAGTCAAGTTAGGATTTATTTTTCTTGTAACTTTTTCCTTTTTATAAGTAACCCACTAAACACACACACACACACCTGCTTGTGTCTGACTCCAAGTATATCCCTAATAGGTACATTCCGGATTTGCAATTGAAATTAAAATAACTTCCTAAGCTCCTACTCACTTCTAATAGCTTGGGTGGATAGATATATGCCTGTATTCTACTATATTGTACGTATATACAGGGTGAGTTTTATAAATGGGACACACTTTGAGTGTCTGTAACTCAAAAACGATACGACCAAACCAACTGATTATTTTTGCATCGCAATCTAGACAAAATTTCTTATTGAGTGACTCAAGCTCAAAAGTTTCAATTTCAACGCAATCCATGAAAATGACCCCAACTGCCTAGACACCCAATCCATACCCTTGTAACTGTTTTTGGTTATAAATTTTATTCAAATTGTCAATTTTTATATTGATCTGCAAGTGCAAAAACTTGACA
>Ga0194135_10001019_pt1 | contig 16398 bp, 7 predicted proteins | sample LitLau_LLRF_2013_FD_134024 | JGI IMG/M metagenome (GOLD analysis project Ga0194135, IMG submission 134024) | Freshwater sediment microbial communities in response to fracking from North America - Little Laurel Run_MetaG_LLRF_2013 (version 2) | ecosystem: Environmental > Aquatic > Freshwater >...
ATAGCAATAAAAGTACAGATTTAGGGTAGAGTAAGGTCTCATTGCTTTGTTACGTACAATACTTTACTGGGTTAATGAATGGCTGATGAGTATGATTGAGAGAAGGTGAATGTAGATGACTAGGAAAGTAATTTATTTGCTACATATTAAACCTTTGAAAGGTGCCTTCTTGCTACTCCGTCGTTTTAGTTAGATTCGTGTCGTCAGTCAAGGCTTATCTGGAAACAAGCAGTAAATTATAGTATAACTGTTGGCTGTATCGGATCATTGCAATTGCCTACTCGAATCCATACTCTTTATATACTCATTATCACAGATTGTAACTCTAAATACAACTTCAAACATGATCACTGATTTTCGCTCATCGATTGGTGAAACTGCTTGTATGCTCGACACATGTACGTAGAGTAGAACACGTTTACAAGATTGTTAAGAAGTACATTCATGCAGCAAGTTGTGAAAGGTTTTCTTAGAAAAATGGTAGACACGTTAACCTACACCTTATGCATGTAATCGCAACTGAGTTACTTGAATTGAATGTCGCTCAACTATTTTACACACTGCAAATCTGTACAAAGATATCTGTCAGTCAAACATACTGCCACGTTGTCGCACTAACATTAGCCCTAATTCATTTCCTTGTAAAAATTGTAGGATAATGAAGAGGAGTTTGCAAATGTGAGAAAGTAGTAGGATAACTTGATGCGTGTGTGATTGTGATGCGATAACTGAGATAATGTATGAGCTACGAAAGCTGTATACCCTTCCTTTTTACGTTGCTCAGTGACATGCAGAAAGAACCTTGGAAATTTACCAGCCACCTACAGAAAAAATATAACAAATAAATACCAGAAATACACTGCCACTCTACAAATTATTGAAGAAAACTTTTCCAATGCAGCTAAAGGATTGCAAAATCTTGTTACAAAGTCTTCTGAGAATCATGGTCATGTGATATGGAGCATTTTTATCTTTCACTAGTAAAGTAATTGCTAAAAACTGAAAAATCTAAGGAGTTTTGTCTATCTGGTTCAAATATTCACACGTCATAAGGGCTACCATAACTATTTAATGGTAAATATTCCAAGTCGTATCCAACATTTCAAAAAGACATACTATACTACAGCAACGGTGGAACTCTTACTATTTTATTGGAAGTTTAAATTGTCAAAAACGAGTTGGATGAGTAAGCTGTAATATAAGATGAGGATGAATTAATCTGTTACCATTACCCACTACTAATCGAAAGCAAGAAGACTTAATTATCTCTGGTTGCTAAGTTTAGATTTTCTGCTAATTGTAAACTACAGCTAAATAACTATGAAATGTGATAGAGACTCCAAGTTCACTGAAAGATGATTTTGCTTGCTTACTGTTTATTAGTGTGTTTAGTCGCCAAGTTAATAAAACTATGCTACTGATGCTACCACGTTAGATTTGTAACAGATAAGGCTGCTCTAGAAATGAAAGTTTAATATAAATAATGTGTACACGTAACTGTTGCTATCTTGAGTGAATCGATTGACGTGAAAATAATAATCTCGACGCTCTTCCTCCTAGCTTGACTTCTTCTCAACTGCACCTCGCTGTATTTACTTATTTAATTCAATTGTTCGCAAAACTGTCTCATATACACTTCTCATATATGAAATACTTATCGTGGCAGGAAATTAAAGAGTTTTTAATGATTTATGCAAGAGATTCAATTTCATACCTGGCATAATTTAAACTTTGGACATAAGTTATGCAAAAAACTGCAAGCTGAGTGAAGCATAAGTAAATCGAGTTTTCGGACTTCCTATATCATTTATATCCAAGGCATTATTAGTGTTATATTACATCACATTACATTGCATCAAATGTGGAACTGGGAAGAGTTAATTACTTGTACTTTTTTGAAACGTCCCCAGTTACAAGAGCAGAAGTTGCAGGTCTTCACACGAACTCCAGACAAAGCGTTTCGACAGATTTGATTGCTTCATGACATAACCAAAGAAATCCAACCCATGAACCATGTAACCAGTGCAAGTGCATGTGGTGCTAATTAATTGTTAAACTACTTTTAATTGTTATTTTTGTAGTTAAAAACTAAAAAGTATTTTAAACGCTTGATGTATATTTAATAATTAGTGTTTTATAACGACATAGGAAATTAAATGATATAATAATCATAAGCATTACCCAAACTGTGTCTAGCAGTTCTCTCCTGTCCTGTTTCAAAATTACATTACTTAAGAAATTGAGTTTATTTTTGTTTACTGAACATGAGTTATTTGGAAGAGACATTAATTACACGTACAACAGATTGCTTCTTCAGTCATGAATAAATGTACTGAAGTTTGTATTTCATGACTTCAAAGCAAAATTAAACTTGTGTTTTCGAATTGGTTGTTAGTCGTTTTGTTTTTGATAGTTTAAGGTTGGTTTACCGATTAACACGAGAGTTCTTTTGCTGATGACTAAAACCTAAACCTAAAGAAGTAAGCTATGAATCTCAGTACCAATAATTGACATTGAATTGCAATGAAATAAAATATCTCACAGCTACAGACTGCAAATCTATATATCTTCACATCACTTTTATTATTATTTATTAACATATTATTATTACATACAAATGCTTGTACCCCAAAATCAGAGTGAAATCTTGAGAAACAATATACCACAAAATACATCTTAAATATGGCAATATAGTTAGTACATAATATGAGTTCATATATAAGCATATTAAAAGAGCCAACTGCATATATATAGTGTGTGGCAATGATTCTTTGAGAATTCGTGAACAAATAACTGCTCATGTCATTAATGTGTATGTACATCTTTATGATCAAAGCATATAAAAAAGATGTCAGATCACATGAACGGTTCACTGCGAACGCAGACAATCAATTTTCCTTGCCACACGGTTGAACAGTAATTAACAATAACAACTTTGTGTGGGACATTCTTTCTCATGAACATGAAATCAACTCTCTGAGTTGTCTTCTGAGTGAATGCAATAAGACTTTCTTTGTTTATTTACCCAGAAGAACAATTACATACAATAAGAGTTCCATGAAAAGAAAGTTATACATCTTAATAAGAGACTAGACACTATACTTGTGTGATCCACATCCACTTTTCAATACCGTGTGTTATCGAATTACAAATAATAACTACATATCGTATAAAAACAAGTAGTATTTTATTTCCATTATCATGATAATCGAAAGATACTACAGCATTATATTGTGTATCATACAAGAAATGAGGGTTTTTGTAGCTTTGTAGGTTTGTCAGGATTGGAGGAGATGAGGATAGATTTGATGACAACATGGTGCGCAATGATTTTTACTAAGATTACAGGTGCTGTAGCAAAAATATTGAAGAATGTGTTTGTGTGTGTGTAGGTACATGTAATGATAATATTGTGTATTATAATATAAGTATACAGTATACATGTATAGAGAGAGAGAGATTGGTCATCTTACAAATGACAACCAACATTAAGATTAGCTAAAGCAATTCACTCTAATCTAATAATAATAACTCTAATGCTTGTAATCAAAGCTATATATTAACTTGATTGCCTATACAGCACATTATATCTTCTGTCGTGAAATTGGTAATTCTTTGTCCATGATTGGAATATGTTTCCGTGGGCATTATATATACACATATATATAGATATAGATAGATATCACACATATATTTCATGATTGTCATGTTTTATCTTTTGGTTCGTGGAATGACAACGAGATCATGATAAATTGGCATCGTTTATATAATTAAATTTTGGTGTGCTCATCAAGGACGACGACCATTTATGTATACGTTCTTATTGGGACATCTGCGTTGAGATGAATCACAAGGATGGTGGTCATCTGCTTTCACTTAACAGGAAAAGCGTCTTGACTACTCTTGACTCTCTGATGAACAACTTTCTCCAGAAGCCGTTGGCTTCTTATTTGGCCTGGGAGTTCCAGTTGGGGCAGATGATGCGGCCATTACAGCAGACATAGCTGGAACCGTCATAGCTGTCATAGACTACAAATTTAAAAGCAAAGTTCACAGTTTATTAAGAAATTCCTCATTTCCTGGATCATGCTACTTTCAACTTTGATTAGAAGTCTCGGCTACAAAAATGAAAATATCTGTAGAGCATCAATATATATTATAGCTTCATTGTTAGATAGATTCAGAATTTTAGAGTTTAGAGCTGGATTATGTTTTTCGTATTGTTATTTCAAGCAATAAGTTTGTTACTTAATGTAATTAAAAGCAGTGAAATTCGTCCACCTGTTGCTTTCTACTTGGTATAATTTAGTATTCATTATTCAGTGGGTTACTTGCTCTATACATCTGATAATTTTCAAATCTTCATTTTTCATGCTTGAATTGGTATCAGAATAGTTAAATATAAACTCTCGTTTGCGAGAAGATTGTCTACAAAATATATATTTAATTACATTGGACACGTGTGTTGGAAACAACGAGCATACCTTTTGTCTACCATCCATCAGTGCACTCACTTTCACTTCTTGTTCTTTTCTAAGAAACAAAACAAAATATTATGCGATAAATCAAAACCTGATACATTCTAATTATGACAAAATAAATAAAAAGTTTGTTTACAAGAGAATGAACTGCATGTATGTGATTTCGACGCACTTGTTCAGGAATTCATATGAATTCATTATTCATGTGTACCATCATTGTGTTCCTCCATACTGTGCATGTGATCATTATTATTATAACAACTGAGAGTGCTTGAGAGATTGGAGGAACGTGAACGCGTGTAAATATCTTCTAGACTTCAATTTCAAACGTGAGTTATCTTCAATAACCTCATCTTGAGAAACTCAAGCTGCGCGATTCACTTGATAGAACTGTGTCTTTCACGTCAAGAATGATCAAGTGTGAAGGATAAGCAATCTATTTCTTAGCGTGCTTTCATGTATTCTCTACTCTTGCATGTTTGAAACTGTGATGTGTGAAGTTTTATTGAAGAAAAGTGAAGTTTTCGCTCCCAAGTTATATATTTTGAAGGAATGTTCGATAACCGGTTGGAAAATACTTGGAAATATGCATTAAAAGTTGTGTATGATTTTATCAAGAGCATAAATATTTATGACCGTATAGAATTCCATCTGATACAGTCAACAGTGTTCAATCTGTCTAAAGTTTGTGGAAGATGCGAAGTGCTTCGAACTCGCACGGGGTGACTTTGGATAATAATAATAGTGTATTCTTTGAGCACAATGATGATGATGTAGCAGAGCCTGTATAGATGATAATGTAATTTATGCGTCAACCCGTAAACTTTACCAGGCAAAGTAAGTGGAATATGATTCCTGCCTTCAGTTGCAATTAGGTCGATTGTTTTTGCTGGAAGAGATGGGCTTCCAGCCAGAATAACTCAGTCTGCTGATTTTGGGGTTTATGAAATCTTAGTCAAGGCTGTAAGGTCTTAAAAGATGGCTTTCACGAATGCGAGGAAGATTACTATTGACTCCTCCTGGCCATGTATCCAATTATACAATGACGATTTTTATGAGTTGATTCATATGTGTTCACCACCACCACCATCATTGCAGATACGTAGCCTGCTGTAGGGCAGTCTAGAATTTTAAAAGGTGGATTCAATGCAGACATGGTACTATATAGTTCTTTGAGAAGGGTAAAAATGAGCATGAGCTGTCTGCAAAATTAAAACTACATGATTACTTAGAGCATACACTTGATGCATATTGAAGAGAAAGCCAAATGTGAAGAAATGATAAATTCTACCCGACTCACGTATATCTGACATAATTCACCATGATTGCATTTGACAGGCAAGCAATTATAAGCCATAAGAAAGAACCTAAGTAGTCGGCGAATTTCATTCAACAAGCCTCGCAGAGACTTAACAATATGATTTTATTTAGTCTATGCGAACAAGCCTCGCATGCATTTGAGAGACCAGATGTTTTGTAAAACTAACCGTAAGGCGTCTCATCAACGGGGAGCTCAGTTAGTGTACGTGGGATTGGATACACTTGTAGTTAATTTTCCAGACAGGAGTTCCTATGAGAAAGGCTGCATGTAATGTACACAGAAAGAGTTACGTGGGAATCTGTGTTATTCATTCAAAAGGCAGTTGAAAGTGTTTACCGAAATATTAATGGAAAAAAACTGAGAGAGCTCATGAGTAAACCTTCCTATATTTATATATATCGTCGTCGTTTTCCTGACCTCAAAAAGATTTGGAGTCTGTAGTAGTAAAGGAAGTTGTAAGTACAAGAGAGAGAGAGAGAGAGTGAGAGACTTTTGAGTTTCATGAGTATGCATGCTTTCACTTCGTCAATCATCTTCTCAGGAGAAAGTAAGTGTGTAGTGTAGTAGTAGTCGTAGGTGTGTGTGTGTGTGTGAAGTCTCCCTATCTCATACATAATATATCAAGGTTCGAGAACATCGTATGACACCCTCAAGTGCAAGCATTATGTACGCAAAGAGCTTCTTCACGTAAGCCTTCTTCGCGAAATAGCCAGGCAACCATCCAATAAAGATTGAAAATAGTTTTGTTCCAAACTTTCACTTTACAGTCGAATGAGTTCTCTCTCGGTTTATGTTGCGCTAGCACTTTCTCTCTCTCTCTCTCTCTCTCTCTCTCTCTCTCTCTCTCTCTGCTACAGTTTCTCCTTCGTTTCACAAAATCATTTTTTCACACGAAACAGAAGAGAGATCTCCGGTATCATTTATCAACACCAGATATGCTTTTCAGTACTCCTCATCATTTCCCCACACATACAATCCTTACTAATCCCCTCTCGACTCTCCTCATCTTCTATCATTTGACTGCTGGCAGTGCATTTTAAACGAGGGAAATGGCTGGAAACATTCCCATTACGATTGTTTCTGGCCTGATGAACGAAACTCAGCGCTTCTGAGATTATTTCTTAGGTGAACACACACACACACGTTGAATGACGGTGAGTGCCATTTCTGTATATAAACTACTTACTTGGGTGAGTCGGGTCAATCGGGGACGGAGGACGCCAGCTCTGTACGGTCTTCTGATTCTTCTCGAGCAGCACGCACATATAACTCTGCCAAATGCCCTGCAATAATCGAGGAAATGTTACACACCATGTAAGCAGTATATATGATCTTCCGTATGGGTGACACATCTGGACACGTCTCATTTAATAGGTGAAGCATTGCTGAACACAAAATAAGCATTCCAATCTTGTGAATAGCAAAATATCCGGGGGCACACATCTGTATACACTCGCTCATTTGCTCTTGTGTGTATGTGTCTGCTAATGCCAAACCTTCATTCTTTCTTTCCGATCATCTCTCTCTATCTCTTTGCAGATGAAACACGCGTCTTTCTCATCCTCCTACATCGCATTACTAATACATGAAAGTGCGCTTAGAATTCCGTTGGGAATAAAAGTCTTTTAAGACCAGGACACAGGCTATCATCCGGAACTGTTTTCTCCTTTCTCCTCGCGAATTCTTGACTCTGCACAATGTAATTGTAAATGGTTCTGGTGCTGGAAATGTATAAGGTAGATCAAATCCCATTTAAGGATGAGTATGATTAGCTTTGGAACCCTAAAAAAGGGTGGAAGAAGCGATGAAATTGGAAGTAGCCAACTATATATAGCAGAGTATTAGACGGATTGAAATTGTTTTAGTAGTTACGCCAAGCAAATATATATTCGTACGTACGTACGCTCGTACGAATGATGATGACTCAAGGCAAAGGCCGAAGAAACCACAAGACGCTGGAAATAATCAGGATTTAGAGAAAGATCGAGTCAGCGTCAGTGACACCCAGAGAAGTTGTTGATGAGCCGAAAGAGGAACTAATGATACGAACCCGTTAAACAAGTCGTGACACTCTGGCATTCCATAAGTTTATCCAGACTACAAATTGTGCTGAGGTAACGAAACTATAATTCAGAAGATTCAGGCATCTTGAACATTGTACACACACACTCATACTTATTGTATCTTTCGTACACATATTGCCTTCGTGAAAAGACACATATACTATATAGCCATAGGTCCGTGAAACTCATTTCATTCCTCTAACGTGTTTGTGTGAGCCGTACCGGAATTGATAGTTTGAATTGGACAAGTGAGATGTATCCCCATTGTACACACAAAACTCTCCTTCTTCTCTGGTTGTGTCCAGCAGACCAGAGTGAATGCAAACGGAAGGAAAGAGCAGCAGCAGCAGCATTTGCAGTATTATGTGCCTCTTCTCTGCAGATTATAGAGTGTCGCATCATAGTTTGGGAAAATAAATGTGTCCCAGAGATCAATCCCTTCTTCTAGGTCTCTGAGAGTGTGTATATAATAATATAAATGTGTTGTGTGTGCGTGTCTTCTCTGGCTACAGTACTAACACCTTTTAAGTAGTAAAGGTTATCACTTTCGACAAAGAACAAAGCCGCTCAAGAAAGAGAAGTCTATTAGAAGAGACTGGAATGACATGAACTTGCAAACTATATTGAGCCTGACATCAACCCTTCTCAACTTCCTCAAAGCAGATTAAAACAGACCGATTTGTAGTTACCTCGACAAGTCGTAAGCCTCTAGCTAGTTCCCTTCCTCATCCCTCACGGCTTCATCCGCCGAGTTTCCTCCACAACACTACTTCTCCGCAGAAATAGTCTCACGGAGATGTTCGCCTTTTCACTAACATTCCCTTTAATTTTAATCAAACTGACTTGTATACACCTTATTAATGGTAGTTTCTTTCCAATTAGCTTTTCTTTCCCTCCCGATTTTTCTTTCGAGCATTTTGATATTGTTTCTAGACAAACTTCCCTTAATATAGCACAGAATGCATTCCCAACGATTAAGTAGGTCCCAATTAAGTAGATGAAAGTTGGAAAAATATACATCTTAAATGGAAGTGGAATTAAATAAACCATATTTAGATTAATGGAACAACGGAAGGACCGCACTAAAAATGCTCCTGACAGGTTAGTTGACTGCTCATGTCAAATATGCCTTTACAATTTATGATAGTTTCTGCGAGTTGAATTGACGGGCGCATTGCATAATATCCGGATGATTTGCCATATAGATTCTTGAAGGGAAACATTAAACAGTGACTGAGCCAGTATTAGAGTCTAATCTGATTTGGTCGTTTGACAGAAACCTGCCTATATGATACAGGATGAACAAGATGATACCACACACAGTACTTGTTCGGATTAAGCAGGGGCATTCTGCGGAATGTATATTATGTAATTTGTACTTGTATATGGTTATGTATGAAGGGACGAGTATACGCGTGTAATTCCTCATGACATCTAAAAATATCTGTGCCAACAGCTTGAATGAAATGAATGATAAAAAAGTTTAATCAGATAATGTAGAATGAAGGTCGAGGAGTCATATTATCATCATCTGGTTCAAGAGTGGAAGAAAGGTTGGCAAGAAATCTTGTGCTAACAAGGCAAGGAGACGAGTCTGAGAGTAATAATCGTGAAACTGTATACCTAAGCTTTTATATAATTTCTCGCTTTCACCACATTCTCAGCTGTCTGAGTCATATTAGTAGACACGTTCAGACGTTCACTCGGGGAAGATTGGAAACGCTTCCATAAACTTTTAATGTGATTTGGTGTTTAGCACGCGAAGTATATAATAGAGTTGTTGACTTCGTCTCTCTCTGTTTAATCATTCATGAAAAGGCCCATTTGAAGCGTAAGAAGTTAAATTGATAGTGTTATTGTAAGGTTGGGGAAAACACAAAGCGTTGAACAAATGGTCAGAGTGACTGCTAGGGCATTAGGAGCCATTGATTTCCTACTTTAAAGCGTATAAACCAACATCCACTCAATATAGGTTTATGCAGTATACACGTATTACATAAGGAGATCATTGGGAAGAAGTGTATCGTCAACATCTTAGCAAAGCAAACAGAACAAATCAGGCTTTGTGTTGGTAAATGTAAACTCCTACTTTCGACATTCCAACTTATTGCAATGCGCCATAGTGTAATCCTTTGAAATTTACTATTCTTGACGGTGGTGTCCATTACTTGCGAAATAATCTTGGGGAATTTGCAGCCTTCGTTCAATATTGTAAAAGGGAAATGAATTGAGACATTTCTGGTTTATAGAACAGCTCTCAAATGTTTTATCAGGACGGTATATATATATACTCTACAAGAGATGTATAAGTACAAGAGCAAAGTGAAACGACCATATAGAAGACGATGACAACGACCACTGCTGAAATTGCAGAGTCCAGCAGCAATAGGAGCCATAGTTGTTGTAGGAGCAGCAGTTGCAGTTGGAAGGAAGATCCTAAAAATTATATGCATTTAGGTTCAGGCTGAGCAATAATGTTGACATAATTGACCATTACAATTGTCTAGCCTATAATCGTTTTCAAGTAGGCTTTTATTTACACCCGATAGTGTCTTTGTCTAACGAGCGTGAACGACAAACGAAGGAGAAACATAAGGTCCCTCAATATAATCATTTATATATTCTTTCCCTTCATTTAGCCAATGTGTAAAAAATCACCACTGTATTCAATGACCCAAGAAATGTTCTCAACTATTTTCATGAGATGTTCAATAGGAGCTCTATATCTCTCTCCTTTCCATTCATCTCTCTATTTTTGTATGTGTGTGTGTGTGTGTGAATACATCTATTTATGTATTTGTGAAAGTTGTGTGGAAATTGGATAGTTAAAATCACCTCTCTGTCGTGTGTGTGTTAGTCTTCCTTGTGTGTGAAGGAGTGAAGTGTATCCTAAGGGAATTGAAAGTAGCTGGGCAAATATCGAGAGAAATCAAGGACCGCTCTGAGGGAAAAGTGGCTCCTCCGGCTTCTTTCTTTCCACCACTTCACTCACATACACACACACACACAACTTTCAACTTTTACACTTCCCAAAAAGAACTAATAAGACTTGGCAGACAAACTTTCTGACGAGAGCGAAAGGAGTAAAGAGAGTGAGAGAGAGAGAGAGAGAGTGAGCTTACTTTCTTTCTCATTGAACTCCACAGACATTCACCACTTCAAGTGAAATCAATATTAATTGTTCCCCTGATTTCAACAGCGATAATAACTTTGATTGACTTGGCTCAATGAAAGCAGAAGAAACTTGAAAAAGAAGAGAGAAAAACCTTCTTCTCTGTGCTTTGTGTACACAATCGTTCCAATAAAGGGGATATGATGGAAGATTGAGCATTATAAGGAAGATACTGATTTAAAATTAAACACATTTCTAATCGCAGTATAAAGTGTAGGTCGCCTTCTTGGAGGTCTCGTGTAGTGTGTGCGATGATTGGGATGGGAATATATATTGGAATGAATTGCCAAAGTTAAAACCACAGGCTGGAATGTTTAGCTTGGATACAATATAAATTGTGTGTTAAAATCTAATCTATAATAAATAACCTTGGTGAGCTAACTAATGAGAATTAGCGACGAGACGAGACTCAGATTTCGCTTCTATTCATTCTTGGATTCGAATTCCTGGTCGATGGGGTCGTGTTCTCATCTCACACGAACTCTGGAGCTTATTTATTCGCCCTTTGCTAGAAGATACACACACACACTCGCTTTATAGAGTATTATTGCATTTAGGTGTGTGAGTACGAATTCCTTGACTTTGACTAACAAGGTTTGTTTGTAGAGTACGGTGAGAATTGAAGGTATTTCTACACTTTATTCAAAGCTGATTGACGCTTCAATAAAAGCCAACCGACGTGTCAAGCAATGGAATTATTTGAGAGACTTCACAAGCGAATAATCAACGAGATACACAAACACGTATAGCGTGTGTGTGTGCATTATTTTAAGTCAACGTGTGCAACAACTATCACTAAAAGAGAGGAAGGTTGGCCATCCTTGGAACTTTATGTATTCCTGTTACTGTGCATGACATAGCCAGCGTTTTGATCTTCTCAATGTATATAAATATATATATATAAAGCACAGACACAACGACATAAGAGACATGTAGAAGAGAGCTTGCCACGGCATCGACAGATGTGACACCGAACTAGACAGGAGAACATTGGATTTTGGATTTGTAAATGGATGAGCCATAAATACATACACACACGCGTCATTAAATTTTTGATTTTTGAAAAAGCAACACTATAAGCGATTGGACTTGCACGTGAGTTAGTTTTGTCGGGTGCTTACCTGCGGAAGTCTCTTGACATGCTCGCGTAAATGACTGGATTCATGGAGGCTGTAATAAGAGAGAGAGAGAGAATAAAGAATGAGATGATGATACTTTAAAAGGTCGTCGTGTTTCGTGTGTGTGCACAGAGAAAGAAAGAAAGAAAGAAGGAAGGAAAAGACTCACAGTTAATCCAGCCAAGCCACGTAGCAATGTCGGTCACAAGTTCCGCTTGCTGGAGACAAGATCGACAGAATCCTGAAATCAAGTTGGTCACAAAGAAAGGAAGCCAGCAAACGATGAAGACACCCATCACGATTCCCAGGGTTTTTGCAGCTTTCTTCTCCTTGGCAAATTTAGCTAATTTACGACTAATGCTAAAGTGCTTAAGGTTCTTGGGAACTACTCGGACGGAGTTGCTCCGAGGAGGGGAGGCTCCATTGCCTCCTCCGCCTCCACCTCCTCCCCCTAGATCGATGTGTCCGATGTCAGAATCACACTCTTCAGAATTCTGATGGGTGGGTGGGGGGTGTGGGTTGTTGTGTGTTGTCTGTTGGGATCTGTGTGTATGGTGGTGATGCACTCCTGGGTTCGTTCGACTGCTGTGATGCTGGTCATTATGAGGATTATGTGTGACACGACCTCCACGATGAATCCGGAGTGTCAATTCAATATCCCCGTCAGTACAGAGCTTTGTGCCCAGCTTGAGACTTCGGGTTTGTTGGACAGCAGCTCTGTAGATTCTGTAGTAAGTGAAGACCATAACGAAGAGTGGTCCGTAGAAGGAGATGATTGAGGAGAACACGAGGTATCCTATGTCCTGGGTGAAGGGACATTTGAGGGCAGGAATCGGCTGGTCTCGAGTTGCTCTCCACCATAGAATGGCAGGGAAGGAGATGATACTCGAGCAAAACCACACGAGGGCTATGAGAAAACACGCTCTCGTTGTGGTCATCCTCGAAGGATACGTGAAAGGGTCTGTGATAGCCCAGTAGCGGTCAAGGGAGATGACACACAGGTTGAGTATTGATGACGTGGATGCGAGGACATCGAGAGAGTGCCAAAGGTCACACCAGTACTCCCCAAAGATCCACGTTTTGTTCATGAGTTCGAAGATGGCCTGGAAGGGCATCACAACGAGGCCAACTAGGCAGTCAGCCACGGCGAGAGAAGTGATAAAGTAGTTGGTCACAGAATGCAAGTATCGCTCACGAGCGACTGCTACTACGATAAGAGCATTTCCAAAAACTGTAGCTGCACAAAAAGTCATGAGAAGAACTGCAAGTCCCACGTTGTGAGATGCGAAGCCACCATCCCCAATGCTATCGTTGCTTCCGTCGACTCCACTTTCTCCATCTGTCCAACTTGTAACATTAAAGTATGAGGACACTGTCGACAAATTGGCCCAGTCGTCCACTCCTCCTCCTCCTCCTCCTCCTCCAGTCGAAGAATCTTCGAAGAGATGCCGAGAGGAGTTGTGATCTCTGCTCAGTCCAAAATTACTACTCGTAGTCATTCTGCTGTTTCCTTCCTTCGTCGTACGTGTATAACTCACGAAACCCCAGAAGAAAGAAGTTCACATTTCCCCAAGAAGACATTTGGCAGGGAGAGGAATGATGATTAGCAGCAGGTCCACTTTCTCCGATTGACCTGACCCACAAAGCAACGAGGCTATTGTGACGACTCCTTTCATCTCTCTCTCTCTCTTGCTCTCTGTCTGCTGTCTACCTAGCCACTACAATCAGTTCGTGAAGATGCACCACCAGCAGCAGCATATCTTCTTTTTAAATTTCTCTTTTGACAGGGCGAGTTTATGTGTGTAGGCTGGTATAGTGAAGAAGATGTCTGTGTATATGTATGTATGATCAATAGATAGACGAGCTCAATCGAAATGACGAGGACGACGACGATGAGGAAGAAGAAGAAAGTCTTGTGTCAGCTAGCCTCTGTTGTGTGCCTGTCCAGAGGAAGAATAAGAAAAGACCAAATATTGTTAACCTCATATGCAAAAGATCTCATCGTACACATCTTCCCTAATTTTTCATTCTCGTATTACAAGGAGGCATAGGGAGAGGAGAGTACTTCTCTAGAGATTGCTTTCCCAAGACTTTTGTTTACTTATTGTTAGACCTCGGCCATACAGTATACACACACAATCACACAGCCTTGCCTCGTGTCTCTTCTTCTCCACACAATGTCTTTCCTCGACTCTTTCAACATGACTCTGCATCATGAACTTTCTCCGGTGTCAGCTTTCAAGAAGTCTCTCTCTCTCTCATTCCAAACTCAGCGTTTCTTAAACCCAACTATGAATTTATTCCACTCATCGTCTACTTTGCATAAGACTCTTCACATCCGCCACTCCCGCAAAACTACCAGAGAGAGTCAAAGCTTTGTTCAAACGATTACCAAGAATTAATGTCACTCTCTCTAGAAACTACTTCATTTAGGTGATTTCCACAATTGCATAGTTTAACAGGGAATGCTGGCTTATTAATACTTATAGACTACGCAGCAGGACAATTTAGGAGCGGGGGTGTATACGTGTGTTGTGTGTGTGTCCCTTGAAATTATGTGCTTACAAATTACCCTAATATACAGGTTCATCAATAATGCATCAAAATAATGATGAATTGTCTCAATTGTAAATATACTTATATACCGAAACAAAACAGCAGGTTCTTTTTGCACAATATCTCAAATGATCATCAAAGACAGAATGGAAGAATCGTGTACAATATTGCTTTCTCCCAAAGGCCCAACAAAACCATAAGCGATGACTGTGTTTCAGTAATCTTTTAAAAACTTGTCGATCACCCTGACGTCAGAGGATAAAAGTTGTCAGACTATTGAAAAAGGATGTGATTTATGAAACTACTACATTTCTTTTTTAGGACTGCGATTGGATGAAGAAGACCTGTTAAGATGATAAGATGGCTCAGGAGATTAATGCTACTCATCAAATTGGGAGAATGCTACGATAGAGTGTCAAAGAAATTTCCCCGAGTTGATTTATAAGTAGTGAGTATTATGTGTGTCTGTCTACAGAGAGAAATAATATGCAACCTTCACTTATATTCACAATGATTCTTCTGTTTCTTCCTCCACACAATCCTCATCATATCCCGATGAAAGTGTCTATTATCTTCATCTAGAGGAATCTGCAGCAGAGTTCTCGTGAGTAGTAAAATAGGTAAATCGACCCGTGGAAAGCGAAACAATGTCTGAATTCGTTCGTTGTGACAGTGCCTGCCAAAACAAATCTGAGGCGATAGGTGATTAATGAGATGAGACGATAGGCAGTGTTTTTACTTCGTTTAAGAACAGAGAGTTCCCTACTACCTACATTATAGGTTATGCATGACTTTTTAGACATATAGGTAACTTCTTCGCATCCTATCTGGTTCTTCTCTCTCGTAAGGAATCAAATTTTCCAAGCATTGTACTTCTGTTTTTACATAACCAACTTTCTCACGCGCGTCGTCCAGTGTTCGTGTTCAGATTCAAAATACAATAAAGACATGTTAAAGACGAGCGTTCGTGTATTATCCGGGGATGAACTTATACACATATATACACACATACAAGCTCCTTGATATCTCTCTTTTCTCTCTGTAAAATACTTCGCGAAACGAGGTATATGTATATATATATATATACATGTACATATACATCGCAGCAGTGTATTCAGTGTGAGCTATGTTTAGCCCACTTCCGCAACAAAATGTTTATTATCCTCAAACTAGAACAGTGTGAGTTCTACATGTCTTAAAAGTTTTCCTGGGAGTTCTCAGGATTCGTCTTTATTTATGGTTGATTGTCATTCAGTCAGAAGACTCCTACTCTGCACTGGACTATTCTGTCAAGAAATTGTGCTCGTGGTAATTTGTCTCCTCTATTCTCGCCTTGTCACAAATCTGAAATGCTATGTAAAAGTTTACAACCTTCCGCATGGGAAGAAAGAATATAAACAGTTGGGAGAACGTATAGTGTACAGTACAATGTTCCCTTGGAGTGAGACTAGAAATTCGCAGTGAAGTATGCACTATAGATTTAATAGAAAAGAACAACCTGTTTAATATGCATGTATTACCCACATATGGGTAAGAAAGAATTCAGTATAGTAATAATAACAGTAGCAATCTTTTTACGGGGTTGAATTGTTGAAAAGGTAAAATCTTCCATAACATTTTGTGTGTTTGCAAAGGCATTTCCAAGTGGAAAGCGGCAGTTTATGTATGTAGACTACCGGAAAAAGAC
>Ga0194135_10001020_pt1 | contig 16393 bp, 14 predicted proteins | sample LitLau_LLRF_2013_FD_134024 | JGI IMG/M metagenome (GOLD analysis project Ga0194135, IMG submission 134024) | Freshwater sediment microbial communities in response to fracking from North America - Little Laurel Run_MetaG_LLRF_2013 (version 2) | ecosystem: Environmental > Aquatic > Freshwater >...
GCATCTACTTTGCCGATTATCAGAGCTTCGTCTTTCTTATGAACTACTCGGCCGATAAGCAGCGAGTCTCCGGACTCAGATACTCCACCGAGAACAGCGGAATTAATTATTTCATCGGTGTTGGACCAAGGAATCCATTTGACGGATTCGAAAGGGGCTACAAGGACCTGTGGATATGCAGGACACAAATTTTTAGAAAATTATTTGTATTTGCATGAAATGCTTAATTCAATTACCTCATACACCGTCTTCTTATGAACCTTACTGAAAAAAGGAAACATTGACGGTGACGGTGAGTATTTTCTCGGACAATGCATGGATCATAATTATATTTACCCTAAGTTGGCAATGTAAGCCATTTCTTCAGAGCAGTTGAGCTTTCCAGGGTAAAGTCCCCCATCATGAAGAGCCCTTATCACATGTAGTTTCTTCGACCCTTCATAGCCTCCTTCTACTGCTCCAGGCGGACGCTGCCCATTCACACATGGAATCCATTTGATTGGAAATGCACCGTGAAATACTATTCTGTATAATTCCAAACTTTTATTAATAATAATAGTGCCCTGATTAAATCGATTACGTTTGAGTCACCAAGAACATCTTACGCTTTCAACTTGAGGAACCGTGTGTGACTTGTGTTGCTTGAGGATATAAATCTGAGTTCAGCCGGTCCTAACAAACTTCGAATAAGTTTTACTGATATTTTAGAAGAAATAAAGGATAAATGACTCATACTAGTCCTTGGCTGTGATTTTATCTGAAGTAATTAAGAAACAAAACAGTCGTTTTGCTGTATGGTTGCTCATTTCCAATAACAGAGTACAACTATTAGCTACAAATACATTACATAGTGGTCAATAATGTTTGGCTCCACGAAGAGGTTGCATGTCTGGCATTAAATTGTTTAGCACATTTACGCTAACTCAATCTCCTTCTTGAATCTTAATATATTCTGACTGTTGGAAAAGCAACTCTTTGATCTCACATTTCAAAGTCCAGTTTCAATGAAAGTTTATGTTTTACCGTTAATCCTACGGTCAGTTATGTACTAAGTTCATAATTAAATTGTAGGGAGTCACAAAATAACAAACTTTAATTTCGAATTTTAAAAAATTTGATTCTCACAATAAATTAGATTAAGAGTATAAGTTAAACAGGCTGTTGAACGTTCACAGTAGATCCGACTGGAGCTGCAGGTTCTTCTGGAACCGGCTGATGAGGTTCTTCCTTGCCAACCAAGATTCTGTACTTCTTGGCAATCAAAGGCCAATCGGTGACTGTTTCGATTCGCTGCTGTTGACCTACGCTGAGAGTAGACCCCAAAGCTGTGAGAGGAGTTCCTGGCCCCATTGGACTCACCTGAGCCACACTGAGCCTCATGATGTCTGAAACTATTCAGTTCATTAATATTAGTTTTGATTCTCAGATATTTATGTAGAATGAAAAGTACAATTTCGAACCTCTTGGGGTCATTTGCGTTTTCTTAAACACGGCCTTCCATCGTTGCTTAGGTGTAGGCTTGCCAAATCCCAATCCTAGTCCACCCAATCTGGATGGGCCTCCTTTGCCGTCTTTCTTAAACCGGCTCAGGGCATCTGGAATGATACAATAAATTGAATACATAGGTATTTGCGCTAAGAGTAACAAAGTTCTTAATGTACACTACTTACCTTTCGCCTTCGCTTTCTTGCACTTCCTGTAGATCCATATGACCCAAGATGTCGCCAAGTTAATTGGGGATGGTGTAGCTGAAGTTCTATGCATATTTCGAATAAGTTTGGCCAACCCGTATTTCCATTCAATATCAGATTGCGCCTGAATTCGCTGATATGTGTCTGACATCATAGCAATTAACAGATTGATTAACACGACAACTGTCACCAACATGTAAACTCCAAAGAAAAGCTTGAACAAGATTAATGTCCAGTCCGGTTGCCCGAGCGTTTCTATCTTCAAATCTCCAGCTCCATTGAAACCAAACAAGGCGAAGAATAAAAGTTCGAAAGCGTCAATCGGAGTAACAAGAACTGTAAGACGTAAATACAAAAAATGGAATATTTTTTTCCTTCAATACCCAAGAAGCTATGAGTAAATGCATGCGTACCTCCAGATGGTAAGCCATTTGTCAGAGTCTTCGGAGGTTTATCATCTGGAAGTGGAGGTCTACGAGGATGAATGGGACTGTTAAGTGCAGCCATCACTAATGAAAAGCCGACCATGAAAATCATCAATACAGCCAAGAATCTTGCCAAATCTTTCATTAAATTTCCGATAATGATTGCCCATGGTCCGAATAAGTAATGGAAAGATAAAAAGTCCAAAATTTGGACACAAGCGAGCAGCACGGCCACTCCAAGCAATTGATTTCTCAGGTACAACAGAGTTCCATACCACGATTTGTTTAGAAAGAATCCCACACAATGTAATAGAATTCCCATAATACTAAATACTAGCACAGCAACTTTGATCCAACCAAGACCGGCTTTGTCACTAGGATTTGTAACTTCTGAAATTATTAGTCCAGTTAACCAGGCCAATAGAATCCACTCGAACCAGAATGGAAATAAATTCGTTCGTATAGGTAAGACAGGATAAATTGGAGTAACACTTGTGAGGCACAATAAGATCATCAGATGAATATGCGATGTTAAGTACGACATGAACTTTATAATAGGGATTTTGTAATATCGATGGCCTGCAAACAAGACATTAGTTAGTGTCTCATAGCTGTATATTAGAAATATTTGTTTTCTAAGTATTAAAACATACCTAAGGGAAGAGAAAACACAACCCACACAGGAGGGCACACGATGAAAGAGAAAAATAGTAACAGAAGTTTCCAATTCGCCCAGGTTAGATTTCCGACCCAAAGTTCGGCAAGGTACCGTTGTACAACTGTATGAGCTATGACTTCTTTTTGCTCGTTTTCGATTAGCACGTCCAGGAACTCTGCTCCTTTGCGATCAATCGACTCCAAAATCTTTCCTGCTGACTCAGCAGCCGCTGACAAGGCTAAAAGTTCTGCGGCCATTGCTTCACAATGTTTTGAAGCAGCTATCAAGTCTTTGGCTCTCTCTTTTTCCTTTAAATTTATTTAAAATAAGTTATTAGCAATAGAAATATGGTACTTTGAAACACGTTTCCTTACCTTTGTGGATAGATTGATTAAAATATTGGACAGTTTGGCAGAAACATCCACGGGAGCTGGAGATGAGAGGACAAATTCATCGATGGGCTCGTTGTCGGAGTTTTTCCCACACACAGTTAAGTTGTATACAAACTAAATAAAAAGTACATGATGCAGTATGATACGAGTTAGATTGGCAATTTTAAATTGACAATTACATATCAAGCCAAAATACCTCTTTGTCATCCATAAGTCCGTAAGTATCGTGCTCTTTTTTCATCAGGTAACTGAGTACAGGAATGTGATTTTCAGCCGCAGCAAACCAAATTGGCGAATGTCCTTTTGATGTCTTTGCCAACGGAGATGCTCCACTTTCAACCAAAAGCTTTACGACTTCTAAATGCCCGGCTTTTGCAGCGCAGATCAGTGGAGTCCATAGTTCCTATGAAATGAATTATAAATAATTTGTTTTTTAAATTTTAGCTCGATAGTGTTATTGAAAATATATCACATTGATTTACCTTGTCAATGGCATCGATTTCGGCTCCCTGACCCAAAAGGACTTCCACCATATGAATATGTCCGTGAATAGATGCAATATGCAGTGATGACTTTCCACTTGCATCCTTGCTTTCTAACAGTTCGGAAGATCTGCTGAGAAGAAGACTGACAACGGTGGTGTGACCACCTCTACATGCCAAGTGCAACGGATTGAATCCCTAGAAACACAATTCATGTTACTTGTACTTGATGAAAATTTCCTTTGTCCTTTCCGACAATGTTTCCATTATCATTAGTGTAAGTACCAGGTTAGTGGTAGGAGCGTCTACTTGAACTCCCTGGGAGTTAAGAAGCAATCTTACAACATTTTCTTCGCCAGAATAAGCTGCCATATGCAGCGGAGTCAATCCAGATTCAGTTCCAAGCTCTTTGATAAAAGAAGAAGACACTGATATTGGAGGTGCAGATGGAGTTGTAGCAGAAATGTACGTCAATAACTCTCGAACCATTTCTAAGAATGAAAAAAAAACAACAGTGAAAATTTGCAAGATAAAAAAGAAATGTAGCCGACCATTGATCATATTGTGTGATAGAGTATCAATTGATTTACCTGTCTGTCCGTAATAAGCAGCGATATGGACTGCAGTGAGCCCTAATTTTTTGCTGTTAAGTTTGATAGCTTCCTTGGATCCAATCTTCAGAGCATCCAGAACATTTGTGTGCCCATTCTTAGACGCTAAGTGTATTGCAGCATACCCTCCTCTATTCTCATCACTAGGATTGGCTCCAGCGTCAATTAATGCTTTCACCAATTCTGCATGCCCACCTTCAGCCGCTAACTGTAGGGCTGTAGAATCTGTACTTCGATTCCTGGCTGAAATAACCCCAGTTTTATCGAATTTCATGAGTTCTTCTAATACTGCAACGGATCCCTGCATTGCTGCCAAGTGTGCACAAGTACTTCCATCCTGTAAAGATATTCCAGTGTAACTAACTCTTTTTAACATTTTATTCCAAAACACATATTAATCTTATCAGTCTTGCACGAACCCTTGTTGCACTTCCTACGAGTGAATTCTGGTGCTTCAAGAATAGTTTGATTACATCTGAATGGTTATTTTCGGCAGCAAGATGAATCGGTTTTTGTCCTTTCTCATCAGCGGCATCGGGGCTTGCCCGAAGTCCCATTAACAATCTGCATACTTCTAACTGCCCAGCCTCTGCTGCTAAATGCAACGGCGTTTGCTTTTTCTAAATATAATAGTAATCAGTAATAAGTAAATATGGTCTAATAGTTTTAAAAACGATAGTTATCGCCATGAATGTCTAGTTACCAAAGTCACAGCATCCACGGTCGCCCCATGGTCTTGAATAAGAAACAAGCAAAGTTTCGTGTATCCCTTCGTAGCACATAAATGAAGGGCTGTGAAGCCAACTCTGGACTTGGCATTAATGAATGCCTTATGTTTTAACAAGATGCCACAGATTTCCTGTTTGAAACCATCCATGCATGAGAACATTCCAATATTCCAAATTTCCAAAATTCAAGCTCAAGAAATGCCATAATTCAATTCATCTTACGAGATATCCATTTTCTGCAGCCAAATGCAATGCAGATCTCCCCTCATTGTCAAAGACATCAACTCTGGCATGGTTCTCTAGAAGAGTACTCACAACTTCAGTGTGTCCCTTGTGACAAGCGATTAAAAGTGGGGACCACCCTTTCGTCGACTGTTTGTTCACTGCTCGTTGACATTCAACTTGCGACATTCGACTTAACATTTCCTTCAGGATTTCATCATTTCCTTCTCTCGCACAATAATGGAACGGAGTTTCATGAAGCTGAACAAACAAACAATTGTGTATTCAATTAGAATGTGGGGTGACTGGATACACCTGATGTGTTTTCACAGTAAATTGTGTCTCACGTCTTTCGTCGGTTTAGAGACGGAGGCTCCTCCATCCAATAGTAGCTTTGCGATTTCCTTTCCCGTGTTTCCAACTTGCTGTTCCTTCGTCGCTCCAGGAGTTCTGTCGCTCTCATCAATCGCGTCATGTCGCAACTTTGCCGCATAATGCAAGGCACTCTCCCCTTTCACAGTGCATATGTTAATGTACAGACTTTTATCAGCCTCTCCCTTGTCTCGCTTTATGTACTGGAGCAGTTCCTTCACCACTCTCAAGTGTCCATGCCGACACGCCAAGTGAAGAGGTGTCTCTCCGTCCTACAAAAATTTATAGACACGCATTTCAATCAAAGAAGCAATCTCGTTCGCGTACAATGGGCATAGAAGCAGTACCACTAAAAAGTGTTGTGAATAAAGCAAACAGTGTAGTAGGATAGTAGTGACCTAGTGACTAACTTATATTGATCATTGCATTAACAGGCAACTTTTAATAAAATGTGAACTCAATGAATTGAGAACGATCATCAGAACTGCCACTTCACCGGCAGGAACACATGCTCATCTTCATCAGAAGAGATTATGAGTGAAAAACCTGCAACTCATTTTTTAAGTGCCTTAGAAAGTGAGGCCATGCAACCGGTTCTATGGTGTAATTGGTTAGCACTCTGGACTTTGAATCCAGCGATCTGAGTTCAAATCTCGGTAGAACCTATTGTTTTTGCTATTTTGACATTATAATTACTTAATTATTTGCCATTAAATATTACTCAATCAGACTGGTGATTAAGTTAATCATTTTGCACCCGAAGATCTCTGTCTGTGCATTAGTAGCCTGCCTGGACTGCTTGCAGAATGAATGAGAAACTCTCCTGTCGTGAAAGCACACTCACTTGATGATCATCATCGCCTTTCTTGACTACTTGCCACTTCTATGGAACACGAAAGTTAACCAGCGACACCCGCACACCACCCACCCACCAGCCCCAAGAACGAGATCACTTCATTGAATTTCATACAGAAAATGCTGAGCTTTGCATTTAAGCACTTTTTATGAAATCCAAATCCTTAACTTATTGCGTTATTAATCTTTTCTCTACATATTTCAATGGATTTTTGCCAAGTTTGATAAGCTGCTTTTATCGAGAAATACATTATCCAGGTTCTATGGTGTAATGGTTAGCACTCTGGACTTTGAATCCAGCGATCTGAGTTCAAATCTCGGTAGAACCTTCTACATTATTATTTTGATGCTAAAAATTCTAGACTTCCAAATCGTAAGGGGTCGCAGTGACTGATGATCAGTGACAATTCTTTTTTAAACTAAAAAACACAAGAAAATCAAAGGATTGAACATGTCCATACTTTAAATGAATATGAACCCTAGTAAGATTGGAATATTATCATAGTTATTATTATTACAAACACTTTTGTTTTGGATAGAAGCTTGCTGAAGTAATTCGTAATTAGCAATCACAGTCTCATCCTTGACTAAAAGTGAACATAATTTGAATTATTTTTAATCATCAGATTCTCCGTCGACTTATTATTGGAATGGGTTGTCTGATTGTGAGTGAAACCGATGCTCATACATACACCTATTTTGCTGATTGTTGCACATTTTCATTCATTCGCTTTAGTCACACTTTTAACATCACCTCTGTACCAACTTATTTAAAATTATTTAAGTTAATGTCTACAAACATAACGGGTTCTATGGTGTAATGGTTAGCACTCTGGACTTTGAATCCAGCGATCTGAGTTCAAATCTCGGTAGAACCTACTCAACATTTTGATTGACACGTATTTCAAATCAAATTTAATTAATCCAATGCATACCTCAGACGCTACTTTTTGCCCTCACAACCCAACAAAACCAACTAGGAGGTTTAACTCGCAATTAGTCACATCGTTATTAAATACCTCCCATATTAATTGCAATTTCAAACATCTCGAAACCTTGAAATTCTTAGTCTCCTACAAAGTATTTTAGGTGTCGAGTACTCTCAGACTTAATTGAGTGTTGACACAAAGGTGATTTATTGAATAAAGAACTCTTGCAAACTAAAATGAGTCTTGTGCGTGTCGTCACAAGGCTAAATTACAAGCTGACTTGAGCCCCATGGACATGCTCCAGTTGAAAACTGATATTCTTGTTGGATCTACATAACCTGCATAACTACAAAACTACATTGAAACTATTTTAGTTTGCCTGCATTTATCCGTCTTGGTCCTAAAAAAACTAAAACTCCACGTGATATTGCCTACTTTAATTCGTTAGTTGCATTTCTTCTAACACCTTGTGTATACATCTTTTCCTATCATATAAAAATACTCTAAATTGAAAAGATGCATTTATTCCTGCAAAATGAGCAGCACATAACGAAAATAAAGCACGCCATTTATGCATGCAAGTAGAACAAATAATTGCGTAACTACAGTTAAACATTTTAACTACAGTTTCAAAGTACCTTCGAGGTTTTCTCAAGGTCCGCTCCGTCTTGCAAAAGAAGTCTTATTATCCGAAGTCTTCCATTTCTGGCAGCCACGTGAAGAGGCGTTTCTCCATTTTCCATCGTAATGTTCGGATCAGCCCCAGACTTTAACAACATCTGAGCACATTTCTCACCTTCTTCCACTCTCGCTGCGATATGCAACGGTGTCTCCTTCCCCTTCCCACCTGAATTAAGTCACACCATTTGTTTCAGAAACTTTCCGAAAATCGTATGAAATTATAACTATCATTATTCCATCGTATCATCAATCTACCTTTAATGTGAACTTGGGCACCATGACCCAGTAGAGTTTCTACAACATTAGGCCGACCTGATTCGACTGCAATATGCAATGCTGTATAATTTTCCTGTTGGATTACCCCAGAAAAAGTTTCAAAATCCTTCTAATCTCCACTCAGCCTATAACTTATAATCAAACATTGACTCACATTTGTAACTGCATCGACTTTCTCCCCTTTCTCCAGAAGTTTACTTATCATAGCTGCATGACCATGTCTCGCTGCTATGTGGAGACTCCTCGCACCTCCCTAACGAATACCAACAAGTTACCACATTAGCAAAAATCAAATAAACTCAAATAAAATTCCTACACATAATATCTTTTTTCATCACTTTGTTAGGCATCTGAAGGGGAACTCCTTTTCGAAACAATGCCATTGCAGTCTCAGGATGTCCATGAAGGGATGCAATATGCATAAGTGTACTTCCATCCCTCGTCCTTTCAAACACCGAAACCTTGAACTTGTCGGCCAACAATTCAATTATTTGAGTGTGACCATTCATCGCTGCCAAGTAAATTGGGGTTCGATCTGAAATCCATAAATTGGAGGAATGTAAACGACTCCCAACGGATCAACACATACACAGTAATACAGTAATACACACGCACACACACACACATAGTATTACTAGAATTACATAGTACTACACAGTTGAACTCGACCTTATTGTATTATATAACTATACCTTCTTTATCTGGAATATTCGGATTAGCTTTGCAAAGGTAGAAAAACTTGACAAGGTTCTCGTCTCCAGCCTCGGCTGCAATGTGCAACGGAGTTTGCCATGCTCCCTAAAACAAAGCTCACCCGTTAATAATTGTTAGAAAGAAGAGTCACATTCAAATTCCGAATCTGGGACAAGTAGTTTCACTTCGCCCCAATGAATATATCTTTGTCACATTTTGTCATACATTTTTGGCATCGACGTTAGCACTGGCATCCACAAATATCCTGGCCATTTCTAAATCTCGTTTTCTCACGGCCATGTGCAACGGCGTGTCTTTGTGAGGACCTGATTGATGTCGCATTTGTTCGTGAGCTTGAGTTGTAAGGAGTTCTTGCAAAGCCCCACGGGAGCCAGTATTCAGGGCCACAAATAGAGGAATGTTCCCGTCCTATGAATTCACATATCTTGTCATGTATATAAGCTGTAGCTATAGGTAGTCATAATTAATGGCAAATCGAATGCATTCACTCATTGTTATTACTGAACGCTTTACTTACGGCATCTTTTTGAAGCCGAGCTTCTTTAGGAATGACACTGGTTAAGGCTCGAATCACCGCTGTACTGTTACCCGATGATCGGGTGCTTGCTAAATGCAGAACATTTTGCTTTTGGGGCTGTAATTAGTCCATTGAAATTGTTTCATTCGTTTCGATCATTATTTGTGTATGTGATGTTTGATAACTTTTATTCAATTTACATCAGTTAACGCAGTGACGTTAGCTTTTTTGAAGACCAGAAACTTAACAGTCTCATCTCGACCGTAGAGAGCAGCAACGTGAATTGGAGTCTGGCCATCCTGTAATTAAATTTAACTTCCTTAATCAGTTTCGTCCTTATTTTGAGTGTATATATATAACTTATTAATTAGCACATGATTCATTCATTATCGCCAGAACTCTTGGTGAAAGACACGCATAATCTTGCATATTAATTATCCTACTTACAGCTTATACGTAATACTCTACATAACGTCATTTGGTTGCTTGCATGAAACAACCCTCTATCGTGACTGATGTGGGTCGGAACTTTCATTTTCAAATTACAAAGACACATTCTACGCTGTTGTGTACCTTTCAGTGTTCAAAACGATTCAACAAAGAAAGTAGGGAAAGTAGAGCTGACCTCATTTAAACAAGGAAGTCGTGAAAGTTACTTCGGGCCTCTCGAATGGGTTTTGCTGTTAACTTTAGGTCCATACACGACCACAAATACTTTCCACCTCCAAACAACTAAAGTCAGCTCGTAAGGAAATACACAGCAAGTCTCAAAAATTAGCCAAAATCACACACTTGTCTACTTTCTTTGTAGGGCCAAAGAAAAACATAACTCGAAAACGGCCCCTTTAATGCCAGCAGTTCTTTCGCATGCTTTAACTACCCTTCCTTAATATAATCGTTCTTTGAATTCTCTCATTCGCAGTATTCGCACTAAACGCCCGCACAATCGGTTCCTATCTAAGCATACTTACAGGATGTCAACTGTACCTGTAATGTTCAACAAATCCATTATTATTCCAATCAGTGTTTTCTTGTAAGGATGACCCTTTTTGCAATTAACCAAAACTACTGGCTTTATATTCGCTTTTTACAACTCTGTCACTTCTGGTTGTAAAAATTACTCATTCGTGTTTATTTACTGGTGGAATCATTATGATTTTCCACGAATTTCCTTTTTATGTGCGTCTCATTTTATGATTAGCATTGCATGGGACTCAAGCCCAAATGCTCGGACTCTAAAAATAAGGAACAACGGTTGAAAACCAAGAGAATTAATACAAGTGCCAATCAAGGATTCTAATATTATTTCTGCTGATGAAAAGATGAAGTCAGAAATCAGTATGCAAAGATCCAGAATAATAATAAGTCCAACTCCATAAAAAGTCATGGTTAGATGTATTGCAATAATATATCTATACACACGTTTTACAATAAATGACTTCATTGCATACATACAAGTCCTTTAAAAATATACAAGACAAAGTGGGAGATTGCGTGTCTTAGGAAAGTCGTTAGAGAAGGTGATTAGGTGAAGCATGACCACCATTGCCAACAAATCAATGCAAACATACACACTCTCACACATCTACACACACACTATTTGCATTATACACTTATTCTCAGTTTATACCAGATGACCCCATTTGATTAATCTTTCTTTTAGGCCACTAAACTTTACTCTCCTGCCTCACTTTGTCAACCCTGTTTGTGTGACAGTCCCTGCGTTCTTCGTATGCAATAAAAGTGGGCATTACTACACGTTATATGTATATATAGCGACTCTCCGTGTAGTCCTTTTAAATCTTAATCTTAATTGGGTCCTTTAATATGCTCATATGTACAAACTAACTACAACGAATAATATGTGTGTGTGTACTTATTGGATGGCCGATAATCAAATGAACCTGGGAACTTTTGGTATTTGGGAGCTGCCCAAGGTAACAACAAAAAGTGGAAATCACTATACATACTTTCTGGACTTGCTTATTGCTTTCACCTCCATAAATGTCACCCTGTACATATTTACACTTTGATTCAAAAGGTTGACCTGCCTTAATAGCCTCCCATAGTAAGATCATTTATGCCCAACGACCAATATACATATACTCCTTTATTCATGTCGATTCTCGATGTCAATCTGATCACAACTTCCTACCCATTAAGGAGAGGAAACACACGGACAAGTACTGAGGACAAATCAGTTACTTTTAAACATATATCAAAATTTGAGTTTCCTCGCAATCAATCAACTCACACGGCTGAAGTTAAATACGCTTCTCTGTCATATTTTACACTCAATAAGCACAAATAATGACTCGCCTTGAAAGAAAGCGGAAAACTTATTCGCGTTAATGTGGCATTTCTTAAAAAGAACTTCTATATAAATGTGATTTGTGTTCATCATAACATCCTCTATCACATTCCCTTAAATAATGAGGTCAAAGTCTGTAAGTTTAGAACCCTTTAGATCAAAGTCTGTAAGTTTGCGAGGATTGTTATTAGTGGGAGTTGTAGCCACTTCGTTTATTATAACTTTTGTGGCTGACGGAAACCACGATTCTCTTTTTCCAAAGTTGCAATAAACCGATTCTTCTTCTTCCCCTTCACTTTCACCATCAAAGATTCTTCAAGTTTCTATTGCTGACCTACATTCTGTATGTAAAAAACTAAAACAACTGACCCACCGACGTCTCATGCAAAGAAATCGTTATAGGATGAAGCATCGTGTGTCTAGATGATTGTTATACAAACCTTCAAACTTTACCTTTACCCTACTAAACTTTCTTTACCCGAATTCAATACATTTTCTCTTATATGCACACATCACATATGTTTAATACATATACGTGCATAATATACATTTACTATTGACTTTCTCACGGTCAAATCAAATCTCTACTGTATTATTATTATTCTACTTTATGGCTTACACCGATTCACACTAAATTCCATAATGCCTTGCATACTTTATATGGAAACTCCCAATCTAACACCTTATCACAAATCTCGTGGGTTTTTCTAAGGGCAAGTTATCTGATTTACAAGGTATTTATAGTAAACACCTTGAATTCGGTCTTCTCGTGGAAGTTGAATGGCAAGTTTAAATGTTACATAAGCTAAAACAAGAGTTAAACATACCTTATTTTTATGATTTACATCACAACCTAGCTCGAGCATTCGATCAGCCATAGACACTTTATTGTCTTTAATGGCGTACATAAACGGACTCCAACCGGTATCCTGTAAAGCAAACATGAAATCGTTAAATGAATGAGATTGACTGCCAATGATTTACCTATGAGTTGAGCTTTAATAAGTACTCAAATTTTAAATACGATTTAATGTTTATTACCTCGTCGAATATTCCGGAGAGAGGTCGAGTATCGTCACTTCCATTTGCAATCGCTTTTTCAAATTGCTTCAATTGAATATCTGCTGCAGTCCACTCGGCTTTTTGACAGTACCGAAGAAGTTTGAAAGCTGCTGCTGAGTCCTTAAGGAGTACTTGAACCTTGTCTTGTTGCAATTTGTTTAAATCTGCTCCTGCCACGTCAGTTCCTGCTAAAGCTGGCTTTACTGGAACACCGTTCTCCCCAACAGCAGATTGATGTGTAGGAGAACCCTTAGCTGAACCTCGTTTACTTCCCCCAGCTTGGCTTTTACTTGGAGAAAGCCCTGCTGCGGGTGTTGCCCCTCCTGCAGGGGTCCCTCCTGAAACCTTTCCAGCCAAAACAGCAGCTGCTACGCCTTTTGCAACATCTTCCTTAATTGCACCACCCACCAATGTTGCATTTTGTTTAGCCGGAGAGGTGTGGACCGAAGGCACAATCTTCCCAACTGTTTCAGTCTTTTTTAAGTCTGCAACTATCCCTCCAGCACCGCCAACTCCACCAGCACCAGCTTTTCCAGCTTTAACCGATGCATCTGATGGTGCCTTATTATTAGAATCACTTCCTTTACTACTCTTCGATGGAGACTTTTTTTCTCCCCCTTGTGTCCCCCCTTTTGATGGAGACTTTTTCGGGGACCCGTGAGTAGAAGACGTAGTACTCGGACCAAGACTGATAAGGTTACCGCCATTACTGGAACCTCCATTCAATTGCTCATGTAAGTGCCTGCTTAAGGGTCGGTCCCTTTTACTTGAAGCCTTAGGCTTCTTTGACAATGGTACGTCCATTAAATCCACCCTGCCTAAGCCAGGACTCCGAGGACTGTCAAAATTCTCATTTAATTTTGAATTCGACAATGACTTTTTCCTATCAATTCTTTCGGAGATTCTTGAGAACGGAATGTAGTCTTCTTCTTCAGGAGTTTCAGGTCGTCTTTCTGTCTTAGTCTGTTTTCTTGATCTCCTTCCTTGTATGTCTTCCAAAGATCGGCTTTGTGTTAATGACTGAAGAAGTAAATCGTCCACAGACCCATCGAGGACGCTGTCCAGTCTTGACCTGGGTCCTAAAAGTTCCTCCAACTTAGCTTCCACGTAATCCGAAGAAGCTTTTGGAAGTGGAATTCCCTCGTCATGCTTTATTACACGATCACGTCGTTTTCTCGAGCGAGTAGAGGACCCGGGGTTTGGCACAGAAATGTCATGATGCTGGAGGAAACCCGGAGGTCTCGGTCCATATGAGTATGGAGGTGGCTTGTCCAGTATCTTAGGTATTGACTCAATTGGCATTGGAATGCTTTCGTCGAAGAACACTTGGTCACTCAAGTCGGAGAGAAAACCTGCTCTGGAGGCATTCAAGTACGGAGACTCCGGGACAGGAATCTTCGATTTTGGAAAGTCAAAAGGATTGTTTGACATCTTTTAGCCTTTCTTTGTTCTTTTGTATCTCAAATTCGGATTCTTTTGTTCGTTTTTTCACATTTCATTCCCCACATGTACATCGAGTTTTATGAAAATCACACACTCCATTGTGTGTGTGAACAATGTGTATGTATAAGATGTGTGTTTTAACCACTTATAGAATTTCCTTCACATACACAGTCCTTCCGTTCTCCAGTATAGCCATTAATCTCTGTGTGTGTATATGCAGGAGCACGATTACGAGCGCTTTTCGAAGAATTGAGGTAAATAGGTCAAACGTCTACTTAATCATAAGACGAAATGTAAGTCAACAACTAACACGGCATGCTATTGCGAATGCCTATGAGGTACCACACTCAACTTGAGCCCCACAATCACTGCCAACGGAGTAACCAGAACCTCCACCACTCATGAAATCACCTTTCCCCACTCCAACAAAGACCCACTGCTCCTTATTGCCTTTCTTCATGGCGTCCATCCGGTTTCCGCTCACTTCTTTATGGCTTTCTCTCAGAATTTCCACAAATCGGTACCTTTAAAGAATTCACTTTTGCTGGGGTAAAGTAAGAACACTCTCCACTTCACTCGGCTACGTCCTACACTACTACTGTACACACTTGTTAATCTCGCAAAGAACTTGACATCTAAAACCACCTCGTTCCCAACCTTCCCACTGAACCTATGACCACTTTTAGGGAACTTTCTAGTCAACCACTATCAGAGAAACTGTAATCAAACTACCAAAACTATCTTTCCACTTTCACTCGATATCACAAAATGTACTCTCAGAGGTCTGCACTTGGACTTGGAGGTTATACCAAATGCAAGTATACAAATAGGAAATTCTAGATTCTACAAAAGTATTATTTATTACAAGAAAAATTTGTGAAGGATGCGAGTAAAATTCTTTCAACTTGACTGAAAGTACCGTTTGTGTGTGTGTGGACTTTCTCCGACCAGAGTTCCTCTACGTCTGGACAAATGAATGAGTCTGATTGAGGTGAAAGGATTTGGTTTACTTTTAAGGTAGAAGAAATAAATGGCCTGACTTTTAGCGACTTTAGAGCGATATGAAAGAGTCCGGAGTATAAAGTTCAGAAAGAGACCTCCTTTCGTCTTGACCATTAGTATTTTACTCCCAGTCTCTGACTCATGTATATATACATGTATGTATGTCTCACATAATGTTCACATCTTAAAAACACGGATTAACATGCAAAGGTAGGAAACTCAATCAGTGCAGTTCTACTGGCCAAAGTCTTGCACATTGCTTTCTCTTTGTGTGCAATAGAAGCAGATATATACAAACACGCGTGGGCATGTCTGCAAGCGAAAACTCTTCATGGTCACTTTCTTCACGAATTACTTTAATCTTTCTACACTTTTCTCCCTCAGGTGGATGTTACACCTTCCCTTCTATTATGTGCACACACGGGCTTTTTATGTTCACAGCCTGAGTAATGGTACCTGTCCAGTCAGTTCCGTCCTCAGAGAGGAGAGGAGTGTAAAATTCATTCAATAAAACCACTATATGTGTATAGACTCTCCTTTATTAATCCCATTGTCATTTATTTCAACTTCCATACTTTTGTCGTTATTTCATTAAGGCTGCCTTGTCCGCGTGGGACACTCGGGGAAGTGACGTCAAAAACAAAAATATATATTGTGAACATTGTGGTGTGGGATTGTGATTGACACTATATATACAGCTTGTGAATCATCGATAATTTTGCTTATGATTTAAAATAAGTAGAAGAAAATTAGGATAATGAAGAAAGCCCCATTGAGAAAACAGGAAGTTCTTTTTACAAGGAGATCGTGAAAGAACTTTGACGACTGAGGCATTCTTATGCAAATTCCTTCCCGTGTGCAATCTGAAAGAGTCCCGATAAGCAGTTTCTTAATATTACTACTATACTTACAGTAAAAATAGCTTTATGTACTTTTGTTTGCATAATATGCGATTAGCTTTATCAAAGTATAGGTGCAATAATGTTCACTGCATGCAACCAAGGTCAAAAATAAAATACCTA
>Ga0194135_10001021_pt1 | contig 16384 bp, 12 predicted proteins | sample LitLau_LLRF_2013_FD_134024 | JGI IMG/M metagenome (GOLD analysis project Ga0194135, IMG submission 134024) | Freshwater sediment microbial communities in response to fracking from North America - Little Laurel Run_MetaG_LLRF_2013 (version 2) | ecosystem: Environmental > Aquatic > Freshwater >...
CAAATCATTAAACACAGTAAACTCACGTCTCTTGTAAAGTCTCATAAATTTTGTTGTGAGCATCTTGAGCCCATGCAAGGCAGTCTTGTTCATTCAAGGAATCCGTAAAGGTGTTATCGTCAAGGCCGATATGCGTATAATACTTTTCCATTAAGTTCTTAATTTTATCGAATACATCATCGTTTGCTTCAAGTTTTTTGTCTGCAACATCTTTTGTCAACCTCCACAGGATAGCAAGCTCTTCAAGTCCTTCATTCTTCATAAAGGCACAAAAGTAGTCCCTAGCCCACGACCACACCTCCTTGATTGAGGAAGCACTTCTTCTGTTTGTTTTGGCCAAGGCGTCCGCCACGACGTCAGGCGGAGGGACAAAGTTTTGCAAAGGAGGAATTCTCTGCACAACTTTCTGAGGTTGCACCACTCCTGTTTAATAAGTACATAAATCATTAGACTAGTTCTAAAACCTGCATGATTTATGTGTATTCCAACCATTAGTAATAACTGAAGGTGGTTTAGGTGGATCGCTATTTCGCTTTTTCTTGAAAAAAGGCATTTCTCCTCATAGTTGTTCATCACCAAAAGCGCCCTACTGTCCCCCGTCGCAGCTTTTTCCGTCTCGTGACATCGTCTTCACGAAAAACAGACGCCTTAGAGAAACTCCGAAATCTCTTTACTGCAAAGCACAAAGTGCAAACCCATAAAGTAATTAACTTGAAATCATAATCAATACTCCATATACTCGACTTCCATCTTACTTACCTCGTACAGTCCCAAAACTGCCGCAACAAAGTATAAGCCACAATATAGTAATGTGTAATTTCAAGTGGTCTTAAATTCTCATCAAATGTCACGCTGCCTTTGTATTAATAACCTAACGACGATTAAAATTCACCATAACTCATAATACTTGTAACAATAATCAACAAATTCACGTTTTTACAACTCTCTCATTTTAATCGCCCTATTCTTCGTTATTGCAACAACAAAAACAACACTTGAGCTAAACACAAAGTTTACACGAAACCCGATAAAATTCAATTACTCATTTCAAATTTACTAACAATTAAACCGAATAAAAACAAAACGAAGGAAGGAAATAATATTAAGATATAATAGCTGTTAAGTAAAATACTTATTAAATACTCGGGAAGAATTTTGATTTCAGTCTTCAATACAACAAAAAGAAGTTGACAGTCCGAATTGCTGGTTGTAACGTTATATTAAGTAGTGTATTAAAATAGAACGGAACTATGCTATAGTTGTATTTGTTGTACATTAAGTGGGAAGATGTTAAGCGATGATAAGTATGTGCAAAAGGAACTCGGCTCGAGGGAGACAGGTTGACAGGTTGCTCGTTCACTTTTTGCAAGAATGAATCTCGGGAAATAATAATAACAAATGACCCACCTTCGCAAAAGACGAAGAACGGGTATAGGTGGGCAAAAGGTGGCTCTCTCTCGTCTCGCACGAACTTTTGCTCGTTCTGTCTGTCTTTTACTAGCCGACTTCGCTTTCCTCACTCATGATTTCTGAATTTCTGACAAGAAGAGGTTTCAAAAATTCATGAAAGAATTATTGTGGGTTTTAAAAAAAAATTTAGAAAAAGGATGGAAGGGCAGGATGGTGGCAGATCCTGATGGTGGTGATATGTGTAAATTGAATTTTCTCGATGGCCCATATGGTATGTGATCCATGACTATTAAAATACGAGTGAGTTTGCGAGATGATGAGTTTATTATAAATCATATATGTATTTTTCAGACATTTTTTTATATCTCTTTCTTTTAATAGTTCGCAAGGGTATCTTTAATGTTTTGCAATAATTACATAAATACGAAAGAAGTTTAGGTTTGTAGTTTTGTATGAATGTTTGATAAATAAGGATCAAATGATAAGCAACAAGTCAAGTCGTAGCAAATTACTTCGACAGAATCATTGGTTGTATCTTGTATGGCTGGATGGAATACGTATCAATTGACATAGTATATAGTATGTTACTTATTTTACTAAAAGCTGTTAGTCAGAAATGAAGGTTTCGGCCAGTGTGTACTTTAAATTTTGTTTGATACAGATTTTTAAATAATATATTTTTATAAATGTTTATCAAAAGAAAATATGATTCCAACAAATTTTATATTTTGCGTTCGCGTTCTACGTATGAATGAAGTAAGCTATGTTGTTAAAATAAAACCACAGTCTGTGCCTCACCATCAGTAGATCGATCACAATCTATTACTCTTCCTCTGGTTAGATATCATTATTTAAATGGTTAATTATTATTATTTTGACTGACCTAATAGATTGTATAATTAAGTGCACCTTGTAATTGTACAGCAGAGTTCATTCAGAAAGCTGAAAGACTCTCACTCGAGGAATCGAATCAATTGAAGGAATATACAGCGTGTGCTTTATGCATATATGCATGGTATTTTACATATGGTTTCAGTGTTTTGTACATATGACATAACAAATCACATTTTGGAGTTTTGAATGCAATCTACTGAACGATTACGAATATTACGATTACGAATATCACATGTGATATGAGATTCTATATTTAATTGTGCCTGATTACATAATAATTGAGAGCTATAAAGTGAGAACTGTTTTGGCCTTGTCCTTGATTTACAGAGTGACAGTCAATTCTCTGTGATCAAGTCAATCCAGTTGCCAGTTGTGTACATGCATAGTGTCTGATCTTGTGATGTATGACTTTTTGCTACGCTTTGCTGTAGCAATGTGAACGTGGAACACTTATCATATTGTAGTAGAAGCATAAGCATTAGTTTTTGTTTGAGAATTTGGAAATTACTTTTCTTTGGCATGCTAACGTTGAATTGCATAGACAGCATCAGGTAAATTGCAATCGTAGACACACTGGATGTGGACTGTTTAAATTAAAAAGCCCCATGAACGAATATCTGCGTTTTTTAATGTAAGCATTTCATAATGAGTTATTGAACGTAGATAGGGAATAATATTTGTTTTCTTTATAAGGAAAGTGAAGATGAAAAATATCCCAATGGCTTATTCGTTGTATTTTAGTATTTGATACTTTCCTTTGATTTCGTAGTTTCTAAACGAGTAAAAACTCAATGTAAATTGTATAATTGCATGTATTGGATGGATGCAAAGGGAGTTAGAGTTAACTAAGGTGGTTTAGTTTTTATATGAGAAATTCAACGTACACCGTACAAATAATTCAGTGGCCGTTGGTAGTACACGTGGAGTAATTTTTTGTTTAGCATTATAATGACACTAATACACATTCACTTATATGTTGTCAGTAATCCATAATATCCTTAGTGGGTGCAAACTGTGTGCTGCATAAGTATTTATATTGCATTATTATATTGATATTGAGTCCATAAACTCGTAATTCATTCCTGGAAACTGTACTATAACTGGATGAATTGCTTGATATCAGTCTGAACTGCTTCATATGAGTAATTAAGCAAATATTTAGTTTGGACTCTGATCTCTGATTTTCGTGTAAATCTTGTGGTTCAGGTAGATATGTCAAACAATCATTCTGCCATATGCTTATTTATATGCGTATTTAAGTCAATTTAACGTCATTTAATCCTCTAAACAAACAAACATACAACTACTTTTATTTAGTTGCAATATGCAAATCAAACGACTGAATTACTCTGCTTATTTCGTTATTATCCAGCTCCAGGTCATGTTAATTGCATTGTATGCATTAAGATCTAAATCTTCATTCACAAGATGGGTTTACAAATACCAGAACCTGCACATTTGCAAATGGTTAAAATACTCCATATGATGTTGGTATGAAGATTCGAAAATCTCTAAAGGCACTCTGGAGTTTTTTTTTGCTATGAATAGAAGATTACATGGCAATCACTTTGCTAAATCTGCTGACGAGTTCTTCAAGCTTCTAGCCACTTCTAGGTAGACCTCAACTTCAACACAAAAACATTACGTCATCATAATAGTCTGGAGTCGCTATGTATTAATGTATTATCCTCATCACCATCCACTATACTTATAGTTATTTTGAGTCTCCAGCCAGGTCCAAAGACTCATAAGAATGCATTGGAAAACCCTCTTTTGATGTTTTTTCATTGAAACCTTGAAAAGTTGTTGACTCAGCAAAACCTGAACAACTTTGAAGGAGAGCGTGCAAAAACTTTTTTTATTTTTGCATTCATTCAAAATTATAATCTTAACGCCTGCGTTTGAGTCTTATTGGAAAATTCGATATTAAGATACTTCAAATCTTACAACACTAGCCAGAAACACCTCGATCTATATACAGTCTTTACACGTCTTCCTAGCACGTAAACTCGTTATTGATGCGCCATTATAAATCTAATCAAGATGAAGAAACTATAAAAGTCACCATTGAATTACTGTCATTTAAGCTGGTTCTTGGATAATCTTACTTTTTCCTACTTAAATGGGAAACTCTTATGCTTCTGCAGTCTGCAACACCGGGTATTCCCCATTATTGCTGAAACACTTCCTGCTATGAAATGAAATGACGTGTCATTGCTTATACAAGCTACAACGTTACAACCAGTTAATCCTTGCTTGATTAAATGCTGGGTTTCCAAGAATAATATTCAAGATTTCACATAGAACGAGCTTGTAGAAAAACTTTTTCAACCGATTACTTAATCAATAATTAAACCTCTCTTGCTTTGTTTCACATATCCTCCAGCTACACAATAAATGTAGTCCTCACTCTCAACTTCATGAGGAACAGCGCCAGTGAGAGTTTCGTTGGATCATTTCTCAGTAATTTTCAGTCATCATTACATTAATTTATTTCTTTTAAGTCTCACACAACCATATTTGCAATCAGCAAATCTGCAGAGAGCAGATATGAATCGCATTCAAGAATTCCAAAGAAATTTTGGAATCGTACGCATACATGCGTTCGGTTTCAGTAACTGATATCAATCATATGCCATTTTCACGTCTTTTAATTTTAGTCTTGTTGAATTGCATTGCTTTTTTCTGCAGTTTAGTTGGCAGTCCATTTGAGAAACAAAGATTAAAGCACAGCACAGGCTAGATATCGTTGTAGGGAGTTGGATTTACAATTTACACATTCGTGTTGTCATTTCGATCAGAAAGATACAGAAAATAATAAGCCGAATGCCCACCACGTGGATCTAGTAAAAAATGCAGTGTTGAAAATATAAAAAATGCATATTTTACGTCTGATTTTCATGTGAAGCTAACAGCATAATATCCTTAGCGTCTAGAGAAGTATTTCCCAAACCCTTAACAGTTGCACAAATAGATATGCAATGAATATAAACACATTTTGTTCTCTCCCGATCCCATTTCTCGCTAGTACATGTAAACTTCCAAGTAGAGGTGTATTTTAGTGTATACGACTTAGCTCAGCTGAGTTTTAGACCTGTTGAACAAGTTCATTGTGATTTAGTTTTTTAGTGTGTGTAGAGTAAAACAGAGTCTTCTTGGCAAAGCTGATAATGAATTAGGAAGGTTAAAGGAAATTAAGGTTAAAAAGTATTCCCCGAGTTATAGTGACGCTTCCAAGCTTCCATGTGAATAGGGAAAAACTATCTTTTTCTGAATATCTGAATATCTACTGAATAGCTCGTAGCTTAAGGTTAGTGGTTCTATAGCACACATACTGTGGATGATGTGTCCAAGATTCTGATTGTAAGACATGAATATGATTTCGTAATACGCTTATACATCCTAACATCCTCTTCTATCTACTTTTATGAACCTCTCCATAACTGGTCTTTTACAGACAGTGAAGATACGTCCACCGAGCTACTACTACTACTTCTTCTTCTACTACAGCTAAAAGGCTAAAACATTTCTTTTCAGCCTCTACCACCAATAAGTGTTTGTTACTAACTATCTCTGTAATCTATATCCAAACCAAAGTGTCCTCCTCAGAAGAATTAACATTTAACTTTTGTGGTTTGTCAGCCGTTTGGTTCTTCTCGTATAAAAATCACGACCGTCTGTGCCTTAAAACACTTTTACAAAACTACCACTAGTTTGCCTTCAGTGTACATTTTGTACTTGGGCCCTTAAGCTTATCGCGTGTTCACAATCTTACATTATTAACATTATTCAGTCCTTTTCATGAAAACAGTTTGTCCTAGTCCCTCAGTCTCAATAAAGCTAAAGTAAATAGAACAAATATTATAGTGTGTTCCTCTGGAATACTCGCAAACTTCCCTTCTATGCAGTGTAATTTCATTCTGCTTAAAAGTGATCAGCTGCAGGTCGATAAGCAATCGACAACAAAGGCTTGTGAATTTCGTAATTAATAAAGAGTGTAAAGTGCATGATACAATAATAATACCGCATTAAGTACTATATATTCGTTCTACAAACCGCACAGCAATAGCAAAGTCATTCAAAAAGCAGAATTCCAGCATTGCAGTATCAATCACCCGACCCGACGAGTAGTCTCTTTATGTGAATGTAAATTCCTCTCTATCTCCCGTCGTCGTCGTATAGTGTCCAGTGTCCAAGTTTTATCTGTTGAGTAAAAACCTGCAGAGAGAAGAACACGTCACATGATAAAGCACTCCATGCACACACAATAATTGTACATTTATTTTGCATAGTATTAAATGCCAAGGCTATACAATAATATATAGTTACTTGGTCTCAACCTGAGTGCGTGTGACGTGAGTCTCCAGCCACAGCAGCAGCAGCAGATTCGCATTCACCCTGTTAACTTTCGTCTCCTCTTTATACTTCCTCAGCAGACCAGCACACTGCTGACTGCTCTTCGTTAAACCTTCAACCAACTTTATCAGCAAGGGAGACATTTTACTACACATTTGCAGATTCGCAGATTCGCAGCTTCACCTCGCAAAATTTTCAGAAGTTTCAAAATTTGGAATTAAACAAGCCCTGCAATGAGTAACGTTGAAGAACAAGTTGTTGATGCGGCAGCTACGGCAGCAGCAGCAGAAGGAGTCTTTGAAATCTTCGGATTAAGTTTTGGATTTTTCGACATTGTCCTACTGGCAAGTCTTGCTGCTGCTGGACTGTATTGGCTGAAAAGTCGAAGTGGATCTGGATCTTCAGATTCAGCTGATAAGTTCCAGCATTATTCTATACAGTAAGTTGCATTTTATTCATGTTGTAGTTTTCTTGTGGGGATTTTCATGGTAAAAGTCAAAGTTTCATGTTCAAATAGTTAGCAGTTTTAAACAATTGAATTCTTCCTCATAATATGTTCTGAAACATGAATTTCATTTTATGCTAAATTTGAAACTCTTGCTTCAAAAGTGTTGAGGAAAGGGATTTGAATTTCAATTTCAAATGAAGTTTCATAATAATTCTGTTGAAGAATTATGATACTGCCTTCGAGTGAAGTTATGCATGTTGACCTTCTGTCTACCTGATGATGATACTGTGATGAATGATGATATAGTAGGATAGTAGGAATAGCTGTGGCTTGTGGTGTGCAGCCACGAAAGACTAAATGTGACCAACCATTTTTGCTTTATACTTCATAGGACTCGAGAATGAACAATACTAGTTACTAGTATTAATAGTTAGTTAGTAGGGGTTTAAATCGCGTATATATTGCAATAAGAGTTAATACAGGAGTGCACACATAATAATAAACTCGCAAATTTCTCACAGTAGATGATGATGAGCACACACACGTGTGAAATCTGGATTCGCATCTACCTTTACCTTTGGTGCACACGTCACATAGAGTTTCAAGTTCAAAATTCTTGCACAAATGCAGATGTATGAATAGTATGCGTGTAGTAACTCCAGTGACGATGATGATGGAAGTGATGACAGAACAAATGAAAGGGCTGGTTTTGATAAAGTTAGATATAATTAGGAGAGAAACTTTAAGGTCTAGGAATGTCCTTGAGTAACTGAATGCCACTTGGACTAATTATAATTATTATTTAGTTAGTAGCTGGCTGATCAGACTTATTGTACTCGTATCGCACCTCTGGATATCTGTATGAATCCGTGTTTACATATAATGAATAGTCAATGAAAACGAAAATGGGATTTTATATTCAGAAATTGAAAGTCAAAAGTCATCTGACAATTAATGTACGATGTACGTAGGAGGTATCATGCATAAGATAGAAATCATAGTCATGGGTCATGGCTCATAAATTGACATAGCAAACTATCTGGAGGTATATAACACATAGAAAGTTTAAATTCGAATTTGAAATTAGGTGTGATTTGAAGAATTCCAATACGCAATGAAAGACTCCAGCATAGTTTATCAGATAGAAATATCTGAAGAAGATAATTTCGCAAGGTTCGACTGACAATGAGTTTTCGTTGTGACTCGAATGGGTAAATGCATGGGTGTAGTTTATGTAGTACAATTGTAAGCCTACGCATAGAGAATTTTGAGGAGTCAAATCTTTCCGGAGACGAAACATGCATTTATGATAACTGGTAAACATTACAAATAGAATTACAAGCAGTTATGATTTCAAGAATTCAACAATACTTGCATTGATATGTTATCTAGATATTTTTCTGCATAATTGGGATAAAATCTGAAGCAGTAGTTTAAAGTAAAACACTACAAATAGTTGAAAACTTATGAAATGAAATAACATTGATACTTCTAAACCTTTCAGGCCAACGACATTCAATACCAGACCCTCAGACAACAGTTTCATTTCTAAAATGAAAGCATCTGGAAGGAATATTGTTGTATTTTATGGAAGTCAAACGGGAACTGGAGAAGAATTTGCTGGAAGATTGGCAAAGGAAGCCCAAAGATATGGAATGAAAGGAATGGTCGCAGATCCTGAAGAATGCTCGATGGAAGAGTTAACTCAGATGAAAGATATTGACAACTCTCTGGCAATATTCTGCATGGCTACTTACGGAGAAGGAGACCCAACAGACAACGCTCAGGAATTTTATGACTGGCTTCAGCAAGGAGACTGTGATCTTGCTGGACTAAATTTTGCTGTAAGAATTCCTCCATTTTTGAAAATACCCAGGAGTTTTTATGATAAATGATGTTCATGCAAGCTCACAAAAATGAGTTTTCTTTGCTTGACTTATCTACGATTTAGCCACGTGGTTACTTAATTTTTGTTCTGAATGAAATCGGTTTACGCATGAACATCTAAGTTTAAAACCTGTTTGTAGGTGTTTCGCAATACACAATACCGAATGAATTACTAGAATTACTATGAAGTTAAATCTGCGTTTATCACGAGTACTAAAGAAGTTTTGTGGCTTCGAGTTCACACGATGTCTGATTTACTGATTTCATTTTTGAATTAAATCTAAATCGATGCATTTGTTTGCAATTTCATAGGTGTTCTCATTAGGAAACAAAACTTACGAACACTATAACGCTATGGGAAAATACGTTGATAAAAGGCTGGAAGAGCTCGGAGGTGAACGGGTGTTCGAATGTGGAATGGGAGATGATGATGCTAACATTGAAGAAGATTTTATCACATGGAAAGACCGATTTTGGCCAGCAGTTTGCGAAAAGTTTGGTGTGGAAGCGTCAGGTGAAGATGTTTCGATGAGGCAGTACAGACTGGTGACTCACGATGAGACTTTGGCCCCTGAGAAGATTTACACCGGAGAAATTGCCCGACTTCATTCGTATAAGAACCAGCGACCTCCATTTGATGCCAAGAATCCTTTTATGAGCAAATTGCTGGTGAACAGAGAACTTCACAAAGGGGGAGATCGTTCATGCATGCACGTCGAAGTTGACATTAAAGATTCAAAGATGCGTTATGACTCTGGAGATCACATTGCTGTGTACCCAGTTAACGATAGCAGTTTAGTACAACGTCTTGGTACTGCCCTTGGAGTTGATTTGGAGACTATTTTCTCTTTAGTTAATCTCGATGGTAGGTTACGATTTAGGGTATTATCAAACTTTGTCAAAACTGAATAATATTACCTTAAATATAATGTAATCATGAATCTTATTTTACAGAGGATTCCAGCAAGAAGCATCCATTCCCATGCCCATGCTCTTACAAAACAGCTCTGTCATACTACTTGGATATTACTTCAAACCCCAGAACCCACATTTTTAAAGAACTGGCTGAATATACAACTGATGAGAAGGAAAAGGAATTGTTGAAATTGATTGGAGGAAGTACTCCAGAAGGAAAAGAAAAATACAATTCATGGGTTGTAGCTGATAACCGTAACATTGTCCACATCTTGGAAGACTTGCCTTCGTGCAAGCCTAACTTGGATCACTTGTGTGAACTGCTACCAAGACTTCAAGCAAGATATTATTCTATTTCTTCCTCTCCAAAGGTGAAATTAATTTCAAAAATAATTAATGAAACAAAAAATGTTAAATGGACTTCAGTAACTTAAATTCGTTAAAATATTTAGGTGCACCCAACTAGCATTCATATCACTGCTGCTCTTGTCAAGTATGATACTCCAACGGGACGAGTAAATAATGGAGTTGCTACAAATTGGTTAGCAGAACTTGGGAAAAAAATCGTCGACGGAGGGGAAAATCCCAAACTTCCAGTTTTTGTTAGAAAGTCACAATTCAGGTAAATTAATAACTAATGTAACAATGCAACAAACACGGTGCTTACAAATACAGCAAGAGCGTCTTTTAAATTGTTCTGTAAATAGATTGCCTACTCGACCTCAGACACCCATTATAATGATTGGTCCTGGAACTGGACTTGCTCCATTCCGTGGATTTATACAAGAGCGAGCCTACCTTAAAGATGAAGGCAAACCGGTCGGGGAAAGTATTTTGTACTTCGGGTGTCGAAAGAAGGCTGAAGATTTTATCTATCAAGAAGAGATTGAGGAGTATGTGAAGAAGGATGTGTTAAAGGTATTCAAGTCTTAGATTAACAAAGCTTCACTGATTGAACTTAATAATTCTTATCGATTTGTGCCCTATTAGGTTCATGTGGCATTTTCAAGAGATCAACCACAGAAGGTCTACGTGCAAAATCTTCTTCAAGAGCATGGAAAAGAATTGTGGCGACTGATAGGACAGGAAAATGCTCATTTATATGTTTGTGGGTATGTAATTTGAACTTGCGATTTGAAACCCCCATATTGAATCAGCTGGGTCGAATTTGTTTGTAAACTTAAGTGTAATTCACCTTTATCCATTAGGGATGCAAGGCAAATGGCCAGGGATGTTCACGATGTGATTGAGAAAATTGTTCGAGATGAAGGTGGAATGCCCGAAGCGGAGGCATCGGCATACGTAAAGCGAATGGAAGCCCAGAAGCGTTATTCAGCAGATGTGTGGAGTTAATGTAATTATTTTAGTCGAATTCATACGAGTTTTAATTTTAATACTAGCATGAACAAAGTCATTCCACGCGCCAATCAATTTTCCAGTTTTAATCAAACAGTAATAATAATATTTACAGATTTACAATTACAATTTAAGACTAATCACTTCCACTGAAGGCATCCTAGCACAGAAGTAAAGTCGTTAATAGTATTTTGTATCTATTGTCAGAATAACTATCTTCCACAAGACAATATTACACCTTAATGTAATACTGAATTATATTCCAGTTTTACTTAAGTTACAATCAGCGGCAATAGATTTAACTGTCCTAAGCAAGTGCCTTCAGAGAGAATTTAAAAAATACTCCTGTGCCGTGTGCCTCCAGCTACCTAACCAACTTGACCAATCGTTTTGTGGCGTTCAATCACTAACCGATAGTCACACCATCAAGAACACCAGCAATGGTCTTGTATTTCTTATTTTCAGGTTATTACCTAGTGTACTGTTTTAATTTAATGCTACTTTTCAACTGCTGCACTAGCTGTTCAAGATCTTTCTACGATCGATTAAGTATATAGACTCCAAATTTAAGGTCACAAGTAATGAAGAATAAATAAATTATTTTACGCTAAAATCTTAATTGCATTTTTTATTTTCCAATAAGAACAGTATATTTACAGATAAATTAAATGAAAAACGCAAGTCCCAATCAACATAAATAAATGATGATGACTTAAGATAATTAAGAGTACATAGTGCCTAATACCCACAATTATGCATGTCATGATATTTCAACATGAATCACTTAAACAATACAGTAACATAATGTAAAATTTGCTATACTTTTCGATACTAATTCTCAGTTGCTCTACAACTACAATAATAAGAATCAAAGTTGTATAATGTTTTCACCCATTTCACAATCGGCGTTAATTTGGAAAAAATTAGCCACACTTTACGCTGCGAAATAATTTCCTACATACAGGTAGTCATTAAAAACCAAATGAAGTTCGTGAAGAAAAGTTAAACTATACACTTGATATATTCTGAAATGAAGTACAACCATCACCACAATATGTAGAAAACTACATGATTACGAATAACTTTTAAGAATTGAATATTGTACTGCAGAATTTGCCTACACCAACCATCATAATCTCAATAAAAAACTATACGTCAATTCACACGGCACGTGAAAAATTGATGCCAAGTTCTAATTTATACACAGATCCTAGTTGTGTAAATTCTACTTCTATTTAGCTACACATTTTGATTACCAATTTGATTTAAAATATATTAAATAACCGATATACTTTCGATTAAGACGTATATCGAACAAAATTCCAGATTCTTAACTCTCGATTGCGAACATAACTATCTGGTTGTTGTTGGACGGTTAAAAGCACGGACCTCCAACGAGTATCGGAAATAATTATCATACGAAATAGGAGTTTAAATAGTATGCATTGACCTAAAATGATATCTCAGCAGTGGTTGTCAGGGCACAGTTAATGGAAATCACGGGGTCAGGACTTGAGAATTAATGTCGCTAACATTTCTAGTTGCATTCAATGATGAAATATCAATATCTAATTTATGAGTGTCATCACTACGAGCAGAAGACACATCTGTCTCTTCAGATGAAGCCGAAGCATCATAAGCTTCATCATTTCCAAGTGCTACAGCATCGAATGCCTCTGAGAGTTCCGGCATATAGTCTTCTGGTCTGTAATATTCTGCTTCATCTATCCACTTAGCGTAACCATTCTTTATCAACTCCTCATTAATGAATACATGGGTCTGCAACACACAAAACACGGATTAAAAGGAATTGGAGTTTAGTGACAGGTTCTGAAAATGTTCAAACGTATGTGAACACCACTTACATGATTCTCGTTAAGCTTGTACAAATGAATTAAAGTCACAGCGTCTTTAGCTGAATAGCCTACTACATTTGTCTGTAAAACTTGTCCATGGCATAGTATCTTAAAAAAGTTAATAGCATCTTCAGACCATCCTTCTTCTTCATTAATTGGAGTCAAATTAGCCAGTCGACATTCCGTTGCTTGGAAGGGAATCGTTACAAAATCAACTCGAATTTGTCGCAATGATTCTATGGGTACGTTAACGTATCCTCCGATGTCGACAAGTCTAGCAGTCACTTCCGGATGTTCATCTTCGACAGTCACTACCTCAGCCCGTACCCATTCTTCGTCATTTATATGAGCAACACAAATAACACCAGCTGCAAGTAAAAGAACAATTGTCAATTTTAGTTTGATACGATACCGGTAGTTGTAGTGTATTACGCTTCTCTTTTTTAATATAACAACTAGTCAGTGAATGTTATTCAAACAAACAGATAATTGAATTCGGAAAATGTTAAATTCGAATCGATTTAAATAAATATTTCTACTTTAGAAAATAAATTAACCATAATTAACGTAATAAAAAAATAAGATGCGTAAAGACTGATTCCAATTCAACCAAGTAATTATGAAAAGTCTTTGTGTGCCAAAATTCATGTTTTTTACCCTCAAACTCATTGGCCGTGCTCTCCATGTCTAAAAGTCTTTTGAACATTTTCCAATTCAAAAGACATTGACTTCTGACACATTTACGCTTAATTCCTGTCTACATATTTCTAACGAATTCTACACTGTGTTATTGTCTTTTAACGACTGACAATTGTTTATTCTCCTCATATATTGAATATATTCACTACTAATACAAAAGTTTACGTGGAAATTGCATTATATGACTGAAGCATGCCATGTTCAGACAAATAAATAATGATCGAATCCCGCAATATATTAAAACTGCAACAAAATAGTTTTGGAATGAATCACTCACGATTGAATGGTCTGGATAACTTAGGAGCTCCCACTGGAAGGTCATAAAGCGACTTTAAAGCTTCATGAAGTCTGGACAACGCAGGATATGTAGGATGTGTTGGTTGTTGTACAAAAATGTGATCAAGGCTAACAACACAACTGACGGTCACATCATTGACCACTCCTTCAATTAAGTTGAGCTGAAAGAGTCAAATATTTAATTTTAGCGACCATTCATTTACTTTTCTTACAAATACCATAAAAACATAAGCATCCCAATTACTTTGTTGTTAGATGGCAGAAAAGAAATTGACGCAGGAATCCTGTCAATACTGGGATTCACTTGCTCCAATGTCAAATGGGGGAATCTTTTGATTGGAAATCTTTCACGGATCATACCAATCGCCTTGTCAATTTCAGAGCAAACTCCTGTAACCAAATTAAAAGCATGTTGTCAACTCGGTCATAAACTCTCGAAGAGAATATGTCGCGTTTCATCCAACATGCAACACACAAACACACAATCCGAGTTGTACATATATCATATATCGTTGATCGAGGTCATTCGGTTTTAAAGGACCAAGCTGTAAAAGTGAAAGGGACCATAATATCATATTGAAAAAGGAAATGCAGGGAAACCTTTTTGTCAATGCAAGACTACCTGAGATAGAAGAGACCTGCCACATGGACTTCTAGTCTAGTTGTCTCGTGGTAATGCTTAGCATGTCTCATATCACAACCACCACCACCACCAACATCACCGTATGGTGCAAGTCTCCCATATTACACGGCAGCAGTCTCAACCATGAAAAATGTAAAGAAGTGAGAGTACTGAAAGCATTTTTACCTTCGACAGCACAAATCTTTCGACCTGCTCCAACATGATGCCTCTTAACGATGATATTAGCTCCAGTATTGATCTTAATTTTATTAACAAAAGTTCCATATCGTCCAATAAGTCTGCCAACGATAACTTGAGGGATTTCAAATTCATAGATCATGGCATGGTTAGGAAGGACTTTCCCGAGAGAGTCTGAATAAGCCGTGTAAGTGCTGTACGGAGGACAAAGGTGCCACTGGGTGACTTGAGTTTCTGTCGCATTCAGACTATCCGGTGGGGTCAAATCCGACCCCCCTTTCCCACTATCGCTCGCACTTGAATATTCTTCTTGCTCACTTAAGCAATCGGAAATTACTGAAGGGGCCAAGTCTCCCCCCAAACTTCCAGTTCCATTCTCAGAACTAACTTCAGACGACTCGCCGATGGCAACTACCGAATTCTCCTCCATGGCTTATGTTTCTAGAATAATAATTCCTCCGGCGGCTCTACTACTACTACTAATATTCCAACGTGTGCGGCGAGCTCACTGTATATTAATATGTTAATGTAGGTCGAGACTACGTGGTTGACTGTATATATATCGTATTATATATGTACCAGAGAACTGCGTAGAACTCACGATGATAAATACACGCTGGTGCTCCTTCTTCTTCTTCTTCTGTATGCGTATGTTTACAAATCCTCGTCTCGCAATCTGGACTGGGGTTTTAGTAGGTAATTTCGATCTCCGAAGGACAATTCCACACGGAGCGACTTGGAGACACGGTGAGGGTTCGAAAGAAAGGTTTCCGAGAGCTGTGGGAGGAGTATTTCCAGAGAAAGAGGTCGAAATATGGCGAGGCGGCTGCCGACGACACACGTGTTAATGCGGCGAGTGTAGAAATGGATGGAGGAGAGAAATGTGTTTCCTGAGGCATGAAAGTCTGGCGAGGAATGATCAAATGATGAACATGGGGCGCCTCACTCGCTCTCGCCTCCCTCTCTCCCTCACAGTCCTTTACCTCACTTAACTCTTTCCTCCCAACCTGGGTCGGATTCATTCACAACATAACCGGTCTCAGAGGCTGCTGTGTCTCTTGGTGCAATGAAAGACTTTTACTACTACCACTGCTTCTTTTTACGAAATACAGCACTGCCAGGCACTGCCAGCACTGGTGAGATGAGACTTTAAATGTGTCCACTGCTGCTGCTGCTGTAGTATTAAATTCGCGAGGACTATGCTACAGACTACAGTGATACGCGGAATTGGAAGTTCAGCAGTGGCATCTCCATTCTTATCAATGTAACTATTAAGCAGTTCATTGGGTATGAAATGAATATGATGATGATCTGTTTCATGAGTATGAAATTAGGTTTTAAAGCAATTAAGGATAAGCGGTGTAAGTGTAAGTTATCGATGGTCGCAAGATGTTAGGATATAATGTGAGTATGTTAGTATTAGTAAGTATATGATTTGTAATCTAC
>Ga0194135_10001022_pt1 | contig 16381 bp, 14 predicted proteins | sample LitLau_LLRF_2013_FD_134024 | JGI IMG/M metagenome (GOLD analysis project Ga0194135, IMG submission 134024) | Freshwater sediment microbial communities in response to fracking from North America - Little Laurel Run_MetaG_LLRF_2013 (version 2) | ecosystem: Environmental > Aquatic > Freshwater >...
CCTCCAGGCGGGTGGGCGGGCAAACGGGGTCGGTAAAAACAGCCGGCAAACAATAGGACCGGACGCCCGCAGGCGTCCAGCCCGTTGCGCTTACTTGCTGGCCCAGGCGTTGAAGCGCTCTTCCAGCTCTTCGCCATGATCGACCCAGAACTCCACGTTCATCGCCAGGGCGTCCTTGAGGTTCTGTTCCGAGGTCGGCACCCACTGCGCCAGCGCCGGGTCGAGCTTGGCCGCGGCCAGGGTGTTGGTCGGGCCATAGGGGATCTGCTTGACGTAGTCGACCTGGACCTCGGGGCGGTTGGCGAAGGCAATGAAACGCTTGGCCTGATCCACGTGTTTCGAGCCCTTGATGATCGCCCAGTAATCCATGCCGTACAGGCTGCCGGGCCAGACCACCGCCTGGGAGGCGCCACCCTGGGCCGCGACGGCGATACGCCCGCTGTAGCTGGAGGTCATCACCACATCACCGGCGGCCAACCACTGCCCCGGCTGGGCCCCGGCTTCCCACCACTGGATGTAGGGCTTGAGCTCGGTCAGCTTGGCGAAGGCCCGCTCCACCCCTTGCGGCGTGGCCAGGACCTTGTACACGTCCTCGACCTTGACCCCGTCGGCCATCAGGGCGAACTCCAGGTTGTACACCGCGCGTTTGCGCAGGCCGCGCTTACCGGGGAACTGTTTGACGTCCCAAAAATCCGCCCAGGATGCAGGGGCCTTGGCCAGCTTGTTGCGGTCATAAGCTATGGCCACGCTCCACACCAGCACCGCCGAGCCGCAGGGCTGGGCGGCATCGGGAATCAGCTGGTCGGCACGGCCCAGGGCCTTCCAGTCCAGGGGTTCGTACATGCCTTCGTCGCAGCCGCGCATCAGGTCCGGGCCTTCGATCTGCACCAGGTCCCAGTCGACGTTGCCGGTGTCGACCATGACCTTGATCCGGGCCATTTCGCCGTTGTATTCGCTCTGGATCAGCTTGCTGCCATCGGCCTTGCTGAAGGGTTGGAACAACGCCACGTCCTGGGCTTTTTGTCCGGCTCCGCCGTACGCCACGACCACCATGTCGGGGGCTGCCTGGGCCTTGTTCTGAATCAGCGGCTGGCCCAGGGTCAAACCCAAGGCCAGGCTCAGGGCCAGGAAAGAACAACCGTGCTTGCGGGTGAGCGCTTTCATTCTGTGAATCCTCGTCGCGGTGCCACACCGGCAGGCGCCGGCACGGCCCTTTTTTATTGTTGTGAGGTTCGCGCCAAAAGCGGGCGCAGGTCGAAGCTACTGCAAGCCTTAGTAAAAAAACAAGTTGATTTTTTACTGTCGGTAAATTTTGATAGGCCAACAATAACAACGCCAAGGCTGTGCTCCCCTGCCCTTGGCCCGCCTGGAGTCACCCGCAATGACCAGCGCCTTCCCGCACCTGTTCGCACCCTTGCAGATCCGTGGCAAACGCCTGAAGAACCGCATCATGTCCAGCGGACACGACACCTCGATGCCCACCGATAACCTGGTCAACGAACAGCTGATTGCCTACCACCGCGCCCGGGCCGAAGGCGGCGTCGGCCTGATCGTGCTGCAGGTGGCCGGGGTCCACGACAGTGCGCGCTACACCAGCCACGTGCTGATGGCCACCGACGACGCCTGCATCGACGGCTACCGGCGCCTGGCCGAAACCTGCCACGCCCACGGCACTGTGGTGCTGTCGCAGATCTTCCACCCGGGGCGGGAAATCATGGAGTCCGCCGACGGCCTGCTGGCGGTGGCCTACGCCCCTTCGGCGGTGCCCAACGAACGCTTCCGGGTCATGCCCCGGGCCCTGGACCAGGACATGATCGACGAGATCATCCAGGGCTACGCCGACGCCGCCCGGCGCCTGCATCAGGCCGGGCTGGACGGCGTGGAACTGGTGGCCAGCCACGGCTATCTGCCGGCACAGTTCATCAACCCGCGGGTCAACCGCCGCACCGACGGCTACAACGGCGAACTGGAGCAGCGCCTGCGCTTTATCCGGGAAATCCTCGACGCCATGCGCGCCAGCACCGATGCCGAGTTCATCATCGGCCTGCGGATTTCCGCCGATGAACGCGACCCCGAAGGCCTCACCGAAGACGAATCCCTGGCCGCCGTGCAAATGCTGCAAGGGCAATTGGACTACGTGCACATCGTCGCCGGCACCTCCGCCTCCCTCGGCGGCGCGGTACACATAGTCCCGCCCATGGCGGTGGAAGCGGCTTATCTCGCCCGGGAAGCCGGCACCTTCAAGGCCCAGCTGTCGATCCCGCTGTTCGTCACCGGGCGCATCAACCAGCCCCAGGAAGCCGAGGCGATCATCGCCAAGGGCCAGGCCGATGTGTGCGGCATGACCCGCGCGCTGATCTGCGACCCGCAGATGCCCAACAAGAGCGACAGCGGCCGAGCCGAGGACGTGCGCGCCTGCATCGCCTGCAACCAAGCGTGCATCGGCCACTTCCACAAGGGCCTGCCGATCTCCTGCATCCAGCACCCGGAAACCGGCCGCGAACTGCTCTACGGCCAGCCTAAGCCCAGCGCTCGCGGCAAACGCATCCTGGTGGTGGGCGGCGGCCCGGCCGGGATGAAAGCCGCTGCGGTGGCCGCCCAACGCGGCCACCGCGTGACCCTCTACGAAGCCAGCGCGCAACTGGGCGGCCAGATCCAACTGGCGCAACTGCTGCCCCGGCGCAGCGAATTCGGCGGCGCCAGCACCAACCTGCAACGGGAAATGCAACTGGCCGGTGTCGAAGTGGTGCGCAACACCCGGGTCGACCGCGCCCTGATCGAGCGCGAAAACCCCGACCACGTGATCATCGCCACCGGCGCCCAGCCCTACTGGCCGAACTTCGAACGCGGCGGCGACCTGCAAGTGGTGGACGCCTGGCAAGTACTGCGCGATGAAGTGCAACTGGGCCGCAGCGTAGTGGTGGCCGACTGGCGCTGCGACTGGATCGGCCCCGGCATCGCCGAGCGCCTGGTACGCGCCGGGCACCAAGTGCAACTGGCAGTCAACGGCACCCACTGCGGCGAAAGCCTGCCGCTGTACGTGCGCGACCAACTGGCCGGCGAACTGCACAAACTGGCGATCCCGATCATCCCCTACGCCCGCCTCTACGGCTGCGACGACAGCACCGTGTACCTGCAACACACCGCCAGCGGCGAACCCATGCTGCTGGAAAACGTCGACAGCCTGGTGCTGTGCCAAGGCCACCAATCGGTGGACGACCTCGGCCACCAACTCAAAGGCCTGGTGCCCTTCCAACGCATCGGCGACTGCCTGGCACCGCGCACCGTCGAAGAAGCCATCCATGAAGGCTTGAAAGTCGCCTGGGCGCTTTGAGGCTGCTTTATACTCCAGGGCTTTTGCAGGACGGGCGCCCGGACGCGCCCGTTCACCTGGTCCGGAGCCCGCCATGAATCAAAGCAGCAAGACGCCGCCCGCGAGCACCGCGCCCGAGCCCGGCAGCGACAACCAAGCCCCTGGCGGCCCGCAGTTTCTTGGCACCCGCATCCGCGGCCTGCGCAAACGCCGCGGCCTGACCCTGAGCGAACTGGCCCAGCAGAGCGAACTCACCGCCGGCTACATCAGCCAACTGGAACGCAACCTCGCCTACCCCTCCATCCCCGCCCTGTTCAACATCGCCCGCAGCCTGGGCGTTACCATCCAATGGTTCTTCGCCAGCGAAACCCAGACCGCGCCAGAGGACCAAGGCTATGTAGTGCGCAAGAAACAGCGGCTGCAGGTGAATTATGAGAACGGGATTATCGATCAGCTGCTGACCCCACAGCCGACCCGGCAGTTGGAGTTTTTGCACTCACGCTTTCCGCCGGGGACGTACAGCAAGGAGAGTTACAGCCATGAGGGCGAGGAAGCCGGGTATGTGCTGTCGGGGAGCTTTGAGCTGTGGGTGGGCGAGCGGTATTTTCAGTTGAGTGAGGGGGATAGCTTTAGTTTCTCCAGCCAGGAACCGCATAAGTATGGGAACCCTGGGGAGGAGGATGCGGTGGTGTTGTGGGTGATTACGCCGCCGACGTTTTGAGCGAGGGATGCTGAGCGCTAACGTCGTGTAACGCTCTTTTCTTACTGATAACTAGCTGTCACGGGGCTGGGAAGTAGAACTGCTGCCGCAACCACTCGCTGAACTGGACCTCGGTCAGCGGAGCGTGGTGCTCGCCCATTTCATTCCAGGCTCGGTTAATCATGTGCTCCCAGTTTCGGGCGACTTCCATGAGTGGCGCTGCTGCTCCCCAAAAATGTCCGGCCTCAAGTGTTGCCCTGACTCGACCGTTTAGCTCAGCAAGGGTGGCGGTGTCTTCCAGATAGCGACGCCCAGCTTCTAGCAATTTTCTGAACTCGATGATTTCAACGGTCATGTCTGGTCCCTTAAACAGAGCGTTTGGATAAGCAGATTTGAGGTTGATGAGGAGGATATCTGCTCGTCTGTTGTCACTTCACCCGGGGCTAGCGTAGTCGTATGCAGTAACAGCGTCTTCTTGCGGCCAAATGCAGACATTCAGCACCTACGAATTAAGGGCGATCCAGTCAATTTTAGAGTTCACTCCCACAGCGCATCCGCTAGGCTGCCAGTACGTTTTCGCCGTTACGACTATGCTCACAATTCTCAGGGCTGCTACTGGAACCTAGGAAGCAGCCGTAATTTGGCTAGCATAAGGAAGAAGGTTCATGGTTCAGGTAGGAGCAAGATGGTGGACATTTGATTTTCATACGCATACCCCTGCCTCAATGGACTATGGACGCCATGAGCCTAACTTACGAAATACAGTAACTCCAAGAGAATGGTTGATCTCGTTTGTAGAGAAAAAAATAGAGTGTGTAGCGGTAACGGATCACAACACCGGATCATGGATTCAGCGTCTTCAAGAAGAAGCTTTAGTTCTGAGAAGTGAAGGGAAAAGTATATATATATTTCCAGGCGTAGAGATTACAGCCAATGGCAATACTCATATCCTTGCTATTTTTGACCCCTCTAAGACTTCTGACATCGTACAGGCTATCGTTGGCGCTGCTAAATTTAGAGGAGAGTATGGAAATAGTGATGCTGTCGCAGGTGAAAGCGCAGAAAATATTGCAGAGGAAATTATAAAATTAGGAGGTGTTGCGATTCCAGCCCATGTAGATATGAAGGCTGGAATGTGTCAACTTCAGTCCACCCATACTATAAGTCAAATTTGTAAAAAGTCCTCTGCAATTGAGGTGATTTTTCCAGAAGGTGGTCGTGGGCCAGAACATAACGAATGCCTTAGGCGTTACAAGTCTTTAGACTTAGAGTTAGCAGAAGTCATTGGATCTGATGCGCATCGACCCGAAGAAGTTGGTAGAGCTTTCACTTGGGTAAAAATGTCCAGCCCAACTATTGATGGATTAAGACTGGCCCTGATTGACGGCGCATCCTCCATTAAAAGGTCTAGCGCGATCGACAGCAACCCAAACGCGATTCCAAATAATGTGATTCATTCTATATCTATAGATAAGGCTAAATACTGTGGCAGAGGCAAGCCGCTAGTAATAGAATTTAACCCTTGGTTAAATTCTATTATTGGAGGGCGTGGAAGTGGCAAGTCTTCCGTTCTTGAGTTTATCAGACTGGGATTAGGACGAGACAGAGACTTATTAGATATCGTAGGCCGAAACGAAGTTAAGGATACTTTCGCGCGCTTCGCACAAAAATCACCTAGCCGTGATGCCGAGGGCGTCCTCCTTAATGAAACAACCATTAGCTGTGCGATCCAAAAGGAAGGGGCTTTTTACCTTTTGAAATGGACGCCTAACGCCCCAAAAGTGCTAATTTTCAAATGGGATGGGCAAGAGTGGAAAGCTGAACAGGGCGATGCTCGTAGTAGATTTCCTGTGAAAATTTTCAGTCAGAAGCAAATATATGACATTGCCAAAAACCCAAGCGCCTTAATAAAGATTATCGACGAAACCGATATTGTCGATTTATTTAGCTGGAAAATGGCATGGGCTGAAAAAGAGAATAAATTTCTGTCTTTGTGTAGTCAGAGAAGAGCCCTTCAAGGTCAAGCGGCCAATAGAAATACTCTTGAAGGCCAACTAGCAGATGTAATCCAAAAGATTGGAATTATTGAATCTTCTGGGCATGCACAAGTATTATCTTGCTTCAACAGTGCGATGAAAAAAAACAAAGCAATTGATCACTTCAAAGAGCTTTTTGCGAGTCTAGGGGATAAACTTTCTAAGGAGATGCAAGAAGCTGATGAATTGGTTTTTGACCGTTCGGCATTTGTCGCTACTGATCATATCGATTTGGAGCTACTTGAACGAGTCGGAGTTATGAACCAAGCTTACCTTGAGTTTAAAAAAGAAGTTTCAAGTTTGATCTCCGGAATGAATGATCGCCTAAACGACTTCAAAAACTGGCAGTCGAATAGCAATTTTGGTAAGCAGCAAGATATAGCTATTCACCAGTACACCTCTCTTGTAGAAAGCCTGACCCAAAATGGAGTAGATAATCCAGATCAATATCAGCAACTCATTGAGACGAAGATTGGTATTGAGAAGAAATTGACCGAAATAAAAGCATTCGAGTCACAAGAACAACAAACAACTCAGGAGATCAATCTCGTTTACTCTGAACTAATTGAGCTTAGAAAGTCGCTCACTACTAGGCGCAAAGAGTTCGTAAATCAGCACTTATCAGGTAATGGATCGATAAGTCTTTCCATAGAACCACTTTGTAATATTGAAGATATGGAGGATTCCTTTCGTGCAGTGATAGGCCGTTCTGATGCAGCTTTTGGTAGCGATATATTAGATAAGGAAAAGGAAGCAGGATTTTTACATTCGTTATGGTTGGCACTCATGAAAGAACATAATGAGGCGCCTGCAATTCCCAATGATTTGACTCCAGCTTTTGCGTGTATTCATAATTTTAAAACGCAGGTATGTAACTACGGTTCTGGGCAGATCATGGGATCGCCAATTGGAAAGCGGTTCTTAGATTTTATGGCACAACTGCAGCCGCAAAATTTTGATCGACTCAACCTATGGTTTCCTGATGACCGGCTCGTTGTTAAGTTTAATGACGGAAAAAGGCTCAAAGATATTTCTCAGGGTTCTGCTGGTCAGAAAGCAGCAACAGTTCTCTCATTCCTTCTGTCATATGGTAATGAGCCACTGATTTTGGATCAGCCTGAAGACGACTTAGATAACGGACTAATTTCATCATTGATTGTTTCCAAGCTGCAGGAAAACAAATCCAGAAGGCAAATCATAGTTGTGACCCATAATCCAAACATAGTCGTAAATGGAGACTCTGAGTACGTCGTAGCCCTTCAGGATAAAGGAAGCATCGAGGTTGCCGCGTCTGGCGGATTGCAAGAGTTGGCGGTGAGGCGTGAAGTGTGCGAAATAATGGAGGGTGGTAAACAAGCCCTTGAGCAGCGATACCGTAGAATGATTGCTGTCTGAGTATGGACTCACTACCACTTCGCTGTTGCTTGGTTATCCAAAATGACCGCTTCTGCCCGATTCCCGACTGTCGCCACCAGTAGCGCTCATCTAAAAGTTGACGTTCAGAATTGGACAAATAAATTGGCCTCGCCTTCATGAAATATTAACTTACATTTGATTAATATGCACTTTCCTCATATGGATAACGTTGCGCAAACATCTGTAGGATGAGTTCTATTCTTTCTTGGCCGTCGCTGGCGAGAAGCTTTAGTATTTGTTCAGAGGTAAACCTCCCCATAACCATTTCAAGCTCAATGACTGTAAACTCATGAGTAACGCCATTAGCTTTCATTGAGGCAATTACTTTTTCTTGAGAGTAGCCTTCAAACTTTTCGCCGGACAAGACCGTATTCACTAACTCACGCTCTAGATAAAACTCCGTACCAGCCGGCACCTCAATTGAAGATCGAAGCTTCAGTTTTTTTGGCTTAATTTCTCTATCATCTACCGACCTTACGACCTGAGTAATAAAGTGCAGCTCTTTTATTGCGCGCCTACTTCTTCTATCAGCTTTAGGGTTACTTGCTGAAAAAGAAGAAAATCTTGTTATAGTTGCTGGTGGATGCATGATGATTGCGGGCATATGAATTTGAAGCCAACATTCGACGACTTCAGGGCACCCATTAAAAATTTGCAGTTTTTCTACCTGCTGAGCAATCAGCAAAAGCTTTTTCTGGATGATGTCTTTAGTGTGATCGGCTGTCATCCCCATTGTCAGACCATTGTGCAAAAATCCAAGTTTTGTAACATCGGTCGCTATAACACCAAAGGCACGTCGCCCTTCTAACGTTCTAGGAATACGCAAAGCTATTTGCTCCCTAGCCTTCATAAGATTGTCTCTGAGGTTACGGATACCAGCGATCCGTTTACACTCGATAATATAAGCGTGGTCTTCTCCGATGGCAATTACATCTGTATCAGTGCTAACATCAACCATGCTTCCTGCCTGACAGAAGTAGCTGGCAACCCTCAGTTCAAACTGTGTGTCTCTTGGCTCGGTATTTGTATCTAGAGCCGCGAAATCGCTACCCCTAACTAATTGCTCAAGCTTATTTTCGATGCCTTTTGGAGCATGATTTTTTAAACCTCTAAATATCCACATCAGTTCGTGAGCTTCTCTAAGAAGATATAGCTGCCAATCAAGGGGGCTACTGAATCTTGCATCCTTCACGTTCTTGAATATTTTTTGTTCATTGATGTCGCCGCCTGAGGCCACCTCATCGAAATACTGAACGTATCTAGAAATTCTAGTATTGTGGGTTTTAATTCCCAAACTATCAATTAAAGCCCTAAAACCCCGAAGATCTTCCGCGTGATCTTTATAGCTAATACCCGGAAGCGATTCTTCTGGAAGTCTGTAAAAAGCTTGTTCCTCTTGCACTTTACCTCCCCCCTAAGAATTCTAACCTTTCACAACTTACAACTAATTTAAGACCTAATTGCTGACCAACAAAAAGTGCGCTCGATACATCTATAAAAATCCAATAGATTTTCTTGTTAACGTTGAGCATCCGCTAATGACCGAAAGCTACCTTCTCGAATCACAAAGACGCCGCTTATCAATCAATAATAAGCGGCGTTTCTATCTACTAAGTACGGTGTAGCCCTAACTCAGAGCCCCTCCCTCAGCCGCTCTTCCACCCAACCCCAACCCCACATCATCAATCACCGCCTTCCCCATCTCCGCCAAAAAATACGCCGCCCAGGCATACCGCTCTCCCTGCTCTTCCATAGCCGCATCCAGCGCAAGTTTCTTGGCGTAGTACAACAGCGTCGAAGCCTGCTCCAACGCCTGCTGCAAAGGCACATCCGCATTGACGCGGAACAACGTTAGTTCAGGATCGGCACATTGGCCAAAGGTGACAAAACCTTGGGTTTTGATTGAGCTTGAATGGCTCATCGTGCACCTCCCGCCAGGGTCTGGCAGCAGAGGCTTTTGAGCGGAGGAAGGTGAAAGGAACAGCAGCAAATTACGGACAGATTACCGGCAGACATGATTGAAACTCCCTGATCAACAATATGCCTGCATCTGTTCGGGTTCTCAGGCCCGGTCGCTGATTTTGCAGCGACCGCAGCAGACTAGGCGGTCTGCTCAGGGTCCGGCAACCGCTAAACCGTAGCCGGTTATGTCGCTCGGATTAGCGAGCCGTTATGCTTTCCCCCACCCCGGATAAGGACATCTGCCCCCTCATGATCGACCGCGAACAACTCCATCAAAACGGTTACCAGTTGCTGCGTCAGGCGCTGCCCGCCGACTGGCTGGATGAGCTGCGGGCCACGTTCGAGGCGGGAGTGATTGCGCCTGAGCAATGGCCGGTGCCTCGGGGCCACGATTGGCGTCATGCGCTGGTGGATCTGGATGCACGGGTGCAGGCGGTGTGTCGTTTGCCGGCGCTGTTGGCGGTGGCCGGGGAGTTGATCGGGGAAGGCTTTTTTCTGGCGCAGGTGGAGGGCCGCGAGCCGTTGGCGGGGGGCGGTCATCAGGTATTGCACCGAGATCTGTCGGAGCAGCGCCTCGGCGACCGGGTCACGGCGCTGGTCTATCTCGATGACTATGGGCCGGCCAATGGCGCGACGCGCATCGTGCCCGGCAGTCATCGCCCCGGGGAGCGGTTGGCGCCCTTTGATTTCAGTGATGAATCCCGTGTGCTGCAGTTGGCGGGTAACGCGGGGGACGTGCTGCTGTTCGATGCCGATCTGGTGCATGGGGCCAGTCTGAACCCCAGTGGTGCGCGCCGTCGCAGCTTGCTGATCAGTTACTGCGCCCTGGGGCTGTATGAGTCCCATCTGCAGACGCTGGGCCTGCGTGCTATCCGCATGGACACCCGCGAGCGCTTCGAGCCGGCGGATTTTGTCTGAGTAGGCTCGGGCGCCAGGGGGGCGTCAGCCGCAGCGTGGCGCTCATTCAGTCGGCCAGGCGGCTGGCCAAACGTTGCAGTGCCTGGGCCAGTTCCAGGGCCTGTTCTGCCGTCAGTTCCACCGGGTCGTTGTGCGGGCTGATGGCCTTGAGATGAATGGCACTGCCCTGCTCTATCCATAGGCGCACGTCGCCTTCGCTGTTCTCGAAATAATCCGTTGTGCGGTCAATCGGCATGTTCATTCACCTTGTGCGTGGGCGGTGGCCAGTTCCAGCAGGCGGGTGAAGTCGGCGATGGCAAAATACAGGTCATCGCGGGTGTCGCCGTCCCAGTCTTCGACGGCTTCCCTGTCGGCCTTGAGTGAGGCGATGCGGGTTTTGATCTCGGCGATTTCCGCCGCGCCGCACTGGGTGGCGATGGCCTCCCAGCGTTCCTGGGGAATGTTTTGCTGGACCGACAGCCCGGCTTGGGCTTGGGCGATCAGTGCGGTGAGTTGGCTCATGGGGTATTCGTCCTGAAAATGCAGCCTTTGAATCGGGGCGCGATCGCGGGCTGGAATGTGCAGAGGCGCGGCTTGTGCGTCAGGCGCTTTGAGGCGGGTCACTTTATCGGTAAGCGTCTGGGCAACACACCTTCCTGACACCGACGCCAAAGGCGATGGTGTACACCTCAATCTAAGTGGGCACCCTCTCTAGCCTTTTAAGCGGGTCTTTCCATGCAGCAAGAATGCCGTTCCTATTCCAAATCCTTCAAGGCCCAGGTTGTCCAAGAATGCGCCCAGCCCGGCGCTTCGATTGCCAGCGTCGCGCAGAAGCACAGTATGCGTCTGGCCGTCCCATCCTGATGGCATTGTCAAGGCATGAACAACCTTCAGAGAGCTGTGGGACACCTCAATTGGCTCTGTAGAATATGGTGCATTGGGTGGAGGGAATTTTTAACATGCTTTTACTTTTGAGTCTTCGTGACGTTATCGAAGCCCTTGCGACCTGTGATAGCAATAACGATGTCTGCAGCCGCTATTCATGGGTCTATGTCAAGGACGGAGCACCGCTGATCGAAGCTCGCTTTTACCTCTCTTCGCCCGAGGAAGAATCGAATAGCGTACCCGGCGAGAACGGTGAGCAAATGCCGGCCTTTGCCGTAGCACACGGCCTTTCGTATTGCCTTGAAGCTGCCGACTTTGTAGATGTACTGAGCGTACAGAAGCGTCAGCAGCCGCTCTCACAACTTGAGGACTATGCCGCTGCGCTTGAACACTACGTCGAGCGAGACGCCTTTCTAGATCGGGGCGAGTTCTACAGTGGTCGGTGCGTGGATCAACAGCCGTTGCCAGGCATTTCACGCGACTTTTTTCCCGAATACGATCTTCAGCTGGATACGTGTCCGGCTGATCGCATCCGAGATGCTGCGCGCGTCATCGCTCAATTGCTGCACATAAGTCTGGCTGATGCTCTCGCGCGTTGCAGGAGGCTGCCGGTAATTCTGGGGGAACGCACCGACTCACAGGGGCGCGTGCGGATTGAGACACAATTCATCGCTCTTTCGTTGCCGCTGCAAATAACGACACACTGGCCGCTTGCCTGGCTTCCCGGAGTTGATCCGTAAGAAGTCGATGAACGCGCACCGCCACTGCCCATGCGTTGCCAGGGTAAACCCAACACCAAGGCCTGAAGTTGCTCGGAATTCAACTCGAGTTCAGGGCCTTGGCGAATGCCTGGCCAGTGGAACTTGCCTTGGTTCAATCGGCGAGCAGCCAGCCAGATGCCAAACCCATCATGCACCAGCACTTTCATGCGATTGGCGCGGCGGTTAGCAAACAGACAAGCACAGTGCGGTTGCGCCGCACCGAACACGGCAACCACCCGGGCCAGCGCAGTTTCAGTTCCGGCGCGCATGTCCATGGGCTCGATAGCCGGGCAATGCTGACCGGCTATGAGCGGATAGAAAACCTCAACGGCTCGCTTTCAGCGTTTCAAGCATCGCCTCGGCGGCCAGGCTGTGGACTTTGCGGGTCGGGTGCCATTCATCCCAGTAGTAATGGGCATCCGGATCCGCACACACGGGTTTGACGTCCGGGTAGGTGGCTTGGCATGGGGTATCCAGGTCCTTCAGGCCCGCCACCTCGGGGGATGCGCGAAGCTTGTTGCTGAAGGCCAGGTGGTCAAAGTAACCAATGCTCACGTGATGGGCGTTAGCCAGTGTTGTCAGCACGGCGGGCAGTTTTTGTTCGAGTATCTGCTGGTAGTGCGTTGCGTTCTTGACTTGATTGCCCTGCACCACAGCCGGCACATGGCTCAAATCCGTGGTCCCCACCACCATCAGGTGCTTCGCCCCTGCGGCGATCAGCGTCTCGGTGCTCTTCTGTATGTTCGCCACGCTGTTCTGGCCAAGCACGTCGATCGTTTCTGGGTGCGCGAAGTCGGCCCATTCAAAAAAGTCGTTGGCTGAGATGAAAATGAAATAGAGCGCATTGGGATCCGCTTTGTGTGTTTTAGCGGCTTTCAGGTGATCGGCGATTTGCCCGAAAACCCCGGTGTCGCGAGAGGGCTGCATCCAGGCGTAGTAGTTGCCGTTGCCGCTTTTGGCGCCGCCAATGGCGTAGTCGGTCAAGGGGATTTTCAAGGCCTGCGCCAAGTGCTCGACCGCGGTGGGACCATTGCTCCAGCGTCCCTGCCAATACAGCGAACCGGGCAGCTCCTGTGCATCTTTGACCTTCTGCGCGGCCATGGTTCGGGTGAAGGTTTCACCCGCGCCATTGTCAGAGTAGCTGTCACCGAACGCATAGAGATGATCGTAGCCAGGGCCGCCAAAGGCGGTTGCGGCAGTCATGGTCAATAGAGCGGCCAAGCACGCGCGTCGAATCATTGAAAGTCTCCCGGGTGGTGCTCTTAGACTACCGGTGGCGACGTTTTGCCTCGCCACGCTTGCGACCTGTATTTAGCCGAGGGCGCAAAGAGTGTGCTGTTCGCGACAGGTCGGTGGCGGGTGAGTCCAGCGTGTGCGCCGGTTTTTTTATCCCGCCTGTTGCCTTGGGTGCTTGGCAGCGCCGCACGGGTCGGCTTCAATAACCGCCCCTTTTCATGTTCAGGAGCTAGAAGGATGCAGCTTTATTACCGTTGGGCGGCCGCGTGGGTCATGGCGTGGGTACTGGGAACCGGGCTGGCCCAGGCCGAGGAACGGCCACAGGTGGCGGACAAGATCCTGGCCTACACCGGGCCGCACGGGGTGAAGGTCTGGACCTTGCGCATCGGTGAGCGCAGCGCCAACCAGGCGTTGGTGCAGGTGGAAGACGCCGACCACGACTGGAACATGCGCATTCAGAAAATGAACGTGGAGCAAACCGATCGCGACACCCGTTACTTCACTCAGGTGGACGGGCAGAAGTTCGTGGTGCTGCTGCTTCAGGAAGGCTATGGCGAGCTGCATCTGCCGGGTGAGGCCAAGCCGCTGAAGGTGGGTTATGACAGCAACCTGTCCAGCTATGGCGATGCCCAGGCGTTTCTCAATGAGTACCTCAAGGCCCAGTAAGGGGTTGGGCGGGCGCTGTGGGTACAGCGCCCGCTGATTCAAGGGCGGTCGCGCCCTGATGGTGGCGACCGCGTTGCTGGGAATGCTTCACTTGGGAGGTGGCGTTTTTGGGGCTACTTCGCAGCCCAGCGGGAGCAAGCTCCCTCGCCACAATATCCGCTTGAGTCCCTTGTGAGGCGTTGCGATTTTATCCGCTGTGCAAACCTCTCAGTGCAGATCGAACCGGTCCAGGTTCATGACTTTGTCCCAGGCGGCGACAAAGTCCTTCACGAACTTCTCCCCCGCATCCGCCGCTGCATACACCTCGGCCAGGGCCCGCAGTTGCGAGTTGGAACCCAGCAGCAGGTCGACCCGGGTGCCGCTCCATTTGTACTGTCCCGTGGCGCGGTCGCTGCCCTCGTACAGGTCGCGGGCCTCGGACAGGGGTTTCCATTGGGTGCCCATGTCCAGCAGGTTGACGAAGAAGTCGTTGCTCAGGGTGCCCGGACGCGCGGTGAACACGCCGTGGGGCGTTTGCCCGACGTTGGCCCCCAGCACCCGCAGGCCGCCCAGCAGCACGGTCAGTTGCGGGGCGGTCAGGGTCAGCAGTTGTGCTCTGTCCACCAGCAGGGCTTCGGCGGTGACGCCGGAAACCGGCTTGAGGTAGTTACGGAAGCCGTCGGCCACCGGTTCCAGCACGGCGAAGGATTCGACGTCGGTCTGTTCCTGGCTGGCGTCCATGCGCCCCGGGGCGAAGGGCACGCTGATGCTGTAGCCGGCATTTTTCGCCGCCAGTTCCACCGCCGCGCAACCGCCAAGGACGATCAGGTCGGCCAGGGATACACGCTTGCCAGTGCTTTGCGCGCTGTTGAAGGCGCTCTGCACGGCTTCCAGGCCTTGCAGCACCTGGGCCAGTTGCTGCGGTTGGTTGACCTCCCAATCCTTTTGCGGGGCCAGGCGAATCCGTGCGCCGTTGGCGCCGCCGCGCTTGTCCGAGCCGCGGAAGGTCGAAGCCGAGGCCCAGGCGGTGGACACCAGTTGCGCCACGGACAGGCCGGAGCTGAGGATCTGGCCCTTGAGCTGCTGGATGTCCTGGGCGTCGATCAGCGGGTGGTTCACGGCGGGAATCGGGTCTTGCCAGATCAGCTCCTCGGCCGGCACTTCCGGGCCCAGGTAGCGGGCGCGCGGGCCCATGTCGCGGTGGGTCAGTTTGAACCAGGCCCGGGAGAAGGCTTCGGCCAGTTGCTCCGGGTGCTGGTGGAAGCGCCGGGAGATGGCCTCATAGGCCGGGTCGAAGCGCAGCGACAGGTCGGTGGTGAGCATCGACGGGGCGCGGCGTTTATTCGGGTCGTGGGCGTCCGGCACGCTGCCGGCCCCGGCGCCGCCCTTGGGTTGCCATTGGTGGGCGCCGGCGGGACTGGTGGTCAGTTCCCATTCATAACCGAACAGATGATCGAAGAAGTCGTTGCTCCAGCGGGTCGGGGTGGTGGTCCAGGTCACTTCCAGGCCGCTGGTGATGGCGTCGCCACCGACGCCCGTGCCGAAGCTGCTTTTCCAGCCCAGGCCCTGCTCTTCCAAACTGGCGGCTTCCGGTTCCGGGCCGACGTGGCTCGCCGGGCCGGCGCCGTGGGTCTTGCCGAAGGTGTGGCCGCCGGCGATCAGGGCCACGGTCTCTTCGTCGTCCATGGCCATGCGGGCGAAGGTTTCGCGGATGTCGCGGGCCGCCGCCAGCGGGTCGGGGTTGCCGTTGGGGCCTTCCGGGTTGACGTAGATCAGGCCCATCTGCACCGCCCCCAGGGGGTTCTCCAGCTCGCGGTCGCCGCTGTAGCGCTGGTCGCCGAGCCAGGTGGTTTCGCTGCCCCAGTAGACGTTGTCTTCCGGCTCCCAGACGTCCTGGCGACCACCGGCAAAGCCGAAGGTTTTAAAACCCATGGATTCCAGGGCGACGTTGCCGGTGAGGATGATCAGGTCGGCCCAGGAGATCTTGCGCCCGTATTTCTGCTTGATCGGCCAGATCAGCCGCCGCGCCTTGTCCAGGCTGACGTTGTCCGGCCAGCTGTTGAGTGGGGCGAAGCGCTGCTGCCCGCCCCCGGCGCCACCGCGGCCATCGGCGATGCGGTAGGTGCCGGCGCTGTGCCAGGCCATGCGGATGAACAGCGGGCCGTAATGGCCAAAATCCGCCGGCCACCAGGGTTGGGAGTCGGTCATCAAGGCCAGCAGGTCGCGCTTCACCGCGGCCAGGTCCAGGGTCTTGAATTCGGCGGCGTAGTCGAAGTCCTCGGCCATGGGGTCGGACAGCTGCGAGTGCTGGTGGAGGATCTTCAGGTTCAGTTGGCCGGGCCACCAGTCACGGTTGCTGGTGCCTTGGCCGGCGGTGTGTTTGAACGGGCACTTGGATTCGTTGGACATGGGTCACTCCTTCGGTCATCCCTGCCCGGCCGCTCGACTGGGGCCCTGGGCGAGATGTGCGTTTGAAAAGCGTAGTGAAGGGCAAGCGAAGGTAAAAATAGCTTCGCTTGATGACCCTGGC
>Ga0194135_10001023_pt1 | contig 16368 bp, 18 predicted proteins | sample LitLau_LLRF_2013_FD_134024 | JGI IMG/M metagenome (GOLD analysis project Ga0194135, IMG submission 134024) | Freshwater sediment microbial communities in response to fracking from North America - Little Laurel Run_MetaG_LLRF_2013 (version 2) | ecosystem: Environmental > Aquatic > Freshwater >...
ATACAACTATTCGTACTTTAATGCACTACCGTTTCGTGTATTTGGCCAAAATAAACCTCTAAAAGCAGAAAGTGAACAAAGTCGCATGATAAACCAAAGTCCGTTAACCCAGAGCAGCAGCAGCAGAAGCGTTTCGTAAGACAGGAATCATGAAGGATAAGCAATCAGCAATAGCAATGTATAGTGAAATAGGATTGCACGAGTTTTTAGGGAAATCGAATATACAACAGAGAATCGACTCGGGTTTGGCATAAAAGTTCTTCTCTCCTTCACTCCAATACGAAGTACGCTTGCCTTGTGTCATTGATTGCATCAGCTGTTTAATGTTAGTATACATTAAACTAAATGGACTTTTCATTATTGTGAACTTGATGCTAACTAAACATTACGTACGAGGTAAACTACACACACATGAAATACGAATATGATCCACCCACCCACAACCCAAGCCAAACAACATGTAAACTACTTATGAAAAAAGATTCATCCCATGCACATGATACATGAATGTAACTCGAAACTCTAGACTCGCGTTTTGTGATGATCTCCGTAGGACTTGGATACAGAGACACACATAAAAGTCTATATACACTCCTTCCTCAGCATAAACAAAGGGTTGAGGTTCACGCAAGAACCAATTCTACTCAGTTACTCAGACTCCATCGTAAACACTACTACACTTCTACTACTACTACTACTACTTTTCAATCCAATTTAAATCTGACTGATTACTCTAGACACTTTTGTGTTTGGTCTCTCAGATTTCACGTCAGTATAACTTTCACCTTGAAGCTCATCTTCGAACTTTCTTGAACGAGGGAAAAGGTGAGACACTCCTTAATTCTTTCTATTTGTGTATACTTTCCCATTGATTGGGAATTTTGGGTGTGAAGCTCATTTTATTGGAGGTGGAGATTGAGATTGAACTCTTGACATGTGAGACGACTTAAATTGTCACTGAATGTTTGCAAATTGGATTTTAATTTTGAGTCTGAAGAATTTCATAAAGAGTCAGTTTGGGCTATTCATCAAAATGCAACAAAAGTTAAATGGGCAGTTAAACATTTAATAATTGCATTGTGTTGCATTGCATATGCATTGCATACTTGTGTTGAGTGTTTATTTACGGGGTATGTTGAGATGCATTAACATTATCATCAGCCTTTTAAACGGATGACTCGCTCAGGTTTATTTTGGGTTGATTACATCAAGTTGCTCATACACGTAGGTACGTAGTAGATCTCAGATGATCACTTGATCATATGATCATGGGATTCCTCTGTGATAGAGTGTTGTTGTTTTGTTAGAATTTAGAACCAACACAAGAAGGAAGGGAATAGTACTGGAGTACACACTAGTTTCTGTGCGATTTTTGGAATATTTTGTCTCATACTAATTTAAAGGGAAATCCCTATGTATTTGTTGGTGTTGAGTTGTTCATGCTTTGCAAAGTCAATTCATTTTATATAGTGTTATATCATGTATGTACTACGTCTCATGTAAATGGCAAATTCATTGAATCGAGCAAAAAATAGTGCAACATGAGGAAGCACAGCTGAAGACAAGTCAGGCAGTCTCGTATATAGTAGTGTCTCATCAATACTCTATTATGTAATCTGAAGCAAAGCCAAAGTAAAGTGTAAAGAATGCAGCAGTGACATTTGGACTGTTACATACTCTATTTGTTTTTGGAGTAAGAAAGGGCAAGGATTGCCAAAATAGACGTATGCGAACTTTTACATAACATTTAGCATTTATACAAAAGCTTCGCTCGAATAGAAGCTATTTAAAAAGGGTATCAAATAAATTGGCCCATTGTATCCAGCCAGCACTCCCCCCATAGCATATATAGACAATCTCAACAATAGATTGATTCATGTGTGCATGATGCTTGCATGATGCTGGAAGCTGACTTTTTTTATTGCTGCAAAGTGAATTAAAGTTTGGTAGAAATATCATAATAGTAAGTAACAACTATTACTACTGTGAATAACTACAGACGAACGATGCTGCATCAAATTTTATGCATCATGTGATGTGATGACTCTCTACTAGTAATGATGAGGACAGAAATATATTATATTGCGCGTCTCCTATACAAGTATTAGCAATTAATGTTGTTGAATACGAATGATGAAGCAATAAAAAATTCAATAACAAACACACTCTAATGCTTCTGCTGCACAATATATTACATTCAAATATATTCTTGAGAGGATAAAGGCGTACAGTATGTATAAATGTGATTGGTTAGACGAAAGTACGAAAGTAATGATCATGTCATAAAAACACAATTTGTGAAAGAAATGTAGGCTTTGAACGTAAAAATGGTTTGCTACGTAATCCAAAGCGACCTTGTATCGTATCCATAAGTATTATAGTGGTGTGAATTCTCTAAAAGAAGAAGTGTAGGTATACACGCATCTTCTACATCAAATATTATGGAAGTAGGTACGACGAAGACGATGCTGTGTGAATGATGTTGTGATGATGCAGAATTGCAAATGTATACGTGCCAATTTCTCATCTCTTGTTCTTCTCAACACTTTTACAAAGAGATTACTAGTTTACAGTCAGTTCGGTAGTGGCAGGTTCTCAAATTCTCAATGCAAACTCACTTATAAATTATTAACTTGCATGCATCTTATTGTATTTGTGTAGGAAATTCAATCTTCAATTTCTTATGAACCTTTAGTTGATCAATGTATCAAATAAAAAACAGTTCGTCTGTCCTTATAGCAAGCAAAGAACAATTATTGTTTTCAAAAGAGATTATAATTTTTTGCCCTTCTCACGTTTCTTACTCTGAATTCATTTGTATGCATTATTTATAAAATTCTTGTTTAGTAGCTTTCAACATATTTAATTCCAAATTATCTTCACTCCCATTTTTCTTGAAATGAGAACAACACTTACAATGATTCACGTTTGTATAATATTTATTTTGCATAACGAACAAAACGGTGGTTTTTTACTTTTTGGGATTTCTTGCTCAAGTCTGACTGACTTTTGCTTTGTATGCGCAATTTAATTTAGTATGGCAATAATGAAGTGTAATATCCTTCTTTAAAAACTAAAGGTTACTTAACCCTAATGTGGTTTGTTGATGCACATTGAACATAGTTATTTATCATTTTAGCATGAGGTGTTCACATGAAGTGGGGATGTTAGGCCAAAGGAGTTCATACGTGATAAACAATGCCAGTTATTCTTAAGGATGTTGTAGAATGAGTAATTATCCTTTGTTTAACAGAGGATGTACTGTCTGCTGTGCAAAATGAGGATTTGAGTCGAATGCATATCTCATCAAATCCATGCTTCTGTCCTTTCGATTTTGGGATGAAAGACATCCTTGACTAGACGGTTATAACAAACGCGTTTCAAGTATGTATATGAAATAATATGAATGTACGAAGGACGCGGTTATCCTCCCAAGTAACGTGCAGGATGATCCTGTCATGCAAACATTTGCTCAGAAGAGGTGTGCAATTAGCAAGGAATATGAGTTAGTTGCTAGATCGTGTTAGATACCTGTCATGATAGGAAATGTCTTTAGAGTTGGCTATATGCAAAGTTGAATTTATTTGGTTTCTTATTATTAAGTAACATAAATTATGGTAATAATATGTGACTACTTATGAATTATTAGAAACATGTCAACGGATATGATGACCCAAGAAGGACAATTCATCGTCGTCCCCAAGCGTGTTTGGGGAAAAGTACCCATCCCAAGTTGGCCCAAGGTTTCCTCTGGAGGTACCAAAGGAGACGGGGCTGAAATGTCTTTCGTGGACATCATGAACGAGCAAATGGCTGAGAAAATGGAGGAGGATGAGTTCGAGAAGTATGTCAACGAGACGTACGAAACCCTGTCTAATGACTTTGTCAACTTCGAGTCGGACCAAGAGTACTCGCTGCTACTGAAGAGTTGCTTGGACCAAGAGTTTAATCAACGTAAGAAGAGCTGTCACTTGATTTCGTGGAGTCGTTAAAATCAGAGAGCAAAAATATAATCTTATTTTTTGGGTTATTTCGGGCAGATGTACTTGAGTTAGATGAGGAGGACTCGGAAGTCGACGAAGAAGATGACTATCAAGATGACACGTCCTACATCGAGTGTTCATTTTTCCATAAAATAAAAGAACATATGAGTAAGCAAACGTCCAAATGCCAAGATACGAAGCAAAGGAAACGAGGCCGTGATAGGACAAAGTCCCAAAGTGATATCGACTCAGAAACGAGGATGACGCTTTACAAATTCATGAAAAAGTCAGTTCTCAAGGATGACTATGGTGTAGTTAATAAGGGAAAGAAGTCTCTCATTCTTCATGCCCCTGGGGGAATGTAAGACCATTAATATGCATACACACAATTATCATATTCAGAATCAGAATTAGCATTTAACTAAACATTCACCTTTGACATTTCCAGAAAAAAATCCGAGAAGGGGGATTCCTTCTCTTTACCGAGAGAATGTGCCATCAAAGTGTTCAAGCCCTTAATGGGCACTGAAGCCAAAGACAACAAAGGTGACGACGACAATACTCCCACGAGTGCTCCCGTTTGGGCTCATCGTGAATTCCAAAACCTGAAACGGCTTGAAAAGGCCGGAGTTCCTTGTCCACGACCTCAATTCGTAAAGAAAGGAGTGATGGTCATGGAATTCGTTGGGGAAAATGGAAAAGCTGCGTGGAAGCTCAGGGATTATCCTTTCATAAATGACCTGGCTGTTAAACAGGCTTATGAACAAGTCATTCATGTAAGATGCAGAATCATCAAAGCGTTACATTTGCTTATTTTGGCATGACCTAATTAACATGCAACCAACATCCTGCTAAATCATTCCTTATTTGCGTTTTACAGAATATGAAAACAATGTACAAAACCTGCCATCTCGTCCATTCTGATTTATCAGAAAAAAGCATCCTTTGGTGGAACAACCAATGCTACTTTACTGATCTAGCTCACGCACTCGAAGCTGGAAGCAATAATTCGCATGCATTCCTCTATCGCAATTGTCGCAACGTGATTGAGGTAAGAAACTAGCTTTCTCTTGGGAGGAACAATCAATTGTTGATATGCAACTGTGTAATTATATGCTTTTGAATTGTAGTTCTTCAAGAAGAAAGGCCTCGAAGACACTCCTACCGTCAATGCTCTTTTCAAAGAGATAACCACTTTTGATTTCCCAGGAGTTCCAGTCGAAACCCCTTAACGATCATGACCATAATACGCATAATTATTTAAAAGCAATGATTTAGAAACTAGATTTAGTTCGTCGTAGATAACTAGTTAACTATAGCACGTCTTGATCCCTGTGTCAGTGGTTTGATCGCTTACTATTACCACATCATCATCTTTCAACATTGATAATAGACTTAACATACTTTAGGATTAAAATCGAACCAAGTCAACGCAATTCATAGTTTTTAGCCGCACAATCGTCTCACGCAAATACACTTTTTACTTTATAGCGTCACCAAAAATATCAAGTAAACTGCCGCTCTTGTTCGTTATTTACTTAATATCGAATCGAGTTACACGTTTTAAAACAAAAAAAGTTTGCCTATCAAACTGTCTAAATTCCAAAAACAAAAAAAGATTTTAAGATGATTAATTAGCTTTATGAACTATTAATTTGAATGAAATTGTATTAGACAGCTTAATGAATCAAAATAACATGCAATAAATCAGTACAACTGCATTACATGTGTTATTTTATCCCGGATATATCCAAAAACTTGATAATTTTAATTTTATCAATTTAACATCTCCACGTTTTCATTTATCATATTACCATTAAAAATACCTCAATCTGTTTTAAACTCAAAAAGTAAAGTTTCATAATATCTGAATAGAAGTGTCCAAATGAAGTACGAATGGTTTTAACTCATAGTTGTATAATTAATTTGATATTTTGCAAACAACATTAACCTCTCTTATTGAATTACAATAATACGATACAAATATTGTAATTATTATCTATTACACTGTAATTGTACGAAGAACTTTCTTCCGGAATAGACACGATAATATGAATGTCTGGTTTTACAAAACACTATACACATCGAATATGCACATATAATACGAACTTCAGTTATCTTCGACGCGTCTTCAAATCGTCAAGATTACTTAACCAAAGGTCTGTTCTTTCTTTCATCTTCACAAGATCTCTCCTTGTATTGTCGAACTTCATTCATATACTGAGACCAGGCGTCGCTTCTTTTAGTCTGCAATTTAAACAAAGTGATTATCAAAGTCTCATAAAGTGTTGAAAATTACAAATAAGTTAATTTTACCGTTATTATACAAGTTTAAATCAGTTAAAAAGTAAAGCGAAAAACCCATACCGGTTCAGGACTCTGGACCTTGGACTTCTTCACAACACCCACCGGCAAGGTTCGACCACCACGTCTTTTACCGACCTATAAACAGCTTGAAACTAAGCTTGAATTGCTCGATACATTTGAAAAGCTGAGCTTTTTGTCTCCGAACAAATTGTCACATCTTGAGTGGCTCGCAAGGAGACCACCAGGCACAAATATGTTCATCTGAATACAACAGAGAAAGAAGCTAATGGAAGGGTAAATACCATAATAGGCACTGATTTCTTCGTCTCCTTTGGCTCCTCAACTTTCTTCTTTTTCGACGACTCCCACTCTTCTTCTGCTTCCTCCTCGTCTCTCCTTTTTTTGTCAGAACGGCCACTACTGCTTTCTGTCCGGTGTCTCTTATCTTCCGAAGGTTTCGAAGGCGAAGTCTTCTTGTGAGAGTCAGACTTCCCTGCTGTTTGAGGAGGAGGAGGAACTGGCGCAGGAACAGGTCCAGGAGGCGGAGGTACTGGAGCCATCGGAGGCATTGCAGATGGGTGGAACGGCTGCTGGTGCTGCTGGGAATAAGCGTAATTTGAGGAAGATTGTTGCTGTCCATAACCCGGAGCAGATGAAGCTGGAGGAGGAGGAGGATATGGATACCCTGCCCCCATCATTGGTCCTTGATTCATTTGGTACTGGTGGTACTGTTGTTGCGACTGGTGGGGTCCAGATGATGGATGTCCCCCTTGTTGTTGACCAGCATAACCAGCGTATCCTCCACCTGGGTACTGCTGCTGCTGCTGTTGGTGAGACTGACCTTGGTGACCTGGCATAGGTTGCCCATAAGGCAAGAAATGATATTTCGCATAGTCGACTTGATTTTGTTGCTGTTGTTGGGGTGGTCTTTGTTGCTGTTGCTGCTGCTGACCCTGAGGTTGGTACCCATTACTGTACTGATGAGACTGCGGTGACTGTTGAAACCCTCCACTTGAATTATTTCCATAATTTTGCTGATGCTGCTGATGATAACTCGACGAGCCTTGCGTTGATTGCGACTGGTTGTACGAAGGATACGAGGACGGAGGTGGGGGCTGATTGTACGAAGACTGCGGAGGTTGTGGTGGTGGGGGTCCTGGATAACCACCTCTTCCCTGACTTTGCCCCTGTTGATAATACGGATAAGACGACATGTCGCGTGCTAAAGCCAAAATCAACAACCTCTACTAATGATCATATCAATTTTTTTCCACATCCACAATAAAAGCGTTGAAGAGAAAAACGCTTACCTTTCTATTAAGGATTTCAAGTCTACAAAATGGTCCCAACAATGATTCGGATAACTCCTTATCACCAACAATGGACGACTTAATGGAAAACTGAAAATCTGTTTCAAATGAATTAAATGAAATGTTTTGAATCTCAATACACAATCGTTTACTGAAGCATCATCATTATAATTATGACTGCAGTCATTTGAAGTTTCCGCCTTTTCCCTTAAAGTGAAGCAAATGACCTCTCGGAATTTGCCTCGATGCCTTTCTCAATAAAACTAACCTTTGCGTGTGTTTGTCTCAAAAGTCACTCGCTCTTTTATTGTTCAAAGAAATTGTTTTCTTGGTAAAAATACAGATAAGTCAAATAATAGTTGATTTGAAAATGGCTGAGATGATATTGTTCTAGAAAACCTAAAAGGATCACTAGGCATTTCCAGCCACCGCCCGCAGTTTTTCGTGAGTATCTGGCTCGTGAAGTTTCGGGGGATGTTCTAGAACTGTGTCTATCAGGCCAAATGCTTTGGCTTCCATGGGGTTCATGAATTTGTCTCGTTCCATGTTGGAATCTAAATAGAATATTATTATCAAAATAAAGAATGCAAATCCGATAATAGTAGTAGTCAGTATGCAAATATAGTATTTTACTTATGAATTCCAATGGCTGGCCAGTATGCTTCACATATAATCCATTGACTTGTTTTTTTATCTTTATAATCTCTTCAGCTTGTATTTGAATGTCTGTAGCTTGCCCTTGAGCTCCTCCTGATGGCTGGTGAACCATAATTCGGGAGTTAGGAAGAGAATGACGCATTCCTGGGCTTCCTATTGAAAGTGGATACGTAAAGTAGTAAATTCATATTTCTCGCTGATTAGGTAGACGAAGAGTTTTAAAAAACAATAATTAGTATGGTCAACCTGCTGCGAGAAGCAAAGAGGCCATAGAACAAGCCTGGCCAACACACCAGGTAGCTACAGGTGGCAATACGTATTGCATTGTATCATATATTCCAAGGCCGGATGTGACTACTCCACCAGAACTATTGATATAAATGTGAATGGGCTTCTTGGAACTTTCGGCTTGGAGAAACAAAAGTTGAGCAATGACGACAGAGGCCATTGAGTCGTTTATCTGAGCAAAACCAAGAGGAACAATTACGAATAGTTCAAAATATACTTAAATATAGTAAAGATATTCATTTTTTTAAATTACTGGGCCCATGAGACAAATGATGCGATCCTTCAGCAGCCTGGAGTAAATATCGTACGCTCGCTCCCCTCTTCCTGTTTGCTCCACCACAATAGGGATTGTGTTAAAAAGTCTCGTTTGCATATGACTAGTGGGGCTCACAGAATTTTCTAAGATCTGCCTTAACGATTTTGGAGCTTCGCATGGGAATGCGATGGTCTGCGTAGGATTCCGAAGGAAATCCTGCAAGCCAAAAAATGGTTTACTGTTAGTCATTTCATTACTCTTCACTAGATCAATTGTCAATTAGTAATGTCAATGTAAATATTAAATACAAAAAAATTCCCGAGAAATTATCTGGAATCTTACACGTCTTAATTGTATACGTGGCTGATGATGAGAAGTAGCCACAACTGACGAAGAGGCCGTGTATGAATGACACCCCCTACAGAAAAATCGTCTGGGGACACTCAAAACACTTTGGGTCATGGTGGCCTTCATATCAGATGACGCTAATTTTAAAGTCAACAATAGGTTAACAATTAATTTTGAAATTCACAAGTTGCAGCACAGATTGGAAATTTTGAACGAAGAGGAGAGAGCAGAGATGAACTTTCTCTTCGTCTTAAAATATTGGACTCAAGTTTTCTCGTCTCTTCGCTCAGTCAAGGAAAGTTACAGAGACCCGCTTCCCGCGCATGCAATTTGAAAGTTTTCTATGCAGCGGAATCACCGCAACAAAGTCAACTATGTACTTAACGACTTATGTGACTAAATTTCATTTTATTGTTTTTTCATTTTCGACAAAACCGGTATTGGAATACATATTATTAAATGATGATACAAAATGTCACAATATAATTTAATGAGTCACGAAGACTGGCGAAGTAGAGCGAAGTAAAATTCACTATTAAACGAAAACGCGAGGTAGTACTAGTACGTAGGGAGAGTAGGAAATGGAATGATGAGTTCACTTGTTATTATTGTTATTCGTAAGAAGTTCCTCCAGGCAGTGAGGCTTGAATGTCCAAACTCCTACTCCAGAGTCACTGATGAAACAAAATTAAACAAAAAAATAAAAAAATGGCTAATGGTTACTGTTTAGAGAAGGTACAATGTAGACACTACTAGATATGGCAAGATCAAGATATTATGAACTCTAGAAGATTCTAAGAAAATAACTTTCTCTGAAGAAACACTAGACTACTTCACTATACTACAAGGATTGTATAAGTAAGACAACAGCTAAGTAATCTAATAGGGAAGCTCAAAACCACACGAGCGAGTCATAAGATCTTCGTGGCTGCTGTATCTAATCGTATTTGATTTTCTAACAGACAATCGAGGACTCAAAGGGTAATATTTGTACGGTTCCCTCCGACTTGCACTTTGTAAAGATCGAAGTGCAACTTCATCCAATTTCCATACGCTGCATGCGTTAAAATTTCAGAAAATATTTAAAATAAATATTGATTGATCATAATGCAAGCTGTAAATGACATATTTTGTAGTAATACTCATGAAGAATACATTTGAGTAACAATTACCTCACGCTTCCGTTGTGTGAGACACCTCCTGCAGTGAACAGGAGTTGACTGTTAACGCAGATGCTATCAACAGATGTGCTGATTCCAGGAGCTAAGTCAGCTTTGTACAATTCTCTCAAATCTTTATCCCAGATCTTGACGCTACCATCTCTACTGGAACTTATCACGCAATCCGTCTTTAAGCTAGATGGAAGATTTGAAAGACCGGTTATCCAATTTCCGTGTGCATTAGCTGCCGTACAAAGCATTTTTTCAGATGCCAAGTCCCACTTCTTGATGCACGTGTCACGAGATCCTGAGTAAAGATGTGTGTCTTTTATAAGCAGCGATTCTATACCATCGTAATGCGGTGGATTGAGAGTGTTACGAGGCTTGATTGTCTCTATTGTTTGTTCAGGCTCAGTGATATACAACTGCACAGACAAAATCATAACATTAATTAGAGGTACTGGCATCCATCGGAGTAAATAGTTTAAATACTTTAAATAATATTGCTACCTTAATGTAATGGTCTTTGGAGCCAGAAACAATAACATCACAATTTGATGAACCTAATTTTAAATTTTGTGCCGTAGCAAGGCACATTATGTGCGAGGAATGCTTGCCAGCTAAGATCCCTAAAGTTCCTTGCAGCTTTCTCATATCCCAAACTCGGATTCTATTATCAACTGTTGTATAAAGGTAATTACGAAGTACTGCAACAGACTGAACTAAACTTTCTCCTGGTTGAAGTAAACGGTCAGAAGAGGCTTGAAGTCTATCAAACGTAGCTCCACTTGACCTGCAACACACAACGACATACAACACTTCATAGCTACTGAGTATTTTAAAAGAGGTGTCGAAAAAGGTTCAGTGTTTAATACATAAGTGTTTTCGTGCATAATCCAGTTCTGATATCCCAAAGAGTCACGATTGATCCAGAGGCAGAAATAAGTATATCAGAATCTTCAATCAGTTGAATACATTGAACATTGCTCGGATGGCCGGAATAAGTTGCGAGCTCCACACCAGAGTACAAATCGTATTCCTTAACTGTACTATCTAAAAAAATCATTTAATCAACGCGGGGTTACTTTGATAGTTCTATTACACACACTACGACTACATACTAAAACCCATGATATTACACTACACAATTTGAGAAGAATTACCTTTGGAACCACTGTAAAGCCGTCGTTCTGTCGCGCATAAAGATATCACTGGCTTGGTATGACTTTCAGCTACATGGGTTAAATTCATCACCTACAGTATATAATAAGTTCAATCTTTGCAATTCATTCATATAATTTAGCTCTTAGCTAAATAACTCTTGCCATACCTTTTCTTTGGATCCTAAAGAAACTTTCTTGATACCAAGAGATTTACCATTGTTAGTAATATTTGCAATATCTGAGGGATTATTGCTGTCAGAGGTGTACGTTAACCTATTGTTAGACAGGGAACTGGTAGGCGGGGACTTCTCGGAGGATCTGTTACGAAAAGCGTTATTGCAGTTAAAGTGTAACCACGCAGAAAAATCCGCAAGTATTAACAGCGGTGAAAACTCATTAGATAATTATTGCTATATTAATTTACATTAAGAAAGTGGTGTCAAATTTTTCGCTCAGCTTAACACTGTTAAAGTTAGTATCAGAATGAAGCCTTTCAGGTGGATCCAGTGGGAATTTTCTGTCTCCAACATTATACGTGTCCTGCCTCATTAATGGAGGCCTACATAAAATAAATCATTAAAATTCACTAAAAACGAACAGTCTTGCATGTATGAAGATGAACAAACATGTAAACAAAATATATTTACCTAGACCGTGGTTTACTTCTCAAAGAGCGTGTCTGAAATGAATTGCGATTGAACCCAGTTTTTAAAACATCATTGGGATTTAGGAAGTCTCCATTTGTAGTTGATACGTTGTCCATGCTTCCGAGTAACTCTTGAGGTGTAGCAGTCAATCTTCTTCTTAATTTCCGCATCTTGCTACTATTCGATTCTTCCACAATCACTGTTTCTGCATCTGATGATAATGGCGGAATCGTGATGTCCCCATTCGTTTCACACGAAAGCTTCTTTCCTGCGACGACGTGATTGAGTAACGTTCGAAGCTGAGATAGCTCTTTATTAAGCTGCAAAAATTGTGAATAATTAGTGAGACCCTTAAACGCATTAATATATTACGCCAAGAATTAGTTTACAAGACTAGAAACTTATTTTGATTTCTGTACCTGCTTTATATTTTCTTCAGAATCCTCCATTCGCCTTTCATATCGATCGATTTCCAGGGTGTTGTTTAAATTTGTCTCATAAAGTTTCTTGAACATGTACCTAACTTCATGTTCATCCAAATCTGCACCATCATATTCTTTTCCAGTAGTTGAAATATCCATTATCTGAGCTTGAATTTCTTGAATTTTATCATCTAAGAACTGCAAGTTAACTTTAGTACTTTCAATTTCTTCTAATATGATGTCATCTTTCATCAGATAATTTTCAAATACGTCGAGCCGTTTCCTTGCTTCTGTCCTTTCGTTTATCATATTAAGCATCTCCTTTTCTAAAGATGCGACAGTTGACTTAATTGTTACGGCCTTCCTGATTTCGTGCTCCAGAGACGTCCATTTGTTTTTTGCCTTTATAGGAGATCCCATTTTTCTTGTTACTCTTCCTTGAGCACTACGACTCATATGCATTTTCTGCTGCTTTTTCAAGTTATTAACTTCTTCTATCTTCCTTTTAAGGACTTGGTCTTTCATATTTCGCTCATTTTCCATGCTTCTTAGTTGAATTTCTTTGGTTCTGGACTGCTTTTTCAATGAGTTAATTTCCTTTAGTCTTCGTTGTTCGATTTCCCGGAATTTTGCACTATCAGCTTTCGCTTGATTTACAAGCTTGACTTTGGTTTGTTTCAAACTATCGACTTCTGTTCTCAATCTTGATATTTGCTTCTCATATTGACTTTGGTCTTTGATAGCTTTCATGTGTTGTTTTTGTGCAGCTTGCCACTTCTTGGCCTCCTGTTGCATTTCACTTATTTTCTTTTCATAATCAGCATGCAGCTGTGTTGATCTTTTTCCTTTAAGATTAGGACATGCCATAACCTTGTCTCTTTCTTCAATAGTAGCTTTTATCTTATTATTTAGGCACTCCAGCTTTTGTTCATAATGCAATTTCATATTTTCTACACGTATTTGGCTTTGTTCAAGTTGCTCTATAAGTCTTTCCTTAATACTGATCTCAGATGTAAGCTGTGCGATTGCTTCGTAATTCTCCTCTTGACTTTCATCTTCACTGTCAGATTCTGAGTCAACTGGCTCATCATTTCCAGTATCGCCATCCTCAGCTATCTTATTAATGGAATTGGTAATCTTTTCCAGCTTTTTCCTATCACTTTCAACTTCCTGCTTGGCAGCATCTAACAATGCGTCATCTTTGTTAATTGTGTCCGTAAAAAGTTTCCTAGGACTTGCGAGCGTTTCATTCAAGCGTCTTTGTTTCATACGCAGCTTTTCACACTCTTGCTCTGATTCATACAGTTTTGTACGGAGATCTTCGATTTCTAACAAGTACTTTTTGACCATTTTTGTTAAATCACAATCTGAATCAGACAACAAATTTATTTCCATCTGCGTCTCATAAGATGCCACAGTCCCAGTCAATTTATCTATCGAATCTTGCTTAGATTTCAACCGGGACTTCAAAGTCTCGATTTCAGTCAGAAGAAGAATATTTTCTTGATAAGTGTCACTGTATGCTGATACTTCCCCTCCAGTACGTTTCCCCTAGAACAGAAAAACATGCCTTGATATAAATAAAAACCAATACTTTCACTGTTCGTATACTCTAACATTATACCTGCTTAAACTCCAATAGCTCTGCTTTAAGATCAGCGATTTCTTTCGCAAGGCGCGCTATCGTCTGCGAGCTTTTATCTTGATTAATGTGAACTCTATTTTTGATATTCCTCGCTCTATTGGCATACTTTAGGGTATTTAATGTTTCCACGAAATCACGATCAGAGGGGCTAACGCACGCTATCATTACTGTTCTTGAATTTCCACCCAAAGAATCTTGCAGCAGTCTCGTCAGCTTGCTGTCTCGATATGGCACATGGCTTGCTTTCTTCGCTTTATCACCTAACGCGCTTATTACATTTCCTAGTGCTAGCAGTCCACAATTAATAGATATGCCTTCTTTCGCTCGTTCGCCTGTAGCCATAGTCCGCTTGAGACGTTCTGACCCAGCCAAGTCAACAAAGTGAAACTTGGCAGACAAAGTTTCCAATTCGGCTTCCTGTAATAATAATTTCTAATATGATGCTATTCAGCAGACATAAAGTTAAATCGTGAAATGCACTGCCAACTGTTACCCCTAATTCAGTTGAAATTCTCTTTTGAATAACATGCATGGTAAAAATAGCATGACTTCTAGAGCTGGTGTCATTCATATTTGTACTTGCTGTAGTGCGCGATAGTGCTCCATCCCGAAGTACTTTTAGGGTCTCGTGAGCCGAAGCAGTGGTAAGAGTGTGAACTCCAGCCAAATATATGGAACCAGTGGCATCTTCATGAATTCTAATCGGAGCATTAGCTGAGCTTGGACGAGATCCTCCAACTGCAGAACTTGGTCTTGCTGATGTTTGACCTAACAAGTCAACTACTTCTTCGTTGTACAATTCAACAAAATTCAGCTGTACAGTAAAGTCAGCCTTGGAATCGGGGAATTCCTGTTTAATATTTTCCATCTGTTGAAATAAATATATAACTGCTCTTGGGATAATTCCTTGTGTGTCCGGCGAAGGATCCATCTCAAACCCAGTGCCCATGGTGTAGGTTTTTCCGGAACCAGTCTACCAACATAAATGATTCTTAATTTGTTTTACACACACGATTTTAATAACTCTACATCGAATTTCAAACTAACCTGTCCGTACGCTAAAATAGTGGCATTGTACCCCTTAAGGCATCCATCAACTAGAGGTTTGACAACATCGTCAAAAATTTGTGACTGAGCACAACCAATATCGAAAACATAGTCATAAGTGTACGCATTATTCGACCCAATCCAGACTTGCGGATGGCCCTCAGCAACAGTCGTACATGTTTTACAGCCTTCTATAATCTCCCTCGGTAGACTAGGTCGGATTCTGCAAAGACATTATTTATCAAAAATTATTATTCCAATTCCATTTAAGCTGCGCAAAACTATTCTACTTAAGGTGACCTTCACAAACAATCAAGATCAAGAATCACATATGCAACATCAACTACTTCAGCAGCATAATATTCCTTCTTTAACCATCCATCAGTTAATCCTCGTCAGAGGCACATGGTTATGTCATTTATGTTAGACAATTAAAATGTAGTAAATAACTTTCATCCCACATCCTACTCCCCACCACCACACTAAAGCCAAACTACCCACCCACACATCAAGATAAACAACACTGTCGCACAAGCAGCTTGTCTTCACCATAAAAAATGCACCCTCTCTCTCTTTTTAATTTATCCCTACAATTATACAAATTGTCTTACTCTATCCCAACCCGCTACCTCTTAATTAATTTTTTAATTATTATTTCAATCTCACCTCAGGGCAACTCTAACGGACGAGTTGTCATCTGACGGAGAACTTCCTCCATTTCCATTCTGGAGTTCTTCCGTTGATGATTCCATACTTCGATTACGACGACTGATAAATTGCTAAAATTCCTCCTTCCAAACTAAACTTATTCTTTCTTTTTGTCCTCAAATCAGCTGAATCGCTGAATCAAACAAACACCAACAGGGCAGTAGTAGTAGTAGCCGTCCATTCCAACATTTTCAACACGAACGATGATTTAGGGCCTGCAAATATTAACGAATAAATATGAGCACACATTGCACACATGCATCCCTTCAATTCCCAATTAACATGTTGGTGCGTGACTCTTAATTGATTACAACTATACATTAACATACACTTCTAACTTCCTTATACTACCAAACATTTAATGGGACTCACGCATGCATATTTCAAAATTAACTATCACTCTATCGCATACTACACTGTACAATAA
>Ga0194135_10001024_pt1 | contig 16362 bp, 14 predicted proteins | sample LitLau_LLRF_2013_FD_134024 | JGI IMG/M metagenome (GOLD analysis project Ga0194135, IMG submission 134024) | Freshwater sediment microbial communities in response to fracking from North America - Little Laurel Run_MetaG_LLRF_2013 (version 2) | ecosystem: Environmental > Aquatic > Freshwater >...
AAAAATAAGAGAATATAATGAAGTCGAAAATTTCAGAGAGGAGGAAATCAGGGAAGTAAAAGAAATTTTTGCTGATTATGGGATTGATGAACAAGGGCAAACGATGCTCGCAAATCAACTGGCTCAAGACAAAACCAAATGGGTGGATTTCATGATGAAATTTGAATTGGGTCTGGAAGAGCCAGATATCAACAGAGCCAGAAATAGTGCCCTGACTATTGGTATTGCTTATTGTATTGGTGGATTACTCCCTTTATCTGCCTACTTTATAACTTCCGAACCACATAATGGCTTATTATTATCTGCAATCATTACTACTTTCTGTTTGTTTATTTTCGGCTATTTTAAGAGTAAAGTTACAGGTCAGCCCCCTTTCAAAGGTGCAATCAAAGTTACAGCTATAGGTCTTATTGCTGCTGCTGCCGCATTTACAATTGCCAAACTAATTTCATAACAGACAACAAACTAAAGATCAGTACTTTATTGGAAAACAATTATAAAACTAAAATGTTTTAGCTTTAAGTCTTCCAGACAAAAGCAACCAATATAAACTTAATGATCAACTATGAAAACAAAACCTTTTATGAACCTGGCCAAGGGTTTACTGATCCTTGTTATCTCTACTATTTTCTTCTCTTCCTGTAAAAAACTAACTGATGGGACCGGTTCCGGCAGTGGTACTCCATCAGATGCAGACTATCTGAAGAATCTTCTTGCCTATAAAAATAGTGCACACCAGATCTACCTTGGTTACCTGGTAGCAGATGGTAATGACCCGGTGGCAGCCACTTCTATGCTGAATGTACCAGATAGTGTAGATATCGTTATCGCCTTTGCAGGATGGGACAAAGACCCCGCTCACTGGAAAACGCTCCAGGCTAAAGGAACAAAAATCCTGACCTGTACGTTTCCTGGAAACGATGCCTTCTATGACGGTTCTTCGAAAGACACCACAACAAACCAAAAAACCAGCCTTTCATCAACAAGTACTTATGATCACTGGGCTAAAGCTATGTATGACAAATTTATCACGGGTATGGGTTGGGACGGAATCGATGTTGACATAGAAACCGGTACTTTTGGTGGAGATGCACCAGCAAGTAATGCAAAAGCAGTACTTCAGTCAGTTGCAAAATATTTTGGCCCGAATGCACTTGCTGGTAAGCTGACCAAAGCAGGACAAAAACCAATATTTATCTACGATACCGATGTTGATGTAGCCGGAGGTAGTTTAGGTTACAATACAATTTACACTCCATTAAAAAGTAATTACACTTATGTTAATTTTCAGTCTTACGTAGGCGGAAACCGTCGCTGGGGAGGAAGTACAACCGCAGACCTTAATCCACTTCTGAACATGTTCGATAAAACCAAATTGATTGTACTTACCAATGGAGATGAATTCAAATATCCTAACGGATCTGAAGACACACCCGGCGGAGATGCAAAAGCAACGAAATGGTTATGGGATATTGCAGGATGGGCTAAAACTAATCAGACTGGTGGTGTAGGCGCTTACAGGATGAGCAGGGATTATAATCATACCCCTGTTTTTAACAGTTCCCGTCATGCTATTCAAATCATGAATCCACATTTATAAACAAATTTGCCTATTTTAAATGGAAGACTCAAAAGGCCGGCAAAATTGCCGGCCTTTTTTTTAAATTCATTATTTGTGGTAGGATTTCAACCCACTTTTCAGAAAATGCAGGTAATGGGCAACTTCGTAATCCGCTCCGCCTGGTGCTACCAGTTGTTCTTCTGTTTCAGGATTAAGCAATACATAAAATGGCTGAGAATTAGCCTGGAACTTTGAAGCTTGTAAATAACTCCATTTTTTGCCAATGGTATTCAATGATTTTCCTTCCGGAGTAGCAACTATATCCTGATCAGCCAGTTCGGTTTTATCATCTACATAAAGCTGGATAAGAACATAGTCTTCACTGATCATTTTATAAACTTCTTTATCTGACCAGACATTAGCTTCCATCTTTCTGCAATTCACACAGGCATGACCGGTAAAATCGATCATTACTGGTTTATGGACCTGCTTAGCATAAGCTATTCCCTCATTGTAATCAAAAAACACATCCAGGTTCAATGGTGCATGAAATAACGCAGCGTACTTGTGTATTCCGGGTGATGATTTTACAGTATTTGAATGACCTGCACCTAAAGTTGGCGTATACAAGTCAAAATCCTGTGTTTGCTGGGGAGGAAGAAAAGCGGAAACCGATTTGAGTGGCGCCCCCCATAAACCCGGGATCATATAAATTGTAAATGACAAAACAACCACCGCCATTAATAACCTTGGAACTGAGATATACTTCAGTTCGCTGTCATGAGAGAATTTCAGTTTACCTAAAAGATACAGCCCCATCAGACCAAAAATCACAATCCATAATACCAGGAAAATCTCTCTGTCAAACCACTCCCAATGATAGGCAAGATCCACATTACTCAGAAACTTCAGCGCAAAAGCAAGCTCCAGAAAGCCCAGGACTACTTTTACACTGTTCAACCAGCCTCCAGATTTAGGAAGTGCATTTAAAGCTGATGGAAAAAGTGCGAATAAGGCAAAAGGAATCGCCAGTGCGAAAGAAAAACCAAACATTCCAACAGCAGGCCCCAAAAGAGCCCCGCTGGTTGCAGCCTGTACTAATAGCGTTCCTATGATCGGCCCGGTACAGGAAAAAGAAACCAGTGCAAGCGTACCTGCCATAAAGAAAAGGCCCGCAACTCCGCCTTTATCGGAGTTTGCATCCATCTTATTTACCCAGGAAGAAGGAAGCGTGATTTCAAATGCCCCCAGGAAAGAAACTCCAAAGACTACCAGCAATAAGAAAAACAATAGGTTGAACAGGCCGTTGGTCGACAAGCTGTTTAACGCATCCGCACCGAATATAACAGTGACCAGTAAACCCAGCAATACATAAATCAGAATAATAAAAAAACCATAAAGTGCTGCTCTTCTGAATGCTTTTCCCTTTTCTGAACCTTTAGTAAAAAAACTCACCGTCAATGGGAGCATAGGAAAGATACAAGGCATTAGTAATGCTGCAAGTCCGCCTGCAAAACCTGCAATAAAGACACTCCATAATGATTGTTGTGCTTTAACCGGGATCAGCTTCTGTCCCGGATTTTTTGATTCTGAAGTCTTGGCAGCAGCCACCTTTTCCTTAACAACTGAAGTCGCCGGGGTGTCACTAACCGTAGTAAATACTAAACCGTCTGAACCTGATGTATCTGGTCTTTGGTGTGCAAAAGTGTATTTTTGGGTCAGCAAAAGCACCAATACACTGAAAATGAACATCTTGACACCTAATCTAAATCTTCTCAAATTCATTATCCACTTATTTAACTAAAACACTGAATTCTACCTGCTCTGGCGGGAGACATTGCCTGTCATTACAGGTCATAAATTCGACTGTCCCTTTAACCAGTGCTTTTGCACCTTTTAAGCTTATCTTTTGCTGAAAAACTACGCTGCCTTCAAAAAAGCTAACATCCATTTTAAAAGTGTCCTCGAACCGGTGAATGGCTTTGGGTTCTATAGTCTTCCCTTTTAAAGTATAATCTTTAGCAGCCGGAAAGGTGAAGGTAGTTTTGACCGGCCCACCGTCTTTTATATTTTGCGAATAGATATGCCAGCCATTTTCAATGGTTGCTTTAATAAAAATTACACCTTCAGTTTTACTGGTCCGCTTTGCGGCATAACTCCAGGTTACTGGTTTTAAGATCTGACTTTTCGCTGCCATAGTAAATAGAATTACTATGGTTAATAAAACTAGTTTTTTCATGAATTGAATTTATAAGTGGTTTGGTTGATTTCTCTTGGTATAAGGCTTACCTTATTTCAGGCGGCATATCGGATGATAGTCGATGAATTCAGTATCTGGCGTTAAATAACCATCCTTAACAGGTTCTTCGCGCATCAGATCAGTACTCAGGTATTTTTTATTACTATCAGAAAATATAGTCACTACACAGCTGTCCATTCCCAATTCCTGTTGTAATTTAATCGCACCAATGACATTGGCTCCGGATGAAATCCCTACAGCCAGGCCTAATTGACTGCCTAATTTCTGAGCCATTAAAATCGAGTCGCCATCGTTGGCCTGAATAACCTGGTCCATTTCATTTAGCTTAACAATTTCAGGAATAAATTCATCGGAGATCCCTTGTATTCTATGGCTTCCTACTTTATAACCTGTCGTTAATGTCGGCGATTCTGCAGGCTCCAGCGGATGGACCTTAATCAATGGGTTCTGGCTCCGTAAATAACGACCAACCCCCATAATAGTTCCTCCGGTTCCTACCCCGGCTACAAAAGCATCTGGAATTAAATTATTCCGTCTGAGCTGCTCCCAGATTTCAACGCCAGTAGTTTCCTGATGGGCCCTCGGATTATCTACATTTTCAAACTGACGGGGCAAAAATGTATTTCCATTTTTCAGCGCCATAGATTCAGCCAGTTTAATACTTCCCAGAAATCCGCCCTGTTCTTTACTGATCAGGATAACTTCTGCACCCAGACTCTTAATAATATCAATCCGTTCTTTACTCAGCCAATTGGGCATAATAATCTTAACCGCATGGCCCATAGCTTTACCAATAGCAGCGAAAGCAATCCCGGTATTACCACTGGTTGCTTCGATAATCTCATCACCAGGTTTAATCATACAATTTTTATAGGCATGATACAGGGTGAATAATGCTATCCGGTCTTTTATACTTCCGGTAAGATTATAGTGTTCACATTTAACATAAATTTTCCCTCTTTTACCTTTATAAGTATAATGTAATTCCAGCATCGGCGTATTACCAACCAGATGCCATAAATGCTCGAATTTCTTTTCAAGATCTGTTGTCAAACCATTAACTTCCTTCGTACTTAAGATCATAATTTATGTTATTTATTTTACCTTATATTTCGGTAAAACTCCTCACTGATATTTATAATAACAATACATATCTTTATTTCCGGAAATTTTATGGAAAAAGAATAAATAAGCTTACTTATTTCCATTTCAAGAGGCACATTAAGTAATACAACAAGCGTTTTTTCATAACACAATTATCCCCATTTAAGATGAGTGAAGAATTAGACCCGATTGATCTGGAAATTTTACGGATCTTACAGAGAGATGCCACCTTAACGAATAAAGAACTGGCTTTTAAATTGCGTAAATCAATTGCTACAGTCCATGACAGGATAAGAAAACTGAAAGAAAAAGGTTATATTAAACGGGTTGTGGCAATTTTGGACAGACAAAAGATCAACAGAAGTCTGATTGCTTTCTCACAGGTATTATTAAAAGAGCATACAGCCGACTCATTAAATGAATTCGAGCATGAAGTAGCAAAATTCAACGAAGTTATGGAGTGTTTTCAAATGACCGGGGCCTTTGATTTTATTCTTCGTATTGCAACCAGTGATATGGATACTTATCATTTATTTCTAAGAAACAAGCTGGCAACGCTCCCAAATATCAGTACTGTACAGAGCTTTTTTGTCTTATCTGAGACTAAGAGTGAAACAGCCTATCCATTATAAATACTGTTTAAATTAAAGCCAACATTTAATAAAATGCATTTTAGAACTTTAAAGATTGAAGACGCCGAGGATATCAACAGGTTATCCGGGCAACTGGGTTATCCTTCTTCCCTTTCGGAAACTGAAATCAGCATTAAAGCCATTATAACACATCCTGGTCATTGTTCTTTTGTTGCCATTACAGAAGAGACAATTATTGGCTGGATTCATGGTTTCTATGCTTTAAGATTAGAATCTCCGCCATTTGTAGAAATCGGAGGACTAGTCGTAGATGAGAACTATCGTAACATGCAAACCGGAAAGAAGTTAATTGAGCTTGTCAAAGAATGGGCAATCACTCAAGAGGTTGGTAAACTGAAAGTAAGATGCCAGACTAAAAGAACCGGATCGCATCAGTTTTATCTGAAAGCAGGTTTCATTCAAACCAAAGAACAGAAAATATTTGATATGGCTATTAATCCCTGAATGTCAGATGATATTTTTTCAATTTTCTGATTGGCAGATAAGTGAACAGGACTGAAAACATTCCGGCTGTCAGTCCTAACAGAACTGCCAGTAAAGTTCCGTTATAATCATATAGTTCCGGCAAGCCAAAGTGCAAACCGAGCATAACCAAAAACACAAATAACACTGTACAAAAACCGTTAACAGCAGCCATTCTGAAAATAAATTTATTTTTCTTCACTTCCTCCGCCAAAATAATTTCTGAATGCCCCTTTTCTGACAATGTTATTGTTTTTTTTAAAATATCAAAAGTGATTATAAACGGTAAAAAAAATGCCATTGGTAAAATAAATCTTGCCAGGTTTTGTTCTCCTGCAAATAAATGGACTGCATGCAAATCTGTAAAACTGAAATATGGGATAATAGTATTAAATACAACATTTGGGACTATATAATACACTAAGTTTTTACGCAAAAAACGCTTTAATGTAATTTCCTTTTCTTTCAGTGTTGTTGTTGTTAACATATCAGGCAACGGATAATTGTTTTAAATCATCAAATATTAAATTCATTGCTTCTGTTTTAATCCTGGCAGCTTCCTCCTCAGACAAAAAGGTATCGTTAGATTGTAAGGTAAAATCCATCTGATCTTTAAAAGTACTGGTGACCAGTGTATTGGGGTTCCGCCAGGGAAAAGCTACAGTCGGACTACAGATATGATCTACCACAAACGTTCCGTAAACCTCTGGAATCCTGAGTTTACCCATATTGGAAAGTGTAACATCATGTGTACCGTCAGTTGCTTTTAAGAAGCGGATCATTTTATGGACTACAGCATGAAAGTATTCGCTCATCCATAATAATTCTTCTACTTTCAAAGCCCCGACTTTGGTAGTCAGGTCGCTTTTTAATACCCTTGCTCTTGTCCAGAAATCTGTATCTGCTTTCATATCCATTTCCAGTTCTACTATCGGTGCAAAAGCAAACATTGTATCATTTTTAATACGGGGGATGAACCGCCTGATATCGACCGGACAAATTACTTTACCATGTGCCCGCTCTCCTATCACCTGCTGAAAGGCTTTCATGAAGGCAACACACAACGTAGCATGAACAGTAGTTTTTTCTGTTTTGCTGATCTCTATAAGTTTAGTCGTTTCTTCTTTACTGAGTCTCCAGTGCAGCACATAGTTATTACCTGCAGCAACCTTCCTCCGGCTGGGTTTAAAATAAAAAAATACATTTCCCAGCAGGGAAAACATACGGGCCTTAAAAATTTTGGCTGAAGAAGCTGAAAAAGAAGGAGACAGTAATTCTTTGACAGTATTGAAAGTCGTATAAGGCACAAGTTCAGTATCCGGTTTATCAAGCAGAGATAACGTTTCCTCCATCAGCGCTACTAAAGTAGTACCATCGCAGATACAATGAGGAAGTACCCATAATAATTCTGAGACTCCGGCCGACTCCAACCAGACCACTCTGGCCAGCGGCTCATCTTTCCCGTCAAAGAGTTTATTCCATTCCAGCCTGGATTCAGTGAGCCAGTCTTCATCACTTTCACGTCCAGCTAAACGTACCGGAATCTCTTTGATGTTCTCATTTAAAAGAAAATATGGGCCTCCCTTTTGTTTTTCATCAATACTCATCTGTAGCAACGGATGTTTTTTCTGTATTTTCAATAGTGCCGCGCGTAAATTATCCGGATCAATAGTTCCACTGATTTTTGCAGTAAAAACAACATTTACTGGTGTTAATGCATCTACGTACATTATTCTTTCTCCAATAATCAACTTTCTTTTCATCGGTATATAGTTTTGTTCCATCTTATTAAGCTGGCTCTGGTCTGGTAATTAATTGTTCTTCAAGAATTGACATCAATTTATTCTGTATCGCCTGTGCATCTGCATAGGGCATATAACCTTCGCTGCCTACCAGTGATAAACTCATCCGGCCACGATAAGTGGAAATAACTAATGAAGTCGTATTACCTAAAGGACCGATAACCGAAGGGCTATATATCATTTCCACTTCGAATGTATCGTACTGATATGGTATAGTCAGATTACCCAGATTAGAAAACATACAGTCATTACTTGATTTTCCATACTTCAGAAAGCGGGTAAATTTTTCCAGTACCGGATGCGCGTTTTCCAGTACCATCATCAGCAGATAGGGATTTAGTTTGCTCATTTTCTCCCTGATATCTTTGTGTATAGCCTTTACATTATCAAGAAAATTCAGCTTGGGATAGGTGCTGACTACGAACATTAAACCAAAGGCAAAAATATGATCTCTCTTTATTCTTGGATTAAACCTGCGGATATCAACCGGGCAGGAAACTTTATTATGAGCTTTATCTTTTCTGACTTCCTTAAAAGCCTGTAATAATGCTGTACAAAAAAATGTATTTATAGTTACACCCAAATTTTTACAAAATCCGGAAAGGGCTGCCAGCTGATCTGGTTCAATAAACCAATGCATAAGAAAATCTTTTTGCCTGTCCACTGCCTTTCTATTTACTGGAAAAGCCCACAATGCCAGGGCCGCAACATAACCGATCACCCTGGCTTTCATTACCTTGCCCTTATCTTCGAGTATATCTGCCGGAACAATATCAGTCATGCCCTTAATAGGACTTTCCTGACCAATATCAGCATCTCCATCATCCAGCAACTCCAGCAGCGCAGCTAAAATAGACATTGCAGAACCGCCATCACAAAGACAGTGATGAATCACCATCAACAGATCAGAAACCTGATCCCCTTTGAGCCAGACTATCCGCATCATTGGCCCCCTGGCAGTATCAAAAGGCGTAAGCCATTCCTTAACCGTTTCAGTTTCCCGGTCAAGATCACTATACCTTGGAATTACTCTTACAGGGATCCTGACAGACCGGTTTTTATCAACAGCGAACCAGGGACGGTTGGTTTCGTCACTTTCTATAAATGCATTTAACAAAGGATGTTTTTGCTGCAGTCTGACCAGGGCATGATTTAAAACCGCAGCCGAAAAATCACCACGGATCTTTACCGGAATTACACTATTGAAAGGCGTATTTCCGTCACCATGCAGCATTCTTTCCCCAAATAGTAATTTTCTTTTCATAATCCACCGGTCTTAATTCTGTTTCTCAAGCAATTGCTCGGCTTCAGCAAAGTCTTCCAGTAGCTCCACCGCTTTATCATTTCCTCCGGCAGCAATAAAAGTTTCTTTGATTTTAAGTGCGGCATGACGATATACAGGATTTTCCAGCAATTCAAAAACGCTGCTTCTTAAATCCTCAATTCTGAGCCTTTTATAACGGATACTGATTCCACACCCCGCATTGACAATCAGTTTGGCCGTATGAAAATGATCATATGCAATCGGCGTAATCAGCATTGGCAGGCCATTTATAAAGGTGTCATTCACTGTATTAAAACCGCCATGGCAAATTACAGCATCCATATGCGGCATTAAATCCGATTGAGGAACAAAACCGTTGACAATAAAATTGTCAGGCCATTGCTCAAAAATATCCGGATTTGTAGCAGCAATAATAGTAACAGGCTCATCTGCAAATGCATCAATCAGTTTCTGAAAAAATGCTTTTCTTATATCTACCAGCAACGTTCCCAACGAAACAAATACTTTAGGCGTCTTCACTGCTGCTAACCTTTCCCAATCAAAAGCAGCATGGTTTGGTCTTCCTTTCACCGGCCCCACAAATTTCATATGCGAAGGAGTTTCATCAAATCCTGCAAAAACCTGAGACGTAAAAACCAGGTTAAGTTTATTGGAATGGACATAAATTTCCTCTCCGTACAGACCTAATTCTTCCTGCAAACCCCTGATCAGTTGCTGTTGCCACTCAAAAATTTTGGGTGCACTCTTCGCCGTATCACCCATTACATCCGGAGGCACCGGGGTCGTTGTTACTGAAGGAATCCCCTTCAGCTGAGCACAAAGAGCTCCCGCAAAAGTGATACAGTCATTGACTATAACATCAGGTTTCCAGTCATCTGCAAAATTGCTCAATCCCTTCATCATCATGCGTGTAAAAGGCACATAGGTTTCTTCCAGCGCCAGTTTCATCACCTCAGGACCAGAACATGAAGGGCCATCATCCTGACGTTTTAATATACGGCTGATTTCATCCTGGTACTCTTCTAGATCGGCTGCAGGATAAATAAATTCTCCCCCCTCAGGAATGTGTTTACTGTCAAGTGGTGTTATTCCCAGCCATTTTACTTCGTGCCCACGGGCAATTAAACTGGATCCTATACTCAATGTAGGACTGATATGACCAAAAAAAGGTGGTACAACAAATAAAAATCTTGACATAATTCCTGTTTTAGCTATTAAATAATTCTAAAGGTTCATTGACACTAAACTTCTCCAGTAAGGTTGCGGCTATTTCAGTACCTCCTGCATCCAGAAAAGACTGTTTGATCTTCATTGCCGAGCTCTTAAAAGCAGGTTCTTCCAGAATTTGCCGGACAGACTCCAGAAGATGGTTAGCTTTGAAACGATTAAAATTCAGCCTTAATCCTGCACCAACCCGTACTACCCGGCCAGCTACATGTGACTGATCGTAGGCAATGGGGATAACGACCATTGGTAAACCATTGATTAAAGTCTCACAAACTGTATTATGGCCACCATGGCAAACCACTGCATCCATACTGGCCAATAGTTCCAGCTGAGGAACCATACGCTGTACCATGAAATTATCCGGCCACACCTCGAAAAGAGATGGATCTGAGACCACAACAACAGTCATATTTTGCTGACCAAAAGCTTCAATTACCTTTGCAAAAAAGTTTTTCTTATGCTCGTGATCGAAAGTAGTTCCGATGCTGACTAATATTTTTGGCCTGTTAATTTTATGCAGTAAATCCCAGTCAAACTCTGTTTTTACAACCCTGCGATTAATTACTGGGCCAACAAAATGATAACTGGGGGCTAATTCAAGTTCTCCAAAAAATTCCTTCGAAGTCAATACCATAGTTAGTAAATCAGAGCAGGCAATCGAGGTTGATTTAGTAATCCCCAGTTCCTCCTGCAAAGCGACAATCTGATTGACCTCCCATTCATGCACCTTAGGTAACTCATCCATAATCTTTATGGCAGCTGGCGCTGTAACTGAAGTTGCATAAGGGATTTTTTGATTTACCGCAGCTATAGCCCCGGCAAACATCTGATGATCTGTAATCACCAGATCAGGTTTATATTTTTCCAGCCAATCCACAATACCTTCATAACTATGACGGTTTAAGGGGATCAGAACTTCTTCATACAAAAACTTGATACTGTCAATACCATAAACAATCTTTTTGGTAATGATATCCAGGTATTGCTCACTATCCTTTTTCTGCTGGTCGCTTTCGTTATAGCTGATCAGCAGCAATTCCCCGCCTTTGGGCAATTTAGCTGCTAAATCAGGATCAAGTGTAATCCAGCCAACCTGGTGACCACGATGAATCAAAACGGCTCCCATACTTAAAGTAGGGTTAATATGACCGGTTAAAGGAGGTACTATAAATACAAACTTTGCCATTGGAACTTATTTAATTCTTAAAAAAACCGGAGACAATTTCCGCTATCATCACAGGTTCCTGAATCGGGATATTATGGTCTCCATCCAAAGGGATCAAATCTGATTTATGGATCATTTTATTCAATTGCTTACCTGCCTGCAGGCAATTAGACGATGCCCCATACAACAATAGTGTATGCTTTTTCACCGCATTAATTTCAGTCTCTTTAAAAAAGCCACTTTCCAGGATCATATCATTTTTAATACTGGTCTGATAAAACAGGTATTCATACATCCGGTGATTGCGCTCCATCTGCCTTTTACCCATTTTCACTTTAGTCGTATCTGTAAAGTTGGCCACATAGTGTTCGAGGAATTCACGGCTGTATTCTTCTATAATGCCACGGGTACGCGCATCACTTGGATCTGGTGCTTCTATAATAACCAGTTTCCTGAGTCTCTGAGGAAAACGCATAGCCATTTTCAAGGCAATCAGGCCTCCGAAACTATACCCTGCCAGATGTACTTTATCCAAATTAAGAACATCCATCAAAGCATGAAGATCATCTGTCATACTATTGAGATCATACCCATCCAGTACACGTTCACTCATCCCGTGACTTTTCAGGTCGTACATCACGACGTGAAAATGTGCTGCCAGTACCGGTGCAATATTGAAATAATAAACAGAGAGATTACTGAACATTCCATGAACAAGTAATACAGTTTCTGCCGCACCCTTATTCAATTCCTGAATATGCACATCCCGGTTATTTACTTTGATGACTGGCATTCCTGTATATAGTTGATGATCATCTCCAGATTTAAATTAATCAGCTGATCAAGGTCCATAGCAGATAACCATCCTGTAAAATCAATCTGCTCACCAAAGTGTGCTTTTATCTTTTCAGAAAAGGAAACAATTTCTATACTATCCATTTCAAGGTCTTTGGTAAAAGAACTTTGAGGGGTAATATCCATTTCTTCCACAAACTCTTCCCCTATAACTTCAGTAATGAATTGTTTCATCAAACCAAAGATCTCCTCGTTATTCAATTTTGAAGTTTTTACTATTGTGTCCATCCGATTATATAATTATGATGTTTAATGGTTTTTATAAATATGTCTTTGATTCGTAATTCTTCACCTCTGATTTCTTCTACAACATAAGCTTTAGGATTCCCCTGTAAACCCTTCCCCAGGTATTTACCATAGGCTTCTTTAGCCGTCCAGAACCTGGTAGCCCATTCCGCATGATCCAGTCCCTTTAACAGAGCCAATTCTGTATCTGCAAATGCCAGTTCAAAAAATCCTACACTCCGTTCTTCAATAATTTCTATATCAATTCCTACCGGTCTGTGGAACTGGGCGATCCCTACGGCATCAGTTCCTTTATGCGCTATAGATATATGAATATCTGCAGTCTGACCACCGTAGAGATAAGGTTTTTGCAGCTCATCCGATTTCACACCAAAAGTGATAGGATAACAAGCATGTTGTTTTTCATTGTGGAGTAGATTTCTGACCGCATCTTTTACCGCCACACGGCTGATAATCCAGGTCTTCCGCTTATTCGGCAACAATGAATTATGATGTTTTTTCTCCTCCTGATTAAAGTATCGTTTCAGAATAAAATCCCAGGAAACAACCCTTGAATAGGCATTGTGAAACATAAAAATACCAGGAGCGATTTCTTTTGACAAACGGTTGTGTAAAGGAGACATCGATACACTCCACAGTGCATCATCTATCTCAAGCCTTCTGTTTTGCCAGCCAGAAATAATTGCCCAGATACGGTTATCACGTTTAATGATAAAATCACCTGTAGCAAATTCTTCGTTCATATCTGTCAGCATACAGGTACATTCAAACTCCCCATGCTGATCATTCATATCTTCAAAAAACTCTATTTCCTGAATCTTCACTGGAAAAGCAATTCGATCCTTTGTCAGAATCAGTTGCAGCCACAACCCAAAAAGCTGCCCTGCATTATCCAGTAGCGAACCTTTTCCGGCAGCCCCCGCGATAACACCAGTGATCCCATTTTTGCCCACAGCTTTCAATGACTTTATTCCCTGATAACCTGGTCCATGGAACATATGATTCTCATAAATCTGTTCCGGGCTCCGGTCTATATTCAGAATTTCGCCTATATCAAACAGTCTTTGAGATGGAACTCCTAATTTTTCAGATAAAATAACTTCAGCATTTGCATAACGTTCCAGATTTAGATACACTCTTTGCTGGTCTTTCCATTCACCAGTTACGGTTTCACGGAAAGGCTTGATCACATTCATCCACTGAAATACTTTGATATTTAATAATTTCTGTACCTGCTCTCCGGGTGACTGTTCCACAGCAATCTCTCCAAACAATTCAAAAATCATTGTCATCGGAATTACCGGATCCATATCATCTACACAATGCCAGTCTTTGGGTTGTCTTAACAGTGCATGATCCCTTAAATAGGGACAGTTTTCTAATGTAATATCCAGCTGTTTTGAAAATGGTAACCGTTTAACCGGAGTTGAAACTGCTGGAACTACGGCATAATTCTGTGGTCTTAAAACTCTTGTTTTAAACAAATTATGTATCTCGGTCTGGATTGCATTCATTTCCAGCATATTTTCATTAAATGCGCTCATCACAGGATCAGCCACATCCTGCAGTAAATTCTCAGTATATACTGCTGGCTGCGATTTGCCCGCTAATTCTTTAAGCGTTTCCAGCTGGGTAATCACAGGCAGACCAAGCTGAAGTTTAATCCCTTTTCCTTCGACGATCTGACTGGTTCTCTTACTTCCCATAAAGGCTATTCCGGTTTCCTTCCCTTCTATGAACAGGGCGGCAATTACACGCTGTAGCTGAGTAATTCCCGATCTGATTGGTACATTTGAAGAAATAGTACTAAAGTTTTTCCCTTTAAGGGTATCATCAATAAAACCAATCAAACCTCCGGATCCTATTTGTATAAATACCCTTGCGCCTTCCTCATATAACTTCTCTGTCAGCTCCCGGAAACGTACAGGTTTAATCAAATGCTCTGCACTTAATTGTCTGATTGCCTCGAAGCCCTCAGGATAAAGTGCTAAGGTTGTAGCCGACCAAAGCGGAGTAGTTGTTTTACGGAATTGCATATCCCGCATACCTTCCAGAATCACCTCCAGTTTATCAGCAATGAAGGGAGAGTGAAACCCTGATTGAAAAGGAAGGATCTGATGAAAAATCTGCCTGGCCTTTAAGACAGGGATCAGTTCCTCCAAAGCAGTCTTACTTCCACATAGAATTACCTGCTGAGGACAGTTATCATTAGAAAGGTATAAATTATCAATATCGGCAATAACCGGCAATAGCTGCTCAATGCCACAGCCAACAGCGATAAACCTGGAATCTTTCAGTTCAAATGTTTCCGGATTCAAGACTTTAAGCAGCTGCAATACTGAACTTTCTTCTGCCAGTTCAGAAGATCTTGCAGCCAGCCACTCTCCCAGGCTATGTCCGGCATTCATATCTGGCCAGATTCCTAACTGTTTTAGTGCCTGATCCAATACACTACTTTTATTCAGTGTTTTTAGGGCTTCATTTAACAATCCATCGGCTTCAATCTGATGATCATCTTTCAGCTTGAAATAGTCAGTTACACTTACAACTTCACCACCAGCCAATCCGTCAAGCCCGGGAAATACAAATGCTACTTTCCCACCATTACTGATCAGAGGGGCATTCGTATACCAGATATCCTGTTTATTACGCCAGGGTATATTTTTAGCAGCAATTTTAATAGCTTTTTTTATTCTTTCGGGCGTAGGATCAAATAACGCAATGCGATAATTTCCGTTACCCTTTGTATAATCATGGTTCTCCAGTGCAGCTAACAACTCTTCATGAGTAGAACGTGCAAGTAATAGTACTTCATCTTTTTGAGGTGTATGATATCCCTCCAGAACTACGTGCGCATTAATTCCTCCAAAACCAAAGGCATTTACCCCTGCAATTTTTGGTAAACCAGATGCTCTCCAGTCCGAACTTTCCTGAACTACAGCAAATCGTGTTTTTTCAAGCTGGGCCAAAGGATTTTCGCAATGTAAAGTAGGAGGCAATACATCATGATACAATGCCAGACAGGTTTTTATTAACCCGGCAATTCCGGCAGCAGGCATAGCATGCCCTATATTAGACTTTACACTTCCAATACCTGCTTTAGGGAGCTCAGTATTATAGCCAAAAAACTGGCTCAATGTTTCAATTTCGGTCTTATCTCCCAATGGTGTACCAGTACCATGCGCTTCCAGGTAACCGATAGTCCCCGGAGAGAGCTCTGCATTTTCCCAGGCCTGTTCAATCGCTCTGAGCTGACCTTTTACAGATGGACTCATCACACTTGTTCCGCTCCCATCACTGCTTACTCCTACCCCTTTAAGTACTGCATAAATCCGGTCTTTATCTTCAATAGCATCTTCCAGACGCTTTAAAACAACAAACCCGCAGCCTTCTCCAATAATTAAACCATCAGCCTGGTTATCAAAAGGTTTTATCTTTTCCTGTTTTGATAAAGCGCCCAAATTAGAGAATATACTCCAGAAAGCAGCGTTTTGTCCGACATGTACCCCTCCGGCAATGACCATATTGCAGCGTCCGCTGTTCAGCTCCTGTACCGCATGATCAATAGCTATCAGTGAGCTGGCACAGGCAGCATCTAATGTAAAAGCAACTCCCCCCAGGTTCAGCCGGTTGGCAACCAGTGATGCCACCAGATTTGGAATGAGCCCCATAGCTGTATCAGGTCCAAAGCGCCCTTTACGCTTCTGAAACTCATGTTTTACTTTTTCTATATCTTCAGTCC
>Ga0194135_10001025_pt1 | contig 16358 bp, 14 predicted proteins | sample LitLau_LLRF_2013_FD_134024 | JGI IMG/M metagenome (GOLD analysis project Ga0194135, IMG submission 134024) | Freshwater sediment microbial communities in response to fracking from North America - Little Laurel Run_MetaG_LLRF_2013 (version 2) | ecosystem: Environmental > Aquatic > Freshwater >...
ATGTTCTTACGCCTAAAATTATAGGAATTTCTCCATTTCATTTAAGACTCTGTTCACACTTGCCCTTCGACCTCGGCTGAAGCTACCACCGTCTCTTCTTCCTATCCAATCAAATCCCAACCCGACCAATTTAGTTTACATATTTAAGCGAATTCGGGTTTAGGCGAGAAAAAAAATTCAAATTAACGAATGATGGAGGCTAACCTTATTCCAAGTAATTTTGCTACTGTCGATTCCTGCCAACCTCACCAATTTAACATTTTAACAGATTTATGGTAGATTTGAAATGAGGATGTTTTGTTTTGTAAGATTAGACTCACCGGACTCTGTTTCACTTTCTCCGGGTAGATGTGCATGCATTCTTGCGATGCCGATAAGGAGGAGGAATAGGACATGGACGGCGTCCATTTCTAGATGGTGGTTTCAGTGGTTGGGGTTTTTTCGGATGATGTTGGGACGCTGGGTAGCTGGACTCGTTTGACTGGTTAATTATGGGGCGTTGATTGGGTCCTTGTCTTTGTGGATTTGTCCTGATGTCCCAAGACGGGAAATGTTGACATGCCCTCTTCCGCTCTGCCACCCTGATTCTAGTATGTTAATAGTCAATCTGAGACTAATTGGGAGAAATAACAAGGTACTCCAAACTCTTGTTTTCTACGGGGAATCTCTAATCTCTTTATCCTAGTACCCTATTGAATCCACTTCCGCTCCATTCCGCTCATCAACCCTCCACCGTCGTAAATTCAGAGTTCCTTTTTCTCAATTGAGTCACGCACGCACGAGAAGTCATTAGACCGACGACAGTTCTGGGACATTCATCCACCACAACATCCAGTTCTTAAACAACTCACCTTATGCTAATTAATTACGAGTCAGATTAACTTCAAATGAATTCTTATCTCAAACGAAACCCATTCCAAATTCCATTCAATCTCGGCAACGTTAACAAAAGTTGACTTTTCCACTATGCAAGTTCACATATCCTAAAACAGGTTTCGTGTCTGTTGATTTCAGAAGATACCACATCCGAAATTGACTTGGGCGGAGAGGATGATGAGCTTGAAAATGAAACGCAGAGGGATGAAATATTAATGCAAGAGCCCGTGTCGAAGGATGTACTGCAGGAGTCGATGCCTTTTCTTAGTGACCTTGTGTCAGATTTACAATGGACACACACGTTACCCCCGCCCCAGCATGATGGCTCAATAGGGGAACTTCTAGAAGCGGTCTCGGGAACTGATTCAAGTCCCATCTCCGTCTCAGCAGTTTATCGTGAGGCCTCTGTCTCAGTTTTCTCGGGTCCGTCGATTCCAGCTACCGATGCACAGCATATAACACCGACACCGCCGCCATCCAGCTTTACTTCAGGGGTCTTCCATTTCCAACCAACAACGCCGCTTCCTCTACAACTTAATTCAAATCCTCTTCCGCCACTTGGGTCGTCGGATCAAAATGCCGCTGGAATTACGAACAGAATGACCCAGCCGGTGTCGGGTAAGTTAAATGACAAAGGAGGATCTCCCAAACATCCTTAATCATAAATTGATTTTTTAAAGGTCCTTCCAACTACTTTCGCATGGGAAATCAGAAGAAACCGAGTTATGCAAAATATCCTGGAATCAGTTCACAATCTCACCAGTCTTCTCCGCAACAGCACCAACTCCCACAACAACCCCCGGTTGGTCTTCTCAGGTAAGATTAAAACCAAAACTTCATGGAACCAGAAACTCAAAAATCAAATCAGTCTCATCACACTCGTTTTTATTCATTTAGTTTTGACGGCGGTAGTGGTCTAAGCAACGTAGCTTCACCGACTCCTCTCTTTCCTCCTCCGCCGCAAATCTTATCCATCACACCTTCAGAGGCCGTGACTCCTGTTCCTCAACAGCCTCCTCCAATTTCAACAAAGTATGGTGCTGCTGCTTACAAACCCGTCTCCTATCATTGGTTCTTTCGGAAGGACGGTGAACTCTGGAAACCGTTCTCTCACATCGACTCTAAGGCTCTTGAAGAAGCATTCATTGGCAAGTGACCAGTTTTTATAACTTGGATAATTTACGTCTAAATAAAACCTCCCGGGTGCTAACATTAGTCAAGGAGTAATCGGGAGACTCTGGTTTTAGGGTCAAAAAGGCTGGTGTCAGTGGACGGTGGAAGGCAAGACGTTGATATGGAGGAGAGATTACGTAAACCAATCTATTGGGAGGATACGGATTTGACACACGTTCAACGGTAGTTGCCTCTCTTTTCATCCGTTCCATAATTTTAATTACAGGATGTTTGCAAAATGTAAATTCTCGTGGTTGTGTAGATGTTCCTGGTTTTACAAAGGCCCAATGGATTCCCAGTTCATGCCCTACGCCGAGGAATTCTCAACAAGGTTGGAGGTTGGTAGCAGGAATTAATAACTTTTGATTGATATTTTGATCAAAGCCAGAGGAGTGGGAGTAAGGAGGAATTCTTCTTAAGGTGTCTGAGCCCGTTCAGGTCAGACGGTTTAATGTATACCATGAATTCATGGTTAATTTTTTTTTTCAGGAGGAGTACGAATTGTCCTGCCGGACCCACACTTGGCAAAAGCGATTGGAGTTTCCAGGAGGAGAGGCTGTGGTTCTCCAAGGTCCTCATTCCTTTGTCCACTTCTGTCAACAGGCGAGTGCGGATGAGTGGGGGAGTGTCCCGGAAAATCAACTCCGTCCACGTATAGTGAAGCGAGGAACAGATGGCCTCCAAATCCCACCTGGAGAGCCATTGGAAATTGACTACTTGGTCTTCCTGGTTCATGGGATTGGCTCCTTTTGTGATTTCAAATTTCGGACTGTCGTGGAAACAGTGGATGATTTCCGACAAATCAGTAACCAGCTCCTCCAGACTCATTTCAAGGAGATCACCGGACGGGTTGAGTTTCTCCCTATCCAATGGCATAAGGTACGCTCCCATCCCCTTGAATCACCTTAGACCCGTATCCTTGAACTGGCTGAGTTTAAAATTGAATTTGCAGGCCTTGCATGGTGACGGGGGGATTGATGATAAGCTCAAGCCATTAACATTGAAGAGCATCCCCAAACTTCGTCACTTTACGAATGACACGTTGCTGGACATCCTCTTCTACACCAGCCCCGTCTACTGCCAGGTGAGTGTGAAAAATTAACATCAAGATTCATCCCCGTCCTAATGCAGTTGTTGAGTTTATATCTTTTTTGCTAGACAATCATGAACACGGTGGGAACTGAAATGAACAGGTGAGATGGCGTTTGCAAACTTTGTCAACTTAATTGGAATGAGACGATTTTTTGTTTTGTTTTTTACTAGAATGTACAATTTATTTCTGGAGAGAAACCCGACGTTCAATTGTTTGTCCGTTGCTGTGGCTGGGCACAGTCTTGGAAGTCTCATCCTTTTTGACCTCCTCGCTCATCAACCAGAAATGGTCCCTACCGTCAATCCCTCACAGAATACACAGTCTGAAGTTGGTGCTCATTCCGAAAAGTGTGAGGTAGATTCTCTCACTCAACTTTCATTAATTTTCATCAGTTTGTTGATGTTAAGGAATTATTATGTTGAATTCTTTAATTGTGGCAGGTCGATGGAAAGGAGTCAGAGAATCGACTCGTGTCATATCGAATGGGATCCGCTGGCACTGGACAACCATTTATTTCTTACCCAGTCCTGGACTTCCAACCAACGGCATTCTTTGCGATGGGCTCTCCCATTGGTAGAAACCAAATGTGATCTAATGCCAAGCGCAAGCAAGGCAGCACTCCCAAGGAACAAGTCTCGTCATAATGGAATATGTTTTTTTGTTCTGTAGCCATGTTCGTGGCTGTACGTGGATTGGACAGTTTGGGCCTTGACTTTCACTTTCCCACCTGTCCAGCATTTTACAACATTTTTCATCCGTTTGATCCTGTGGCTTACCGGATGGAGAGTTTGATTGACCCAACGCTTGACCTTCGCCCAGTACTCATCCCACATCACAAAGGGAGAAAACGATTCCACCTGGAATTGAAGGAGACAATGACGAGAGTAGGAACAGACCTCAAGAACAGAGTAATGGAATCACTCCGCGTCACCTACAACGCCGTCGCACACTTGGCAGGAATGGCAGAGGTTGAACAGGAAGTGGATATGGCAATTGCATCAGAATTAAACGGTGATGGGGGTGCTGTGGAGGAGCGAAGTGCGGCAGAGGAAGGAGAGAAAACAAAGAGAATTGGCTCATTGAATGGGGGGAGGCGAATCGACTACGTTCTTCAAGAAGCCCCCCATCAAATCCTGAATGAGTAAGTAGACGCGCAGTTTTTACAAATATTTATCATTTCCATTTAGAGTTAATTTTAAATTTTAAATAATGAGTCTGTTTGTTTATAGGTATTTGTTTGCTCTGTCAAGCCATGTATGTTACTGGGAGTCTGAGGACACGGCTCTTCTAATGCTCAATGAGATTCTCAACGAGGGACGATCCTCGACCTCCACGCCAGAACCTGGAACTCCTACTAATCTCCCTACACAACCCTTCCTCTATCCCATGCCGACTCCAGCCCCGAGTCAGGAACAACACGGGGCCTTTCTCCCGGACATGGAATTTCAAAGTTTACCCCAGCCCATGAATCCCGTGGTGCCGCCCGTTGCCTTCGACCACCATATTCCCCCTTCTCCATTGCCAGGCTCAGCGTACACAACAGGAAAACGACCAGTTGCGGATTTCAACTCAATCCCATTTGGAATGGATCCCACTGCGCCCATTTCAATGCCGGCACAACTTCCCCCTCCACCCAAAGCAGGATTTTTACCAAAGAATTAATAGTAAGAAATAGAAATTAGAACACTATACATGTGCAATCAAATCGGTCAATTGGTAATTTGAAATTATATATGAGCGATTATTTCAATCGAATTCTAAAAATCAATTCAATCGTTGTATGAATCATATTATTTTATTTATTAACATCGTATCCGTGTTACTTCTCTCCCTCTCGTATGAATGGGGTTGGTTTTAGTGGGGTGGAATTGAATTGTGTAGAATGAGGGTCAACCAACAACAAATTTCCTTTTTTGACAGCTTTTTGGAATTGTATTTTTCTATTGATTGGTTTTGTTTTGTTTTACTGGGAGGGATTTCAGTTTGACGAGAGATTAAAAGCTTGACGGTTTTGTCGTCGGCAGGAGATTTGTATTGTACGGTTAGTGGGATTTTGTCGTTTGGACATTTTTACATTGGGAGATTTTTTTAAAGACACTTTGGGGACCGGGAACCCAGCTTGTTTTAGGCAACAACGGTTAAAGGCTTAACTTGGGAGAGCTGGTGTCAAAACTGGCAGCTTCTTTTTCATGTCATGGGCCCAAACAATTGAAAAGATAACCATGTTTATTTATGTAGAGTCCCCGAGATGGTGTCTGCCTGATAGATAACCTTTTTAAAGATGTGACTAGTTTTAGCTATTTTAACACAATTTTTCAATATAGGCTCATTATCATTTTAATCAACCTCCAAAATTAGGTCAAATTAAATAGAATTCACGAAACACTGAAAAATTGGATTGGATATTTGGCAATTTACACGATGAGCGTGTGGCTATACACAGGAAACTGAACTTAACTAAACAGTGGTTAGAAACCCCTGCATAATGCATCCTCCGGTTTGATAAATTAAAATTTATTCTAATTTTAACAGGCTCGCAATACTAGACGCCTCGCTAGGATTTTATTTTGTTAAATTTGGTGCTGCTTGGAATTTAACCCTTTATTTTCGATCAATATATATCATAAAGATTAATCAAAGTAAGTAATATTAATTTCTTTCAATCAAAGTAAGTAATATTAATTTCTTTCAATGTAGACTTAAACTGTAAAACTGTAAACTTAATTCAGAGACCTTAAATCCAAACTTAGGTCCTCAGTCGAGTTAACTGAAAAAAAATTAAAACCCTTTATTTTAATGCAAATAAATCCATCTGGACTATATATAAATCCATCCACTGGAAATAAATCCACCAAGTAATCCCAATTTGACCCACAGCCATCTAACATCAACGAAAGCAATGCGATATTATGCGAACAACTAAAAAAAACTCGTCGCCTGATTTCGCATTTACAAGAGAGGCCGAGACAGTGGACAATGGCAATGTTATGTAAACATCAATGAAAATCGCAGAACGAAATGAATCACTCTGCAATAAAAACTACAAACGTCTCCCTTCACACTTGCAGGAATGAATTAAAAATAAAAACCTAATCATGTGAGCATTACTGCCTGGCGACTGAGGAAATAAATTCGGGTGAGGAGTCTACTGGTACATGGCTCATCTGCAGTAAGATTGAAATGCTTCCTACTTCCTGCTTCCTTCATTCTTTATAAACTGCTGCCAATTAAATTATATTTTACTCTACTCGTCCTCCTTCACAAACGCGTTGACTCGAGGGCTTGCTTCTCTATAACCTCCAAATAGGCACAATGGCACACAGGTATTTAGTTAGTTTTCATATTTTATTCCAACAATTAGTGTTAACTCGGACGGAACGGAATTGTCAAAGAAAAATAATTCATTTTGATTTCGTTCTTGTTTAGTGTTCACAGAACGTTTTCCCCGAAGAAACGAATTTACCTAGTGGGCCCACACTCTACTGGTAAGACAACTCTGGCACGGGCAATTAAGGGACACTATGGAGACTCTATTCATATTTTGGAAGAAACCGCCCGGGGAGTGCTGAAGGCTAAAGGATACAAAAGAGAGGACATTGAGACGGGAAAATGTTTTCAAATGCAAGTGGACATCTTGAAAGCTCAGTTTTCTGCGGAGAACTCGATATTTGCCAAGCACGGAGCGGAAGTGCATTTCATTTCAGACAGAGCAGGGATTGATCCTATTCTGTACACCATGAAATACTGCCCAGGCGAGGATGCTTGGAAGGAACTTTGTGAGTTAGAGGAATGGAAGTTATTGGCTACCAGGTACAGAGAAACGGAGCACTCAATTGTGATTTTGATTGAACCGACGCCGGAGTTTATGAAGGATGACGGGACAAGGAAACTCCCAACCTCGTTTCAAGAGTGGTTAGCATTCAATGAAATGTACAAGACATTTTTAACGAATCAAAACATTCCATTCAAAACAATTGGACCCGAATGTCTGGAGCTCCAAAGCCGAGTTGAGAAAGTTGTCAATTGGGTCAACGGCCCAAGTCTCATATTGGAAGTATTAGCTACACTTTAAACTTAAGTGAAAATATATACATTTGGTAACTAAAATTATAGGGTTCAATGTTTTACTGGTGAAAACAGTTCCAATAATTTCAGTATCCTTCTTTGATAGAATGCAATTCTCTTTCGTTTATGAGTTATATGCCATTTCTTTTTATTATTATTATTATTATTATGATTTCAATATACAGATGAGACAGAACAATAAAATGAATATATTGAAATGGGGATAAGCAATTGAAGCATGAGAGGGCGGATCGTTTACATTTGGTGGTGAAATCCCAAGACATTCATAAATACCTACAAAGCGGTACCCTGTGGTTTGAACATACTGGATAACTTGGGCAACTATATCTACTGTGAGTGGCAATGGATCATGATGTAAACCGATGAAGCCAGGAGTCTGCGCAGGATTCGTACCTTCCAACAGACTTTTGTACATATTGAGGCTTACTTCAACGTCTCCCTTCCAATCTTCTGAATCAATGCTCCAAAGAATTATTTTGTATCCCAATTCCCCATTTACAATGTCGACAACTGTTTGGTTATGGTCTCCGTTCGGGGGTCTCATCAGGACTTGTCTGAATCCCACCACTTCCTCTAGCTTATCCGACAGGGTATTCATTTCATAAATTATGGTTTCAGTGGTTAGTGAGGACAAGTTTGGATGTGACCACGTGTGGCTGGCAATTCCATGACCCTGGAAATGAAAGCATTTGAATGGCAGGAAGTTGGCTTTAAAACGAGACTTCCTGTGATATACCATGAATACTGAACGCACAATATACACATGCGCGGACTCTATTACCTCTTCAACAGCTCGACGCATCGTCGCCTGGATTTCGGGAAGGTCTAATGCATCCGGTAAATAATTAGCTCCATTCACGAAAAATGAAGCCGAAATATTATGGATGGTTATAATAGATTCAGTAATTTATCCGTTTCGATTGGAACTGGGCCATCGTCTAGATTCGAGTAGAAATTAACCTTTTTTTCACTTTTCCATTTTACTTGCCATGGCTTTCGTCTGAAATTATTTTACCGAATGATAGATGAATGGTTCCATTCTGAATGCAAGTTCTGTGTGTCGGCTCATCACTCTGAAATAATTACATCAATAAATATAAATATCATTTTTTTAAACTTGTAAATATTGACAAGGTGTACCAATCCAGGATTTTCAGCCTACGTATCTCCTAACTCGTAGGCCCACGCCAATGGTTGATACAGACGTTTGAAGGGCATCTAAATCTGAGTTTTTGGGACAACTTTTAGCTTTCCAAATTTCGGAGTGGCAAATACTTCACCAAAAATTTCTTATAAGAATTATGCCTTGTCGTCAAAAAACTCTACCTGATTTAATGTCTTCTTCTAACTTCGACTTTGACGTTACTAAAACTGATTTTCCAGCTCAACACACAATCGCGGAGAGCTGAAAATTTCCTCAGAGATACGCATTATGATATGCCCTTCAAAGCCATGCGCTTTGAGAAGATAACTATGTCGTGGACATTCCTTAGTTAGCAGACTGGGTTTATTTTTTATTTCAAAGTCATTTTTTACCAATTTATATAATGAACTTGAAGTTGAAAAAGTAACCGCAGTGAGAATCGTCACGGCGGAAAACAGAACAGACTTCATATCCTTTCGTTGTATATTTGGTAGGAAAAGTAACCAGTGCTGGAGCTATTCTTTGTAAAACTAAAATGTAATTCCGCTAGTCAATAGGCGTTTACAAATTTATGGATAATTGATAATTAAAGCTATCAACCTTTAATCTGTAGATTATCTTCCGTGAACGTCATGCGATAAGTTATGAGTACGACTAAGCGAGTCAGTTTCTAATATTACTTGACATAAAAAAATATTAACTTTGACAATGATGTGCGTGTGATTCTCAAACTCATGTCAATAATGATTGGCATAATTTCTGATTGACAGATCAGACGGCGAGAAGAATATGAAGCATCCCGCATAAATAAATTGCCGACCACATGAAATATACGCCTAATATTAGAGAAACTTATTTTACATCCCCCTAAGTCCCAATTAATTAGAGTGGTCGTAGAAGCTCACGACATCTGCTTTATGTAACATGAAAACACAATCAACGGGAAATTCATTAACAACTACGAACGTACGAACGGTCGTAATAATTTGATTGCCTTAAATTATTTATTACGCTCGGATAGCTTTAAGGAGACAAAGTAAATTTTTGTCTCTCAATCCAACCCAAAGCCTACAAGATGAAAGTTGTTTTCCTCGTTTACTCTCTTTCTATGTGTTCAGTTAAATTTGTTTCGACAAATTTCTTCAAAAACCTTGAATCGCTTACAGATGGATGTGGGATGATTATTGTGCACGATTCTAGTCATTCATTTCATCAACTAACTTCGATTTTATCGGAAATCTCGACACATTCAAAAGGAGTATTCATACTAAAATGGACGCATGACGTTTTCCGTTCACGCTCCTGGTCTCCCTCCCCGCACGGCAAAGGTCACATGTGTTCATTCGCAGTCCTTTTTATGGAAAAATTCCAGTCTCAGTCATCGATGAAGGACAATTTGAATTCTTATTTGACTGATTTCCTGAGTGAGACACATCCATCACGAGCATTCTTCATTTTCAACGTCAGTCCTTCCCAAGTTGAACTTTTGGGTACATTGCCCGAACCGAGGATAAAATTCAAAATTGCATTGACAGTCATCCCTTCCAAGACTGAGTATCACTCCAGAGTTTACAGTTTTGATGCCAATGGTAAAGCTATCAGTATGAAGCTTGACAGCTCTAATGTGACCACTTTATTTCCTGACTATATTGATCGTGATAGTTCGAATGGAAAAGTATTGCGAATAACAACACCAGTACTGGCTGCATGGCTAAGTGAGTTGAAAACAACGGAATCCGGAGCATGGGACTTGAAGCGCAGCATATCCGCACAACTTGTGCCGCATCTCATCCGCCGTTTCAATTTTACGGTGGAATACTTTCCCTCAGACGGCGGTGGAACTGGCAAGTTAGTCAATGGAAGCTGGACAGGTGCAGTGGGAGACGTCGTCAATGGGCGGGCCCACATGACTTCCCACATGGCAACCACGTTTCAAAGGAGTCTCTTTGTGGACGTCACGCGTGTCTACTACTATAACAAATTCGCCTTCTATGTCGCTAAGCCGCAGATATACTACAGTTGGAAATCAGTTTACCGCCCGCTGTCTCCTCTACTCTGGCTCTTAGTCTTCCTTTCCGTCCTCGTCGTTTCAAGCACGCTCTGGGTTTCGGTGATACTTACGGAAGACGAGAAGAACAATAGGTTTTTGAAATTTCTCGTTTTCAGCCTTGAGGGTCTCGTTGAAAAGGATTCAGGAAAATTGATACGATGCAAATTGTCGGATGTTGTGCGTAGTGTTGTTGCAATTTGGCTCCTGGTCTGCTTAATCCTCCTTACGGCGTACCGTTCCAAATTAATGAGTGCCATCATGTTTCCTGAATTTCGGTTCGTGCCGCGCACGTATGAGGAACTCGGGAATTCCAATTTCCGGTGCATCATGTACTATATCAAAGGCATTGCTTACACGTACATCATGGCTTCAACAAATCCAGCAATCGGCCAAGTTCGTTCAAGAATGGAATTGGAAACAGATTCGATCAAATGCTTTCAGGCAGTGCTAGGTGGCGGTGCCAGTTGTCTCGCATGGTATGATGTTGGTGATTACGTTGGGAACCTTTACTTTGCAGACAAGTTTGGACGCACCCCATTTCTACAGTCGGAGGACTATAAATTCCCATCGATTGGCGGGTTCTTGGTACAGCGGCACGCCGTTTTCTTACCCAACTTTGATAAAGTAATTGCACAGGCAACTGATTTCGGATTATTTCAAAAGTGGGCTGACATGGATAAAGATTTTATTAGAAACATGGGCAAGGGAAACCGGAAAACTAGTTTCAACCAAGAACAAACTCACCAACAATCTCTTCTTTTAATTAATCTTTCCGGAGCATTCTTTCTCTTGGGATTTGGTTTATTCTTTTCAATTCTAACGTTTTGTGTGACAGAAATTGGGAAGAGACTAGTTCTGCAAGTGATGAAATATACAATTAAATTAAAATATTTCCTAAGTGTTCTACTCTAGGTAGTACTAGTTAATGATTAAACAATATTTGGTTGCATTGTAGTGTATAATACAATTGAATGTTTGATAACGCTTCGCATGATATAAAAAAAAATATATTCGTTTTCGCATAAATATCACGCACTATAAATTGCGACGTCCTCCCTGTATGCTAATTTTTTTTATTCTGAATTGAATTGAATGCTGTCAACTTATTCAAAATTTGATAGTTCCAAGGAACACATTTCAAATTTTTAACCTAAACCCAGAACATATTTGAAAAATATTCATCGTGTTTTGTCTAGAGGGGGGGGGGGCAAGGGCCCTCACCCCCGTAAACCTAACCTAACAGGATACAATGACACGCCTCCGGTAAATGATACAATAAAATAGAACAGCGCCGCAGAAAAACTAGTTTCGGAAAATAAAACTCAACCGGCATAACGTCAGTTAGAACACCGAACTTTGACCCCTGGCCCTGACCCCCGGTGATGTTTACAGGAAGTGGAAGTGGTATATCAGTGATATACTCATCGAACCCTGTGGATTGATATACCATGCTCGACGAGATTTATATTACATTTAAAAATTTGAAATTTCGACCTCTGACCCTGACCGCCAGTGATGTTTGCCCCAAGTAAAAGTGGTATATTCTTGACCTACTTGATGAGCCTGTCGATGGATAACTACTCTTGGTCAATTCCATGAACGGGAGTTATAGGTACTAGGATTTTACCAATTCCGATTCCGCGGCACGAAATCTGCCACATAACCAACCAATTTTTAAAGTGCATTTCTAAATGAATTTCCACAAACCAACCAATTTTTAAATTGCATTTCTAAATGAATTTCTGCATGTTTCCAATTTATGCATATTTTGGATAATTCTTTCAAGTTGCAATAAATGCAAATGTGATAGGCATGAACCTATGTTAAAGTTTCAAAATATCTATTAAATAATGACTTTTCTGAAAAACCTTGCGAATTTTGCTCATTTCTCATTTCACCTCATGCAGAAATTATAATAAACTTTTGTCAGGGGAGAATGCAGATTTGGGCTGAGATGCATAATATAACAGAATACATAACTGATATATGTATAACAGAATCAGCTGTGTGAAATGATCTTTGCCATTGCAGTGTTGGCTCCACTTTACTCCACTCCACTCCATTTTCCTTCTTCGACAGATAGTTATAATTTTTCACTATTCGTCGTCGTGTCACCTTGTTGTATTGTCTTTGAGTCTGTCAGAACGTAACTTAATTCATTCCATGTCTTTTATTTTACAGAGAAATGCCTCATATATTTCTTCTTTCAAGAAGTGCGAACGTCGTTTCTACTGAGAAAGTTTACTTACATGGTCCAGGACATGAAGTCCTATTTCGTGCAATGGGAGGTGAACCGTCAAATAGCAGTGGCCCATCCACATACAAATTCCGCACGTCATTCTTGCAGATATTGGACGCCCTTGAACAAAACGGTTGGAGCGTCGTTGGATCATGTTCCTCTAGAGGCAACACTATAATGACGGAATATGTGTGGACGCTGAAGAAGGCTTAAACTTATTTCATATTCTATTTAGTTTACACAATTAATGTGTATTTGACATCAGTACGTTATTTAAATGGAGGATTTCGAAGCACTACTTTTATCTCACTTTCCGAGTATTCTATTTACGGATTTTTTTTTAAAGTTCTCGTAGATTCTCTGTATCTATATTGCATTCTTCCTAAGGGAGTAATTATTGTTTATTAATAGGTCGTATGAAAACAGCTTATCTACGCGATTTTTGAAATTTTCCTTGTGGCACATTTTGGCGTTTGGCATTTAAAAACGGCAGCTGGTTATTTAAGCCAATAAAAATATGTACAAATTAATTCGAAAAAATTTCGTTTGAGATAAATACAGATTAATATGAATAGTCAATTAAAAAAAATCACACGAAAGATAAACTAAACAGTATTGTAAAGTGTAAATTAGGACAAATATTCCGTGAGTGGAGAGCGTCTGCAATCACCTTTGAGGAATAAAACAGATAAGAAAAAAAATTGGCGTTATATTAAAATAGAGCACATTGAAACGAAAGCTCTCGTTAGTCTTTCAATATTCTGTGATTTCTCTGACAAAGTAAACTGACGTTTTCGGTAAATCGGCCGCACAAGCATTTAGTTGATTCCGAATAAAACTTTTTGATGAAAAATTGAAATTCTTTTTAGGATTTTTATATTTCAAATAACATAAAATATAAATTCTTAGTTCATTTATTTCTCCGTGGCCCATCTTATACTAAAGTCAGACCTTCATTGAATGATAACCATTTTCCTGCTCCGTTTTCATATATTTTAAGAGGAGTTTTACATGGTCTAACAAGTCGGTCTGCATTTTGATTGTTACTATTTTAACCAGCATCCCGTGATTTTCAATTCTACCAAGGATGTGTAGTGGAGGATTACAAGGTGACCAAGATCCATCCCAAAAAGAGACCACGACGATTGGGGTTTAGTCAGCATGATTATTATTATTTCTATAATTTATTTTCCAACTTTTTGGTCACAAGCTCTGTAGAATCAAAATCCAAGGGTTGAAAAACTGGAACCAAAATGACGGTATGAGGTCCTATTGATACGTCCTAGGCTCTATTGCTCTTTGGTTCTGTGTCTGTCACAGGTCACAGACAACTAGGATTGTGAGGATTTTCCTAGTTGCATATTGTTCTTGTGATGTCATCCATTATACTCTGGACTTCATCCTTTTCTATTGACTCTTCTTTATTATTGATGACTTGATTATTGTTTCGAGTGTTAGTTCTTTCTACACCTTCGCTTATTTGGATAAATTTCTCCACTGCATCAACAGCTTCTCATTTTCTGTCATTCGGAATGATGCGAAGCGTATTCTTTGGGTTTTCAATTTTTCGACGTCTGGAAATTTTAAATTCAGGTTTTCAATATTTTGCAAACGTTTCTGGTGGCTCAGAGCAGTGATATGCTGAAGTATCTGAATTCACAGCCCCCTGCGTATACATAAAAAGATGGACATACAAATTTTTAATTACTTATACAAGACCGTTTTAAACCTTGGATACAAATTGATTGTGGAATTAGTTCTTCGAGTTCAAAAAGGCTTTTCTTTAATCTCTGTGACTTTCCCAATTGCTTTCTCCAAGAAGCTCGGTATAAGTGATTTAATTTTCAGAAGGTTACGCTGAAAAGAAAGGAAAACATCAAAACAAGAAATCTCTATTGCAATTTTCAACAGCAAAAGAAACTATACAGGAATTAATTAATCATTTACGTAATGTGCACTCAGTTGGAAAGTTCACAACTTTCCAGTGCAAAATCTGCAGGAAACTGTTTCCAAACAGAAGTCCATTGAGCCACCTCTCCATCATATATCATGAAGGGGAGCATTTCTTAATTTTTCTAATCTGTTAAGTGTTTTCTCAAGCGTTTAGTTTTAAATTCTGAACGTAATACACATATTAGTCACACCGGCTTTAAGTAAACGAAAGTATCTTCCAACGAACTTCCGGCCATTTATCAGAACGCGTCATTTGTTAAACAAATGCTCAATTGACTCATCATTTATTCTGAAAAAAAAACGTTTGTCTTTTTCTTATCTTTTAGTGGTTATCCAAATTTCTGACTCATTCCTACTTCTGCATCCTGGACTGAAAAATTTTAAAATCTTATTTAGTGTGCCTCCGTTTCTGCTTTTAAATCCAGAGACAATCCGGAGCTTGTGTCCAGAATACCACCTTTAAAAGTTTTTTTTTTATATTGCGAAAGCTATTGATACAATGGGCAAGAGCTCCACTTGTCTGGGATTACTCCTTTGTCTCTTCCATACAATTCAAACCGCTCCAAATCCGAACCTGTTCGACGTTATTCTTGACAACGTCCTCCACCTCAATTATCCGCCTGGGCGGAAAGGTTTCAACGAGTCCTGTCACTGGACACAATTTAATTTCCTCGCTGAGCCGTGCGATAAGGATAAGGAACTAGAATGTCAACGATCCTACCTTTTTGAGGCCAATTACACAGGTTGGTCCAAGACGGCAATGTGCAAGTGTAAACACTCAGATTTTAAGTATAACTTTGATCAAAGTAAGTGTACTAATAAGACGGAAACAACACAACGCGTCACCGTGGCTTCTAAAGAAAACGATTTAAGGCTTGTTGCGGATATTGACTCTGAGAAGGTCTCTCGAAGTCAGGGAGGTGTCGCCGTTTGTTCAACCATTGTAGCGATCGCTGTCTCGATTCACTTGTTTAAATAAAAACATACATTTGTAATGTAGTCTCAACCTAAATAATTTCTTAAGTGCTAGGATTTTCACCCTGAGCTATACAATCAACCAATAAATAAGGAATCATACACGGAGTAACCAGTGTTGTCCAACTAAACATGTTGTTTAGCGGTTATTCTATTCCATGCGATTACTTGGTTCGACTTGGTAATGAGCATGCTCCAGAATTTGCTCGATGGAGGTTCCAATCTGGATTCCAGGCTCCTGAACTTTTCGCGAAGCAACCCGCTGCTTCCTGCCCTTAGATCAAGTTCTGCTCCACCGAAAGGAGTGGCATCTTAATTTTCCTCAAATCAATTTCACCTTCCGGTGGAATTCCAGGCCTTTCCAGCAGGCTTCCGAATTCCCGTTGCCGAGAGAAGTTGAACCTGTCAGAAGCCAGACTTGTCCGGGCCAGAGCACGAAATTCTCTCCATACAAAGAGCCCACCTGCAATGCTAAAAGTTTTCCAATGGTTTCTCCAAAATAAATATATTAGTTCCAAATTTCGAATGTACAAGTGACAAATCCCATGATTTTTTTTAGAATACGGAAGTTTTTTCAAGTCATATTCGTAGTCTATTAGATTATAGAAATGAAACTCAGTCATTCCCAATCCCAACGCTAGATTTATTATACAGATCTAAATTCCCTAACTTCATAAATAAAAATAAAAAGGCAAATTTTAATTTTTTATTTATGCTCTAAATAAAAGTTTACAATTTTATAAAAATAAAAAAAAGTGAAAGATTGAAA
>Ga0194135_10001026_pt1 | contig 16327 bp, 10 predicted proteins | sample LitLau_LLRF_2013_FD_134024 | JGI IMG/M metagenome (GOLD analysis project Ga0194135, IMG submission 134024) | Freshwater sediment microbial communities in response to fracking from North America - Little Laurel Run_MetaG_LLRF_2013 (version 2) | ecosystem: Environmental > Aquatic > Freshwater >...
ATCCACCGCCATATCCGTATCCGCCTCCGTATCCTCCCAAGTATCCAGCAGAGGCAACAGCCACACAGGCAGCCAACATGACGAGCACCTGTGTCAAAGTTCAGAGAAATTAAGTCTCAGAAAATATATCCAGAAAGCCCGAATTATTAATGGTTTTGCATATAATATTCGAATGCCTTACCAAAGCTTTGTTCATGGTGAAGTTTGCTTGCGAGAAGCTCTAAGAAACTGAAGGGACGTGTGAGTTTACAAGGAAGGATGATTTGGTACTGATGACTGGGACGAGTGCAGGGCTCCTTATTTATACTCCCTTGCCCTAATCAAGCACTCTGAGGTAGAAGAAGTTATCTGACACAAATTAAAATGACTTAAAAACTATCGCTGTGCAATAATAACAATATTGCACTCGATGAACTACCTCCTCCTCCTCGACTTCCATTCAAAAGTCAATTCATCGACGATCTCATTTTTTGTCTCTTTGGGATGGTCGTTTTACAATTTTCTCAATTCATGTCTTCTCTCATTAGACATTTACAAAAATGTTACTTTTAACTTTGTTGTACCTTCATTCATACACACACACACACAACTCGAGTAGCAATCATGTTAGTTAATAGTTGTATAGTAAGCGGATTGTGCTCACAAATAATTAAGTTTTTTACTTTTTATTATTAAAGTACAATAAGTTTACTTCGTATTATATAATTTCATAATCTCTCGTACATGGTACACATTCCTAAGTTTCCGAGAAGTGTAATTGTACACTTGAGGCCAAGGATAAAACATAATTTTGGACAATGTAGGGTAGTAGCAATGTTGTACTCTACAACACAGACACGTATCACGCTCATAATAATAAGTTATGTTGTGTGTATATCATTGAGGAAGTAGTGGTGACAAATTTTAAAAGAGACACAAATGACATATGCAAACACGTAATAATAATTCAATTAATTTGGTCCCTAGAGGAAAAAATCCACTTTGAAATTCATTTTGGGTTGACTATTAAGTAGACTACTAAGTATCCATTTGAGCGCACTACAACTTTTTCATGCATTATCAAAACTCAAAAACAACTCTGACATTTCAGTCACGTAAACAAATTATTGCATAAGCATTATAAGCATCTCAAATCTCACCTCTAAAAAGTGAGTTACTTTTTAAGGGTAGTTTTTGTTTTCAGTTTCTACGACCCACGACTATGATAATTGAATATTAACTTCATATTTTGTTACTGTTCCTTCGAATCGTTGCATGTTACACGTGTATACTTTGCAATAATTGTTTAATCATTGAGTTGTTCTACATGGAACTCTTGTACTTTGTTGTATGATGCGTGTGAACGCTTCTTATTTTGTGTGTTGCATAAAGTTACATTTAGGGATTGCCGGAATAAGGAAGACAAGGAAATATTGTCCAGTGAGAGTGGCAATGTACACAACCATATTCAGAGAGTGAGGCTAACTTGAGACACACAGAAATAGAACATTTTAGCATTTTGGAGAAGAAAATAGAGAACCCCCCAAAAGAAAACTTTGTATTGAAAGAAACCGTAACAGATTGGCTGCTTGGGTGATCATAAAATTGCATAGAGTATAAAACATGATTCAATACATTTCCACACAGATAGGAATTTCTCAATCCGTTACCGTCGATAAAAATCATTGAATTTGCAAATGGGAGAGAGAGAGACATTGTGAAAAGAGTCATTTTCGCATGAGATGAACAAAGTTGCAAAAATGTTTCTCTCTCACACAACAACACCTGGACAAAGTGGTACAATGTTACATAGAGCACAATATGAATTTTTATACGAGTTTCCAAATGCAAAAAGTTTTTTATTCTGTGGCTATTAAACCCAATCAGGCTCGCTATTCATGGCGTGTGAGTGCTTTATTATTGGGAAAGATGATCCACTCCATTAGAGGAAGATGAATAAACGCTCTCACACAAACACACAATACAAAGTACACATATTGAACAGCTACCTTGTCATATTTTGTTGCACAATTTCTACAAACTTCTCAACGTGTACCCTTAAAAATTAAGACTTGAGCAATAATAGCCACACCACTGTAAAGTGTACGACGACTATTCTGATTGTGCATTGCTGGTTATTCTTATCTGACTGCGAGAGTGCGAGATCATAGAAGAACCGGTTTGTGTAACTGGAGATGTGAGAGATTTGAGATACGAGTGATGATTGAAGAGATGCATTGTATGTTCCTACTGCACTGGCAGTAGTCAGCAGGCTCAGGATGCATTGGTTAAGTAGTAGTAGTAAAAGAAGAAGATGTGATTAGTCTTTATACTCTTTATATTATTCATCGTGGTTGTGTGTTTGTTTAGTCCACGCTCACGAATATCGTCATCATCATCATCATTGAATACAAAAAGGGAGATTTAAAAGCAATCAGACGAAATCACGGGAAAATAGCTTATGCAAGTCATCAATAATTTAGGATCGATTTGGGAGAGAGAGACACTTTTATTCACCTCCTCCTGAATTACACCCGTGTGTGGTTGTTGTTGGTGGAGAACATTCACTTCCGGCACACCTGGTCCCGATCCACCCGCACCACCACCACCACCTGACAACAACCTCATTATTATCATACACTCACGGGGCAAATCGTAATCGTACATCTCAAGAGATTATTCACCATGCGGATGCCTAACTTATTGTCGCCAGTAATTGGAACAAAAAGTTTTGTGCAAAATCGGGGAATTCATCGAGTCTTCCGCGAACATATAATCTCTTTTGCTTCCTCATTACCCGTCAATCAGCAGTGAAACAATCTATCGCCTTCTCCGGCCCTTTTTGCTCTTTAACTATTAATAACTTTGCGATTCCTCCTCCACGTGAGATTCCACGTGGAACTGAGACAGATCGAGCAGTCGAAGACGACGACGACGACCTGTAAAATAATTCTTCTACAAGCGAATAAGCGAAACCTCTTTTGTGGAAAGTACAGTAAGTGCAAGTGGGAGCAAATAATAAAGCGTCTCATGTTGCCTCTCTCGACTCCCCTTCTTTCGCCAGCCTAATAGAAACCCCGATCATCATCCTCGCGTATTTCCTAATCTCTTTTAGTGTAGCCTCGTGTGAAGAGTAATGCTTGTTTGCACTGGGCTTTTGTTTTTGCTAAAAATAAAGTCTTTTGTGTCAGAACAAAGAATATTGTAGAATTTCGAGAGAAGGCGAGCTTATGGGAATTCCCACAGACACAACAATAATGTGCCGGGCAATTCTGGAGAAATAGAACCGGTTTTAAAACACACAGAAAAGAAGGCAGGAAAAAGAACCCCGGGTAAAAATCAGTGATCGATGGTGCTAAAAAATGAATGTGATGGTCATTAAGTTCGTGATTGTCTTTCGGGTTGAGTGATTTGACACCACCTGAGGTGGCCTTAATGACCTGGGCATACACCACCACACATCCGAATATTAAATGAAGTTTACCCCGTTACTGTTAAAAGTTGGAAGAGGAATATATATATATATATTTGGGTACCCTTTAAGTGTATATGTATGAGGCCATTAATGTCTATAGTTGTCTCAGGTGGTGTCCTTTAATTAATCTCTGAATAATTTAATGGAGGCCACGACCAGATGGATGATATTCACACTCCACTTCAAATTAACCGAAATGACGCGATTCCACTTGACTCCACACAAATCCAACAAATGTCAAGCTTTTTAACAGATGCGTTTTTTAATCCAAAACCACTCTGATGATGGTCCCAATACAGATTCCCCACTATGCTTCCATTATTCACACTCCAAGTGACTTCTCCAACACTGCGTCCTTATAATGTCGTTTTAGGCCTCTCCGTGACTTTCCTCGCCAACTTTAGATTTTACATTTCATCCACTCATTATTATTATTACTTCGAGCCATTTAATTCCTTCGCTTTCCTTGAATCATCTCGTCGTCTCTGCCTCTGATTTGTTCGAAGGGGGAAATCATATTTCTAATTAAAGTTACAAGAGATTTCTGCACAAGTAATTGTAATTTGTAATCTGAGATTTTGCAAACCCAGAAGGGTCCCAGGAATAAATTTTACGACTTTCCCAATCTTCTCTCTCCAGCCACCACTGCGACCAACTTCTTCTTCTCTGCATGCATGTTAAGTTGCATACAACTTCATCAGCCCTAAAACCTCTTTTGATATATTAACACGGTTGAAATTACTAGAGATCTGAATTAGACTGTATACAGAGAGAGAGAGAGAGAGAGCAGACTGCTATACTTACAAGTGTCTGGAAGTTTAGATTTAAAACCCAAGATGAAAATTATATATACACAAATCTTCTGTCAAAATCAAATCTGTCCATGTGCTCCTCTCGTCTGCTTCTAATAATAATAATAATGGTTAAAGTTGTAACGGTGTATAAGGAGGAGATGAGTTTGGTCGTCATTGCGGGGTCAGAGGTTGACTTAAAAAAGCAAGCAAGCATAGTAATAAGTAATAAGGCTCACAGCTTATCTTCTCCATATACTGCTGCAGTGCTGCGTGTAAATATATGCATATGAGAAGGAGTGTGTGTAGTAAGTATAGTAATAATCATCATGTGCCGTACTCCATCTCATAATAAACACTTTTTTCGGATGTGGAAAAAGTAAAAAGTGTGTGTGTGTGTGTGTGTGTAAAGGACGAGTCCATTTTTTACTTTTTGTAAAGAGCCTTTTATAAACTTAAGAAGATGATAAGCACTTAAAAAGAACACATGGAAGAAGGGAGCTCATGTGTTCGAAGGAGACGCAGGGCCAGAAGGAAATCCGATCTGCCCTCATGACGTAGGTCAAAAGGTCCAATGCGTAAACGCCCATCTCAATCGCCCAATCTGTATTAATGTGGATGCACACACATAATTTTTGGATCGAGATGACCTCTGACCTTCTCTCGAGATCTCGTGCCCCAGTCTTTTCAGAGATTTCCTCGACGACTCCTGCTCCTGAGTCTGCATTATTGATTACAGAGTGATTGCATAATAATAATATATAAAGCATGTGTATTGACGACGATACGTCAAGGAGAAGTTATTACAAGTTCAAGTCCTCATCAATTCAAGGCAAGAACGAGTCTATCTGCATTTAAGATATACTTAAGATGCTTATTATTTGTTATGGCCGATAGTTCTGGTGGTGCTTTAGTTCCTGTCGAGATAATTTCTCTCTGGAGAAGAAGCGAGTCAGTAATAATTACTCCTCTAATCTCAGTTGGACAAAGCCAGTTTTTGTTTTTTGCTCTTCATTGAGGGTGCAGGTGGATGATGATGTGTGGTTGCCCGTCCACTTTTTTGTGACCATCTCTTCATCTGGAGGTTGTAAAAGGCCTGGGGCTGTTTTCGTAGTAAAACGTAAAAGTTCAAGAACCGGAGAGCCAGATGCACCCTTCCTATATATGACAAGGGATCTTTTTACACCCTCGCTATAGTCTTCGTGTAAACTACGGTGCATATATACATGCATATATTTATATACGTCTCTTTAAGTTCATCTATATACACTCGCTTTAAACACTGAGCACACTGCAACCATCACGAGATGACGATGAAAAGATTAAAAGCAGAGGAAAGTGTCTCTTCTTCTGGGCTTTTTGATGCATGAGCAGAGAGTCCCATTTAGGCTTATACGATAGGATATTATTACACTTACGACTTTCCTATATACACATACACGTTATATTTATGTTTTACAGCATTTATGTTCATCACAAAAAACGGACGAGGCTAGTATCGTGTGTTTGTGGGGGTGGTGGTGGTAACAACTAACGTATATATACATACATATATAGTGGTCGATAGGGACTTAACCTTGACTCAAATTACACACGAGGCTTCAACATGATCATCATCTTCTTCTTTACCATCGCAAATCAGCCAGCAACTTTTAAAACATAATCTCGGGTACAAATGAACAGAGCAAGACGAGAGAGAGAGCATAATATTATTATATAGGAGAAATCTCAAGTGCAAGGATAACTAACCAACACTAATAAACTAGTACACTCGCTTTATATCTGTATATAGAGAGACTACACACACCCTTCGTGGCTTATATAATTTCTTCCTGTTACAGGAAAAAAGAAGAAAGACCAGTAGCACTGGTCCAAGTCTTTATGATGTGTTTGGAGAAACAATCAGTGCTGTGTGCAACAACATCGAGAGAGAAGACAACACAAAAACAACATCCATCCGTCGACCTGCGATCATATAATAATGATTCCTATAGACATTAACAACCCCAGGAGACTGCTGCTGTATAGAAGAGAGGTAAGTAACGTTGTTGTCCACAGGTGGACAAAAAAGAACCAAGATAAGGAAACGGAAGGGTCCATATTATTATTAGATTTATTCTCATCTCGTCTTTTAAACGTCTACACTTCTTTCTTTTCTACACACACAACCACGGATCGCAAACATGACCTATTTAATACCCGTCTTCGTTTTATATATTTTCTCATCTCATCACACTAACTTATTTATCCTGCACACCTCACGTTTAATTTTTTTAATTTTAGACGAGCAGCTTTTTCATATCATCATCGTATACTTATTTGTTGTTACCAGAAGAGTTGAGAGAGACATGTAGGAAAGTACTACTTAAGTAGTAATCATGCAAATGATCTCCTGCTGGGCAATCTGAGACAACCACACTCACTTCTGTCACACACTTATTCATTTTATTCATTTTTATTATTTTGATACGAAGAACCGTCCGAGAACACCATCATTGTTGTGTGTAAACTAAATAATACAATATAATGAGAACACTACTGTCGTCGTCTCTCTTTAAATTATTCGCTACTCTGCATTTAAATTGAAAATCGAAACATTCTATTTATTCTGTATTTCTTATTGTGGGCTATTATTCGTTTCATGATCTCTAATCTCTTTTGAAATTCAGGAAGTATATACACACTCAGTCAGATTTGTAAGACCTTTCTATGTGTTCGGAAACATTTATAAGACCTGTATACTATATACAATGTATTCTTGTTGAAATTGTACGCATCAGTTGGTAGATTTAACTTTGTACTTTGTACGTCTTCATTTATGCTAATATGATGATGAATGTGTGGAGATGGACAAGTAGTTTGATATGGTGGTAGTAACAAGTAAGTAACGATCGGGTTTTATTGAGAGATGAATTGATATTTAAATTGTGGATTTAAAAATTCTATTTGCATAATATCCTCTGTGGGGAAGAAACCTGTGATGGTGATGGAGAAGTAGAACGATGGAGTGTAGTTCGGCGGAGGGGAACTCACCTGTGGATCATCAGAATTGATAAGAAGAGAGTTTATAGTTAATCTGAGATTTCATAACATCGCGTAAAGTGATTTTTGTACGACTCACTGACGGTGATTATCATCCCCTTCGTCTAGGAGTGACTACTATGTATGTGTATGTGTAGGTAATAGTAGACAGTCTCATGCATCATCATCCGAGAAAGGAAAAGTTGATGAACAAAAAGTAGGCCGAGATGACTCATAGTGGTCCCTTGAAGTCCCCTGTATAGTATGAAATGATAAAAGGTCTTTTGTTGTTCAAGGGAGCCGGACTGGCTGCGAAGAACTGGAGATGATGTTGCTACACTCACATGAAGAAGATGCCATTAGAGAGATGTTGTTCATGTTCTCTCCTGACTCAACAACGAACAAGCCCTCAGTTGACCTCGAAAAGGGTCCCTTAGGATCCACTTCGTTGTTGATGATGACAGGTTCCTTCGTTTCTTTATCTAAGGAGCACTTTATTCTGAAGAAATCGATTTTTAAAAAAGCACCATTCGTGTAGATTGTAGTTCTTCTGGATCTTTAAATCTCTGCTCTCTCTTCCAATAATATGATATTACCACCACCACCGTGTGTACGACGACTACGACGACGACGAAAGAAGGAGAGAGACGAACAAAGCTTTTTTCCATCATTTCCTTTCCTCATGAGATGAACACAAAAGCTCCTTGAGTCTCACCTGATCTAACAAGAAGTGTAATAAGGGAAGGTCCAGTCACGACAAGTATACTCTATGGAAGGGCTCCGTATTCTTCATCCGTAAAAAAGTCTTCTTCTGTACTCCCACACAACAAAAAACTGAACGTTAATCCTCTGCCTTTTTATTGTTTGTTGTTACCCTTTTTGGTCCTTCTTTCTCTCCTAAATCTCTCTTTTTTCGTTTTTCTCCCTTTTGTCATGTACACCAGTAGGGCTTTCATGGTAATTTCATTAATCTCACCAGCTCCACGCGGAGAGACCTGTATTATTTCTTACATACATTAAGCGATTTCTTTGCATCTTGTCCTCTCGATTATTCTTCTGTCCTTCATAACCTTGGCAGTCTACTCACTCAGTCTTTGGGGCTTTTATTGTCTAATGAGCTCATATGCTAATCGCTAATCTCTGTGTCGCAGTTTCTGCGGCCTCTTATCTTCGAAATGTGGTCATTCTGAGGTTCTTGTGTTATTGATATTTGATTTTCGTCCTTTGGGATTACTTCTATTTGACTGATCAAGATAAATGTCTCATTTGTATTTGTGTACAGTGTAATAGGTTGAGTGCGTTTGTTTGTGTTGTTGTGTCATAGCTTTGCATATATGAGTAGAATGTTAAGCGTTCCTTATCATCATATTATTATTGTTCTAAACAGTTTAAATTGGCACACTCTCAGGTAAATAAATGAGATTGGAGATTCGTTTGCATACGACGTATTACTATTATACGTGTGTGAGTAGGGACGAGCAATTCACTTGCACACACGGCACAAATTTAACAGGTCATTATGAGTCTCTTCTGGTGGACAGGTAGTTCGTGACTCATCATCGAATGCACACGTTTGCTTCATTGCAGCAGCTTGTGTAGACTCCGTTATGGACAGGTTACTATATAGAGACTGGTAGGTACCTGTCGAGATGCACATTCGTACGCACACCTTCCCTTTCTGCCTCTAATATTCAGAGGACAACGATTAAGTAGCTGCCAGCAAAGAAGGTGTAGTCACTTTTAACTTTAACAGAATCGAATGTGTGTGTGTGTGTCTCTCTTGCTGTTTGGAAATCAGAGTTGGTCATAAATCAATCATCATGTTCTGTGCATAAATGCATACGCACACAGAGAGTCACTTGAATTCAGTTCAGAGTCGAAACTTCGAGAGCCTTACCTTAATAATAATAGCCTTAATTGGTGATGGAAACGAAAAGTAGCAATTTATGAATTGATAATGGGTAAAAATAAAGCTGGAAGACGACAACATGCATGCAAACAGCAAGGAAGATTTATTTATTTAGAGGAGTGAGCGATGATGATGACATGATGACACTTCTCCCTTCTCTGACTTTTGAGTTTTGGGTGACTTGGGGTAACCCGAACGGCGTTCTGAATCCAATTGACACTATTTTTCCATTAAAATTTAAGCAGTGATGGGCCATAATTATGAGAGAGACACGCGAAAAATCGACTTTGTCTGTGAGAGTAAGCACGGCATGAAACAATTAACCTGAGGGTCATCATCATCGGAGGAGACAGGTGCTCAGTCGTAAAGCAGAAGAAAGACAGGCCGAGTGAAAAGAGATAAGTCAGTTGAGATAAGAAGGAAGAAAAAGGAAGGACAAAAAATCAGAGCAAAAAGCAACCTCACGCTACTCTCTCGTAAGAAAAGAACGAGGAGGTAAATAAATTCGCCAGGCAAGAGCGTCGTACAATACATGTATAATATTAGATAAGACTGCTAATAACTCGCAATAACATAATGCACTCCTCGTAATATGCTAATGCGATAATGGAGATGAGAGAGTAGTGGTCTTTTCACCTGGAGCAATTAAGTCAAATGGCACACCTTTCTGCTCTGTTGACCCGGTCTTTGCGAGAAATGACACTGAGGCGCTAATTACTTCACCATCACCTCAGAAGAAGCAATTTGCATATGGCTATGGCATAAAGGCATATGAAGAGCAGTGATAAGGGTTTTTTAAAGTGTGCAGAGGCGAGTGCTTTCGCGAGTCAAAAGAGATGGGAAGAGTGATAGGATGTCCAGAAGAAAGGTTTGAAAAGGAGGGTCATCGCAGTTTAAGCGTCAGGTTGTGGCAGTCTGACGGAAGAACTGGTTAACTTATGTAGATGAAAGTGAATATGGACAAGATGTGTGAGTGCGATAAGCGATGAGTCCGTGAAACAAACGTGAATTATGTTTAGGTTGAAGGTAGATCATCCCGCTCATCTCCATAATATATATTACGAGGATGGATTAATAATATTTATCATCGGAGTAGTGTGTGCTATTATTAGGAGTGTATAAGGAAGGATGAGACTCGAGACCAGACCATAACACTTTCATCCCTGCCTCATGGAGATTAATCATGTGAAGACGATGTGTAGATGATCTTGTGCAGTTTGGTAGTGCACCCTACAAGTAGTAGTAGTAGTCCTTCACTTATGCAATCATCCCTAATCCCAGCAAACACCACCAACACCACTTCGATTACTACTTACTACTAAACACTGTGTCTGTACTATCTGCGAGGATGATATAATAATGCCACAACCAGAACCTGCTCCACACCGACCGGTTTCGAATTAGGGGGCACTTTTACTACCACCACTGCCTCAACTATCCGATAATACACATCCAAATACGAACTACTGAATAGTACTGAATATATACAGACACTGTATATATATTGGTTGCTACTACTACTTAACGCATAGAAGGGTGTAATACTCCTCTCTCCAGAGTCTCTCTCTCTCTGGCTGACCAAGTAACTTCTCTCGGGTGCAAGTGTTTAAGCCTCTCTCCAGTGTTCTGTTGTTGGTTAAACTTGGTTATCCATCCACATGTAGATAGGTAAAAGGACGAGGAACGAGACACGGAAGGAAAGTTTGGGTTTTAAACGGGAACCAGGGGCAGAGAGACCCTCACTCTTGCTCAATCCTCTGAACGAGACAGACATACAAACACGAATTCAGTTTGAACTGAGACTCTCTCTGTGTCCTGCGATATCTCTACGGCTGCGATTGCCAGTGTAGACGAACCACTGACAAAGTGTGACGACAAGTGTTCGGAAGCATATTATACATATAAAGTTCTCATGAAGTGGGGTAATTCTCCCTTCAAACCTTCCACCACTGCCACATTATCCTTTTGTTTCAACGACAAAGTTTATTTCAAAACTATGGCTATTCCATTCTACGACGAGATTTCTGGTCATCCAAGTAGCCACCAGTCGAACTCTACAAATAATAGTTTCATCCACCAGCCTTCGGTGAATAATAATAACGATGGGAATAGACAACGACGACAAGTCAGTGGAGATGGAAGAGTAATAATAAGTGCCTCTCCAGCGATTAATAGTGGAGTGACTTCTCAACAAGTGTCGTTTCTTCATCAGCTCATCACTGAACTTGCTCACATCTACAATTCTTTTGCTCCATCCAGTAGTAGTCCATCTCAACCTGTGGTAGCTCAAGAAAGTAGAGCTTCTCCAATGCAACTCAATCAAGGTAAGCTTCAAAAATACTTTTCATACTTTTCCAGAGTGCCCTAAGCCTAAGAGGGGTCTATAAGTCTATAACGACGAGCTAGCGAGCGAGCTAGGTGGAATCAGAGAAAGTTTGGAGAAAAGTTTGAGGGGAATTTGAGACTTCAGGGAAGTACTATATAAAAAAGCGTTTGCTCAGCAAACATCATGAGAGAGGGAGAGAGCATAAAAGATTCGTGGAAGCTTAAGGGGATTATTAACCTAGAAGCAGATAAATGGTAATTTGATAAGAACAAAAGTAATCCCTAAATTAATGGTGATGGTGAGTGTGTATGGTAGTGAGTTACTACTAAGCCAAACAGAGCAGACATTGTACTCAATAATAATAATAGTTCGTAGAAGAAATCTGGAAAGAGTTCTAACAACTCATATTGCTCTGCACCAGAAGAGGAGCAACTCATTTCAAAGAACTAATCTTTGTTAAAGAGTCTCACCTGAGTTCACGGGAAGAAACAACAGGTACTTAAAGAATAGAGACAACAAAACGCAACAGAAGAGCACAGGTTGGTTCTTGACTATAAACGTTTTCGAGCAAACACACATCACCTAGTATTCCATATATCTGTGTTATCCCAAGGGAGGATGGGTGATTGACTCTGAAGGAAGACAGACCTGGTTGGTTGTGTTATATGTATGTAAGTGTGTAATTGAGACGAAGGGAAAGCAATTAGGAAGGATCAATGTTGATGTTTAGACATTTTAAAGGATGGAAACATATATGTACCTATAAATATATATACATAGAAAGAAGAAGGGTACTTTAAGGCAATCAAGTCCTATCGACCGCAACACACTCACCAATAGTGAGTGGGTGTAAATTGCCTGTCGGTGTAGAGAAGCTTGACCAACTGGTGAGCAAGTGGAGATGACCGGAGATAGTAGGAATAATTAATGTAGAGATGTGGATAGAGATAGAGGAGAGGTGCACACGCAGTGCAGGTGTACTCTGTGTCATCATATTCATATAGTTCAGCTACTTCAGCTACCGTGTATTCCAGTTAGTGTATCTCATTGAGTATTCTATAGCTTTAGATCAATCACCAAGCAATCGCTGATTTGATAGATAATTACCCGAGTGGAATTGTATTAACATTTCGTGTAATGCAAGGGGAGTTGGGTTTATTAGGGAGACGAGGAGATAAACAAGTGTTGTTTATTGGGGGGACTTGAGACACGCACACACCAACTGCATTCACAAACACAGAAAGTAAATATTATTCATATCCAAGTGATTCAGACCTTATCGAACGAAAGCGTATATTATCGTATGTGTACAGAAATATGAATAAAGAGAGAGAGAGACTGAGTCAGTTTTGATAATGAAATGCGATTACCTCATCAAAACAACTCCGAAAGTGGGTAGTAGTGTATCATTCTTTACTAACTATTAAGTAGAGTGGCACAACTTGTTAGTTCAGGTTCACGGGTACCTCTCTGATATTACAGGTTACGTATTTGGAACTACACGTTACTCTACTACATGCCCCATACATATTACATGTATATATACAGGTTCTATTCAACTTACTCATACGTGATAGCCTCTTCGCGTAAGATTAGTCCTGAAGTGTTGCACTTCCTCTTCACGCTTCTTTCCCCACACACGAAAGTATGTATAAGTTCAATGAACATCCTTGAACTACTTACACTTAATGTATTTGCATTCGTTTTCTTACACACACACACCTTTCCTGTGTGTGCGTTTAGGGTTGTATTCTTTGATTAGTCACCTTTTTCGAGCAAACAGAGTGTGAGACATCGTCCGAGATATGAGTAGTCGTCTCGTATGACATGACTGGAGAAAGTGATGATGATGATGAGTAGGTTTATTGGAGGTACTTTTACTAAACACATATGAATCTTTTGTTCTTTACAGATAATCAGACTAATGAACATGCTGGGACTGCTGGGAGACTCCTACCCTTACCTGATTTGGTTAGCTGTCACCAATTGCCACCTCGCAGTAGCACTTCATCTTCATCATCCTCATGGTCTGGTGGTGGCCCGCCGTATGCTAACACCTTGAATAATAATAATGACGTTAATGAAGACGAAGATGAGACTGATGAAGACTCTGAGTCATCATCCTTCGGCCTGAAACTGAGCGTAGAGTGCACTTATCGAAGTATCGGAAGTGACCTGAGACGCATTGCAGATAGTTTTGATCCCCAAACACCCCAGGTTGGTATTTTATCTTTTTGTATTATGTTCCCTGATATATTATACATTCACTTTTCACTCCCCTCCTCCGGTTTTTGCAACTTTTTGCATTTCTCTAAAGTTTTTTACGACCTGAGGATAAAAAGTATGAGGACGACGAGTAGTAACCCTTCTCCATATGAACTTGATGGTTATTACGCGTATTCTTTAGAGGCAAAAAGTTTACATTTTACGAGCATCTTTTGTACTTTCTCTGTTGAATGTGCCCCAGGAGAGCGAGATCAAAGATGATGATGCTTTTAGAGTTGAAAGTTGCAAAAATCCCCTTCCATCCAATTTTTGCATTTCATGAGTCATTTGAATGAATAAATAATGATGATATCTTTTTGTTGATATTACAGAGATCAATCCACAGCAGCAGACGATGTAGTAGACCTGTACGAAGAACGTTAAAGGTTGAAATTGGACTCAAAGTGGTCGTACCCTCCATTCTCATCGGTCTGGGATGGGCTTATCTCCGCAAATCATCGTAAAGTCGCATATTACTATTATTATATAGCAGAACAGAGCAGGATTCCCTTAAGACCCTTAAACTCTTTAGTAAACCTGTGTATGTGTAGATATAGAATACTTATCGACCTTGTTTCTCTAGTTTTGTTGACTCACGCATGTGATGAAATTATATATTGAGATCTTCATTAGCTTCTAATTTACCTTTAATTAACTTAAACGTGCCATTGTATATATGTTCAACGTTATTATTGTAATTCGCTTGCTATAATATCATTTTGTTATAATTACTATTTATATAATTATGCATAAAGCTCATCAAAGCACAGACAAGTGATGAGAACGAATGATCTCTGTCGTTAATAAGATTAATTAACTCTCCCTAGTCTTTCTTTCTCTAGAAAGGAACACACGCATTAAGTTACCATTTCAATAATATCATTATATCATGCCGTTTAGTAGATTTTGATTATGACATCTAAATTAATTTGCTCGTCTCCTGAAGTTAAACTTCCTCGTGAGTAGCGTCGTGCCTCTTTTTGACCTGCTTGGATTAAAAAGAAGTGTCTTTGTCCTCTAAAACTTAAAACAGACCCACAAGCGTCTTTCAGTAAAGATAAGAATATATTTAGAACGTAGTTTACTAAATAATTTTAATAGCTGCGGTCGTCTATAGATATATATATATATTAGATGTACAGGGAGCAATACTTTTCATATATTATTATATGTAAGCTATCAATCAAAAGTACTTCTAAATATAGATATATATTTAGCCGATGTAAATTTTGTACATTAATATTTAGTGTGTATATTTGATACGCCATCCAGGAGTTTGTATTTTGGTAACTCGAATGCCCAAGCTGTCTTTCAACAAACACTGTATAAAATAAACCTATCATGAAAGGTTTCAATAAATTATTTGTCCTTATATAAGAACTAATCTCGATCCTTTTTACTCGCACTTTTATTTCATATGCTGCTCCATACATATCCACGTACAAATCACTCTACAAACTTCTTCTTGACTCTGTTTCGTGTAAAGAGACAAAAAAGTTGATTTGCAAATGAGAAAAGTGAGAGACAAGAAGAGTTTATGAGTACAAAAAATTCGCAAATATGAAGCTGAATACTGCACACACATGTTCATATGCAAACAACATTGAATCACCATTTAGGAATCCAATTATACACTGCAAACGAAGGAGTCAAACGGGGTCAACCTTCTATCACAAGTTGGATTAACAAAAAACCGACTTGATTATGAAGAAGTAAAAAGCAAAAATCGTTCGTGAGTTATCTCGTTTCCATCAGATCTTCATCATAATCTTTGATTATAAAACAACAAGAGGAGACATTCAATAAGATGGAGTGGTCTGATTTCATGCTCACTATTGCTGAATCGGAGCAAAAACGATCATGCACGGAAATTGGTCACGGGGTCAAAGCTGTAAGGAAAGTAATTAGGATGGGGTGACGAGTGAATCCATCAAAGAATGCTGTCTACGTGTACAGTACAAGCAGCATCATCGTCAAAAACATCCCAATTTACTCATAGAATTTATTATTGCATTACTACACAAACATTTCTGGATAATTTACCGTCATTGCATTATTATTATTATATATTGCTACTTGTTATTCACGTTTAAAATGTATTTTAAGACACAAAATAATAGATAATGAAAAATGACGCATGCAAATCAAATGTGCATACCAGTCATCACATTACACCATCATCCAGGTTGACGGTGGCAGACTATGTGGCGACGTCGTGTTAATTGCCATTCTTATGTATATCAAAATACGATAAGGAATGTTCTCTTTTTATCAAACCACCTTGACACGAATTTATGCTAATACAAACACACACAATAAGACTATATAGTACATAGAGAAACCCGATAAACGTTATGGGTTCTTTATCTCGGAGGTTTTTTTCTAGATCCATCGGAATAATTAATTGCGCAGTGATGTGGTATTTAAAGACACATTAATACGGATGTGGTGATGGATTTCTCTTTTCTCGTCACATGCCAAGAATAGGCCATAAAAGAGTGTGTAGCGAAACACGATATTTACTCTTAAAGAAGCAGCAGATAAGACCATGTCGTACTTTA
>Ga0194135_10001027_pt1 | contig 16327 bp, 13 predicted proteins | sample LitLau_LLRF_2013_FD_134024 | JGI IMG/M metagenome (GOLD analysis project Ga0194135, IMG submission 134024) | Freshwater sediment microbial communities in response to fracking from North America - Little Laurel Run_MetaG_LLRF_2013 (version 2) | ecosystem: Environmental > Aquatic > Freshwater >...
AACAAAAATTCAGAAGCCCAGTTGTAATTAAAGATAAGTTTTGAAAAAATTGAACTTCCTCCAGGTACCTCACATTCTTCTAACTTCATAAATTCCTTTATATACGCTACAGATAATATCATTTCATTATTCTTGCAGCTACAAAACTAACAATAAGAGAAGTGATTGAATTAATCTGCTGTCCGTAATTTTTAAGCATTTTTTAGCGTATGTTACGTAAGTTTCATGGGATGTGGAATTTTCTGTGAGCTCCTCTTTTTTTCTGTAGCTTGTAATTCTGAAAGCTAATAATTTTTAGAGGAAAATGTTTACGAAAAAGTAAACAGGGCGAACCTAAAAATCGAGTTTCTCAAGAAAATTATCTTATGAGTATAGTACCAAACTTTGTCCGGGGATTCTTAGGTGCATATTGAACATTGGTGTGTATAAAAGGCTGAAACACCCATGGAATTGCACAATTCATTTGTCTCACGAACTTGGAGTGCTCAAGACCTAATAAAACTTTTCCTTACAATGAAAGCACATCTTATTATTGTCTTACTTCTGGTTGGAATGGTATCATGTGTTCCATTGTGGACTCAAGAAACCCACAACTTCGATCTGGTCCCCGAACATACTTCTTTGGCTGCAGGAATCGATACTTAGTACTGAATTTTCAAAATGATCTTTTTTTTAAAAGCAAAGTTAGTGAAGTATTATATAGTTCTTATATAAAATATTTTCATTTAACAGCTTGAATACAAATGCTGAAAATTACATCTCAAACCTTCCCACGATGATTGAAAGCGTAAGTTTAAATTAGAATTAATTAGAATAGTTTATTTTATTCTTTATTGTTTCAATTCATTAATAATTGTTTACTGAAATACTATTTAATGTTGGTTTTGTCATTTAAGTGATCTAAGGTTCAACCAGAGTCTGCTCATCCAGTTCCATTAATCTTGTATCGAAACTTAACAAATGAGGGATATTAATTTTTTATCCGTGAAACAATGTACGCATTGCACCTGTTACTGAGCGATTGAGTTTATTAACTAGGTAATTGGAAAGAATTTTTTGAATTACAACGAATAAAAATGATGTTGTATGAATTACTATGAATAAACATTCATTTTTTCAAAATAATTGGACCTGGAGCTTTCATAAATCATAAGGTCACCTTTAAAAGGCATAGCATGATGAAGTTATTGATGGCGTCAGCCAAGTAGGACGTATCTATAATAATAATTATTTGTTGGGAGATTGAAGACACTCACAATCGACAATATGTACACCCCAAAGTGTTTTTAGACATTTCCTTTGGACTTTCGCAGAATATCCCATAACCAACTTTTTTATTACAATCGTCTCCTCCTGTAATGTACTTTTCCAAAATACAAATACGTGGAACACCATTTGAGAAAGTATTTTTGCAAAAAGTAAGCTCCTTTTCTTCGTACTGTTACTTAAAGAAGGTACTACCGTCAGACGTGTAATAATACACATTTATAAAATAGGTCTATCAGACAAACATTCTTTTTACCGTTTGTCATTTACACTTATTGTTCTCCTACAGGCAATTACAGTTCTATGGAGCAGCACATTAATCAAAAGCGCAGTCTTTCAATATAGTTTTAATTTGATCTATGTAATATTAAACCCAAGAGGACACATATCTGTTTACTCTATAATTGAAAACAAGTGATCGAAATTCATGCCACATGAATCATCACAGTATGAGTAATAAACTAACCATTGTTATATTATGCCATTTTGCATGATCTTTTATTTCCTGACACCTTTTATGTCAATATGTCAAACTGATTAAACATACAATAAGCCCTGTCATAGGACCATGTTCTACACAACTAATGACTGGTAGTGATGAAATCATCACTTTTTAACTTACCAAATAACTTTGTTTATTTAATTTTATGGAATCCAAATCGAATGCCATAATATTTGAAAAACTGATAAAAACTAATCCGTAAGCTCGTCAAGATAATCAGCACAAACAACATTCCTGGTTACTTCATTATTTGATATGTGCCATTTTAGTTGAGTAATTCATTCACAATCTCCATATACCAGAGGTTGCATTGATAAGGGTCAGCCAGGAGAATTGTGTGAATCACTAAGCTAAATATCATCAGAGAGGTGTGAGCAATCAGGCACATATAAAGAAGAAGATATTCACCCAGTGAAAAAAGTCGTAGCAATAGATTGTGAACAAGAGATTTTTCTTAAGATGGAACATATTCTAGTTTATTTCGACAACAATAACTTGTTCGTACCCGCCATGAAGCATGGACTTATTGTAAATCAGACGAATATCAAATTCGAAGATGGAATCACACAAGATTCCCGAGTGCGAATTAATTACTCTAATCTCTACTCGATAATTCGGGGAGAAAGACGCACAATTCTTAAGCCAAAGTGCTATGGACCTCCAACAAAGGATGAGAAAACTACAAATAAGGACGGGGAAACCAAATCATCATATGTGCCAGAAGATGAAATCCAATATATAGCCACGAAGACCTCAACATTTAACAATAAAGAAAAGCGAGCTGACACTGCCCTGGTTGCTCATGCTGTACATGACATGTGGCGCATGAAGGCGAGAGCAGGTTTCAGTAAAGAAAACTGGGCACTTGTATTGTGCACAATACAAGTGCCCAGTTTTCATTCATTCAACGAGTGTGGAATGAGTTAATTCCAGCTGAGAATAGAGCAATAACGCTCAGGTACTTTAATTAATTAATTTGATTATGAATCTATAAAGGTACATTAATTCGATTATAACATAACACACTTTGATTTCTCATCAAGGTTTCGCAAAGGCTATTCCCATCCAAGCTTAGAAGACATTGTTGATTCAGTATCCGAGATATTAAGGCAACCAACCCAAGGTCAATGGATCAGGCCTAAAGCAGAACATCTGCGAGATATTGACTACAACTTCCTGGCTGTAGTGATGGTTCACCATCCTGACTTCGAGGAAGGTGGATTCCATTACAATTTCAAAAAGTCAGTTTTAAGCAAGAAGAAAACAATAAAGGAGAGAATCCAAAATTGCGATAAGGTTGATGCGTTCAGGCCAGACACGGACTATCGATTCCCGGATAAAATAGAAGGTAAGGAAGTGCCCGAGCTTTGTGAGTTAGGGTTTCGTTGTTTCAAAAGATTCACAAATGAGTGTAATAAAAAGCATACAAGGGAGCAAAATGAATTTTTTCAATTAGCAAAAAAGGAGAAGTACGATGTTAGAAATTATAAAAGTACCATGTGTAAGCGGTTGAAATGCTTTTATCCTGGTAGCAGAAGTTATCTCTGCACATTTGCTCACTCTGAATATGAGCTTTACTGTCCTAAATGTAAAGTAGACTTCCATAAATGCTCCAAGTGATATGCATTTTGTCTTTTTTTTCAACCGTTACCACACTCCTACAAATACTAGATTTAAAACACTGATTTAAAACATAATTTAAATTAACCTTAATCTGACAATGTTTCGGAGTTGTATGCTAAGTTCAACTTTTATCCATAAGAGTTTTAAGCTTAAACATAGTGGTACAAATAAATTCCATTATCAGTCTTCTTGTGGTGCTATTATATGCTGTCTTGTCATTCGAGACAAAAATGTATCAGCAGGTTTATTTATCATTGTAACTAAAATGAAACATATGATTAAATATCTTAACATGAAGCCCGTCAATAAATCATACAATTTACAGCTTTATTAGGAAACCCAACCTTAATCTGATACAATATAATATGAAAACTTTAAGAGGCTAAAAAACCATTCAATGAATCATATAAGATCATTCTACAAAACTAACAAAAGTCAAGATCATCCTAAATTTACTTGATGAATTTATTAATAGCATCAACTAAAAAGGAAGTATCAGTAATAATTTTTGAAAGATTGAAGACACACATTCGAAAATACACCACAAAGCACATTATTATCTCCATTTGGACTTTCGCAGAATACCCCACCACCAATTTCTCTATCACAATCGTTTCCTCCAGAGTATTTCTCCACCATACAAGTGTCTGGATCATCAATTGAGAAAGGAAGTTTATTCGCACCAAATCTCGCGTATCGTTCTTCACATTCGGATCTGTCGATTACTCGGCTTGGGAACTTTCTCAGATCTGAATTAGCGTTTCTCATCCATCCAACTTCACTCACGGCTGCAAATAACACACAGAACTCATTGTTAGTTTGCTGTAAATTGTATTACAAACTGCAGAAAATTGTGTTACCTGTGTTCGCAGTTAACCCCACTCACTTTCGAAACAAGTTTAATAAGAGCCACATTTGATTCATAGTACTGGTCTTCAATTCTCTCAGGAGTGAATTTATCCCACATGACTTTGTGGTAAAACTTCTCGTTCTTTTTAGTCAATTGTTTTCCTTGTTTTCCATTGGTCGAGAGGAGGAATATTTCTTTGGGCTCATAATCTTTAGATCCTAAGGAAACCTTCACATTTAATTTTGATTCCCCATTGTCAGCGAAAACACATTGAGCTGCAGTTATTATTGTGTCTAGGGAAATTACAGTTCTTCCACATGATTTTCCATTTGAAGATGAGATTTTAACCTGTGGAATTCATTCGGAAATAAATTGTTGTTTCATTTTTTCTGCATTTATTATAAGGTACCACAAGCTCTTATCTGTGATAATTCACTTCCAGCTTTCATCCCGAAAATTGGCTCCTTGAACAATGGAACTTTAGATAAATAAAAATAAAAACTTCGAGTAAGCATGAACTTGTTACTGGACCTTAGTTTCAATTGCGCATACCAGCATTCTTGGTTATCCAGTCGACATATTTCGACACTTTTTGAAAGTACATTGGAGAACAGGTGGAATCACTTGGATCAGCAAGACAATCCGTGCCAATGGTGCAAATTGCAGGTCCATCTGAATCTCCACTATTTCCAGCTATTAAGGACTATTTGTCGCAAACATCGTTTAAGTTCAAATATTACTAGTCGATTCTTCTTGTCGACTTACTACTTCCGTATTTCCCCTCTCCAACACAAAGTCTGATCTTTTTTATTGACAGAACAATCTGACTTGTCCCGAATAGGAGAGGATGCGTTTTGCTGATAATCTGTTCCTTCATCAGTATTTGTTAATCCCCATCCAGCAATCAACAATTTATCGGCATATTCTACACATTAGTGATAAAATGTCAGTGAATAATAATAAACGATTAAGTGCACTGGCTGCTGATGAATTGTACATACTATCAGGGGTGAAATCAGAAGACACAATCTCTAAAGCTTTTACGTTTTCACTAAATTGGAGAGGTCTTTCAAGTTCCACGAGGGCAAAGTCGTACAAATTAGCATCGGGATCTGATGGATTATAATTTTGCCTCAATGAAGAGTACTTTTTATTGACGACAATTTGTTTCGGTAGAACTCGGTATCTTTGAGAATACTGGAGAATATCAGGCAAATTAGTTTCGGCAATAACATTATTTTGATTTACTTTCTTGACTTTTTAAGTTTCTTTGTCAACTACGCAATGTCTGTAAGGGGAATATAATAATATTAATAATACTACGCTCATAAACATAAGAGTTGTTTGCAACATACTCTTACGCAGCTGTAATAATCAACTTTTTATTGTAAATCGTTCCTCCACAATTATCCAGAAAGTAACTTGTCTCTCCATTTGAATCAAAAGGAGTTATCATGGACAATTTGACTTGGTGAGGAAACTCGTGAGCTCCTGCTGCAATAGCAGTGATCAAAGCAGCTATAAATCAGTCGAACGTATTGATAGCTGTTTAATAATTTCTTTGATGAATATTTGTAGTAGTTGTAACGTAATGAGTAAACTGATCTATGGAATAAGCCAAAAATAATGCGAACTATTACGATCTCGGGACCTTCTGTTAACCGGACAGATGGTCTACCAACTGAGCTAATAGTTGCTTGATTGCTTTCCACACTATCAATCCCCTACCCGTTTGCCATGGCTCAGGTTGGGTACTACCTAGGAACTGCTAGGCCTACCCTACTATGTGTTACATAGTTAATTATGCATCAAATTATAGTTTGGATAGTCAGGAACGCAACAAACAAATTGCACGTCTTTGTCATCACTGCATGATTACTAAGTTTGAAGACGATGTTTTCTGTATTTTCGCTCCTTTAGATCTTCTTATTTAAATTCTCATTTGTATTTAATTGATGAAGGCAGCAATTTCGCCGTGTGGAAAGTGTGTCAGGTAGATAAATTAGTTAATTTGTTTGATTTTAAATTATTGTGTATGTTTATATGCATATAATATGTTAGAAATCATGCATGAGATTTCATTTAGTTTTCTTATAATAATTGAAAGAATTTTGTAGAGTGGACTTTAGATTCGAGTGTGAGAATGAGTATTTTTAAGACAAAAAGGGGAAATGAAAAATTTCCCCTTAAAATCTGTTAGCAATAAATATATCACCCCTTCGTGTGATCATTTCTGAGAGAAGATGGGTGACTTCTCATAAAAATTAAATACTAATCCTGACTATTTTTAGCTGGACTTCACATCCAGATGAAAATTCAATTTTGTAACTCAGTCTGAGTTGAACGAGAGAAGAAAGAGCATGTCCCTTTGGGAAGTTGCTCTTTTGAATCGTTTAACTCAATCCCCAATATTGGAAATAAATATTTGAAATTATTTCAAATTAACTCGTATTGCAAATTAAGGCACCTGTCAAACTGGAACTTCCACAATCCATGCCTTAAGATTACCTCTCAAAGGCATCCAGAACTCCCCATTGCATAATGAAGCTATTGATAGCGTCAGCCAATTAGGACCTATCAGTAATAATTGCAAGGAGATTAAATACAAACAGAATAAATAAACTTGTACATTACAAAGAGTAATAAACCGTTCAAGAAAGAATGTAAAAAAAATGTCGTAACCCCCTGGGTCTTTTTGTCTGTGCATTCCTCTGTACGTCTGTAGGTTATAGGTCAAGGGTTCGTTAAAGCCTGTTTGGCCTCTAGACGTGAAAACATGCTCGGTAAACGCTGTTTGGCCTCTTGAGGTGTAGGAATGTACAGTAAAGGCTGTTGAGCCTCTAGAGGTGAGGAAATGTACGGCAAAGACTGTTGAGCTTCTTGAGGTGAGGTAATAATGTTTAGTTACCCAGATAAGTTTAAAAAAGAAAAATTTCGAAATTTTTACACTTTGTATTAGAGACCATTTTGGATCCCTTAGGGCACTACCGATATTCGTTATATTGAAGAGTTTACATGTTGGAGGGGTCCCTGATAAGTTGTAAAAGGAAGAGTTTGAAAATTCTTGTTATTTCTTATCAACTGCCCTTTAGACCCTTAAGGGTCCTACCGAGATTCGTTACATTGAAGGGTGTACATGTTGGAGGGGTCCCTGATAAGTTGTAAAAGGAAGAATTTTGAAATTCCCATAATTTAATACTAAGGACCCCTTTAGACCCTTAGGGGTCCTACCGATTTTCACCATATTCAAAAGTGATCATCTGCAACGGGTCCCTGATAAGTTGCAAAAGACCACATCTCGAAAAGTTGTGTGGTTCAAAAGTAATGAGATGGACAGACGGACGGAGAGACAGACGGACGGACAGACAGACGGACAGACGGACGGACAGACAGACAGAACATTCGCATAAAGAGGTTGACATCTCTTAATAAAATTTCTATTTGGACTTTCACAGAATACCCCACCACCAATTTCTCGAGCACCTCACAATCGTTTCCTTCAAAGTAATTCTCAACCATACAAATATCTGGAGCACCAATTTAACAAGGAAGTTTACTCGCACAAAATCTTGTTTAACATCTTTCGCATGCGAAAGTGTCGATTACGCAGCTTGGAAACTTCCTCAGATTTGACGATGCATTTCTCATCCACCCATAAGAAATTTTGTTAAAAAAGATACGATGATGTTTGTAGGACACGAGTAGCCAATCTAGGCTTTTTTTCTTTCCAAAAGACCAACTGACCTACCTGGTATGTAAATGCATGTTGTTACGATAAGTCATTAGACAAAGCAAGGTTCCAATTGTGATCGAAAATAAATAATTTCTTAATTAATACGGTAAATGTATTCCCGAAAGCACACAATCAAGTGTATTTGACTGCTTATTACTAGCGCATAATTATATATTGCTCAACTCATACTTTTACTTGGTAAAGCTAAACGCAAGTCATTCATTCCTGCAAAGATGATTCTACTTAAAAAAGTATGGTAAGTGCTGATATGATAATAGATAAACTGAATGAATTGAATTAATTTCTATCAATTGTATAGCCAGCATATCAACTCGTTCCATTAGTACATTGCCCATACTGTTTGCCCATGGCATGACAAGATATTAAACTCTGAATTCGACGTGTCATATTCTTGGTAGGCCTTACACTAAATTGCTGCGAAATTCACAGAATGAACTTGTTCAATCTGTAACAAAGTAAGTATAAGAGAAGCCGTTTAGCTAGATTATACATAAAATATTACCACATATATGTACCATTTATATGCCCATGCCCATATATATTAATTTTCATACATGGATTTAGACACTATAAACGCATATAACAAGACAATTTTGATGAATAAGATGCTTTGATACATTTTCCATGAAATTGTCGATTTTGTTAGGAACATTATATCGTAGGTATGGTTGACTTCAGAGTGTAGGATATAGAGAATGAGAGCAGATTGTGTTTAAAGAATAGTTTCTATTTGACTGTTACTCAGTAATGTCTCAGATCTCTTCCTGTTCGGTCAGCTTTACTTGTACCAGCTTTGAACGACTTAAAGATAGGAATGGTAAGTTGAGAGTTTTTTAATTGGCTATACTATGGATGCAAATAAATTTCAATATAAACTTTGGTGATAGGAGGCTTTCAGGATTTTTGGGATCTCACGCAGTTAGTTTGTCCGTTGCAGGTTGAGGTAGGGTTATATAAGCTACATAATAAGCTTTACTTAATTCTTTGTATGAGATACCATACACTCTTCTCCAGATTGAATGAATGAATACTTGTATCATTTTAGAACAGGAAAAGAAGCACTGCAACATACCACTGACTGACTGTTCAATTTTAGCCCAGGTATTGGGGTTATAGACCCGTGTATGATATCCACTTTCTGTCCGTCTTGTCTGGCGACTTTTACTAAACTATTAATATCTCAACAAGCATTCCATGAAATGATATGAAACTTTGCAAGTACTTAGTGAAATTTATTTCGCACGTAAAGCTTTGATAGTCGAAGCCAAATAATTTTTTAATGACCCGTGGGGGTCACCGGTGTGGGTCAAAACGGCAGTTTTTTCGGTTTTTCAAAAGTAACTCAAAAACGAAGAGGGATGTTGTAGATAATAACACGCTCGACATTTTTCGTTTTTACAAAGAGCCTCCAAAATGTAATCCCCACCTTCATTTTTAAGGTCACAGCTGACAAAAGTGACACATGTTTACTGAATCATGAGCGTATTTGTACTCGTAGCCATGCATACAATAGTTTGTTTATATCAACAAGCAAACATGCATTTGTGAGTCTAATTATCTTTCATTCCAATACCTGGGCTTTAGAGATCTGCTTGGCGTAGGTTTTTGTAATTATGCCTCAAGCAATTATTTACCAATTTTTATAATCATCGCTTAAAGAATAAATTACTAATTGAAACCAGTCAATCAAATGACTAAAGCTCAGCTGAGGTAACTCGTTAATTGCCAATTAATTTTTCTCATCTCAGAATTCAGAATAAGTTTCATCGACTCATCGTGTAGGTTTATGGTCGTGCATTAGACTACATATAATATTAATAATAATATGCACTCCCTAACTGCACATTGCACACCCTTCTGCGAATTTACTTGAAGGACTTTAATGAGGAAAAGAAGCACTACAATTACAATTGATATTTATTACCTGTCAGTGCAATATTTGTAAATGTGCTTCAAACAATTATTCACCTATTTTTATAACCATTGCTTGAAGAATAAATTACTACGAAGTCAATCAAATGACTCAAGCTTAACTGACAGGTGTAACTCCCAATCAGAACTGTCTATTTTTTCTCACCAATCAATTAAGACTAGCTTATCCTGTATCTTTTTCTCTTCCATCGTGTTATATTCCAAATCAGCATCTAAATTATTATTAATTATTCCTAATGTGAAAACGAATACTTCTGATTCTCTAATGTATAATATTCGGTATCTATTTTCTAGAAATCCTAAGGAAGTTTACTTAAGATAAGCATTACTTTTATTTGTTCAGCTTGTGTCTCTCTCCCTTCCTTAACCTTATCCATGCTCCCTTATCTCAGTGCCTCCCATATATAAAGGCCAGTTCTCCCTTGAATCCTTAGCATTGATTGCCCATAACGCCCTTGCTCAACATCTTCCTTTCCTCTCCTCTGTTCATTTTACTAACAGTTTGTATCCATTAGGATACCATTAGTGTTATGATGTTTTTTACTCCTGTTTATATTTATTACAAATTCGGTCTTATTATTATTTATATTACCCGGATAAACTTTATTTTATTCTGTAATCAAATTCTGATATTAATTTCTATATTTAATCTGTACCAATTGAGATCAAACTTACAACATAAATAAATCAAAATTAACTCTTTCCTATAATGAGCTAGCCGAGGATCGAAGCATGCAAGCTAGCAATATTTACATGATAATGTCCAGTTTGCTGGAAATTACACAAAGAAATGGAGTAGAGAAGTAAATCGTGTCTCACATATGGTCAATTGAACAGATGAAAAGAAGGCTAAGTTTCCTGAAACATTTTAAAAGGAGAAAATAAATAAAGTTGTTTTGTTTACAAATATTTTGGAAATAGCGTTGTCCATTCTGTTTCTAATAAATACTCTTATTGCAGCACACGAGATGTTTAGAGTTAAGTTTATGATACAAAAGTTACAATATCTCATCCTTTGTACATATCATTATTTTATTAGACATGATGTGTGTATAGTGCATATTGGTAAAATTTAGAATACATCATATGTTTATGTTTATGAAACAATCAATCATTACAAAACTTGCTTTTTTAATCAAATTATAGCAGTATGGCAAATCATTCAATTAACTGGTTCTAATCTAACCTTATAGCCTATCCCTGTATTACTACTGTCAGCAGAGAAGAGAAGTATCGCCGCTGAAGTTGAGCCAACAAATGTGCTACTAGGTGTTGTTTGAGTATAACTATAAACAATATTGGAAAAAGTAAGTTCACTTCAGGATAAATAAATAAAATGGTAAACTTCAAAATTTGCACATACTTGGTACCAATCTGTGAAATTAGAGCTCTCTGACGGTTCGGATCTTCCGCGATCGAAAATATTTTCAAGACATCACAACCATTGCAACTTGGTTCCGCGTCCAAAAATGTTACAGATAGTCGAAATGGATTTCTAGATACCGGAGCAATTAAGGTGAGATGAACAACATAGTTTACATACTGGTTAGTATTGTTTAAAGGAAATGAGATTTGTTGGGCGCGATTTTGTGTTATTATATTTGCATTGTAAATTATGAGTTCAGGAGGCACAACAGTATTGTTCCTGGTGTTGCTAAAGCGAATTTTAAAACTCGAATCCAAATCGGCTGTGTTTGTTGTGCTAACACTTAAAGTGACTAGAACAAATGCACCGGAAACTACGCAAGTATTTCTTGAAGTGGTAGTGGAACTGAAAAATGGAGGAATTATGATAAAGTAATCTTCAATATAAGTTTTGGCGACTTTTGTAACACTTAGTGAATATAGAACTTACTTCATACAACATTCAGTTTGTTCTCCACGCCTTGCAATGCCTGTAAATGTCAAATGCGTTCCAGGAAGTAATTTGTTTTCTGTCATCGTTAACTGAACAACTCCTGTTTTTTCTAGAATCCAAAACTTTCTTTTCCAAGTGTCGTTAGTCCTACCACTGAATGATATATTTCCAATTCCTCCAGAGAAGTTTTCAACATTTATGGTGACAGGAATTTCACCTTGTTCCTGCAGAAAATCAAACCACCTTATTGAATGCTTTTAAGTTGTAAGAAACTTTATAATTTAAATTTGTAATTATTTTGGAGGAATAAAGATTTTACGTATGGTTCGTATTCTATTCCAGGATATCTTATCATAGCATCAGCCAAATCTTGAAAATCGTCAACCATCACTTCTTCAACAATTTGGGAACTTCCATTCAAATGGTAGATTTCTTGGTTTAAGGATTCTCGAATTCCTCCTGAGTTACCGGATATTTCATCCAATTTTCTTTTCATTTGTGACTGCAACTTTAACTCTGTAATTACTGACTGTTTCAGAGCTTGTTGATTTGTGGAGAGTGACTTTAATTTTCGTCCAAACGAATTTGCCATTTTCCTAAAAATCTTGCTCATCTGACAAATAAAAACACGGTTACCGGTTTTGGTAAGGTCATCTAAAAATTCTATATTTCTAACTTACCTTCAACACATAGTTCTTGTCTGCTAAAGCATCAGCACTACCTTCAACGTCAGTCTGAAATATTTAGATTTTTATTTTAAACAATTACTTTATGTTGTATTTATGTCTAATAAAATAAATTTGTTTTACTCTTTGAGCCTGGATACTTTGAAAGTTGACAAAGCATAAGATCAGCACTATCGCACTATAAATTTTACAACAAAGCTTCATTTTGGAATGTGAATTGGAGTTCTCTCCTGCTCCCGCTCCAATTAAGTACTGTTGTCTTGAAACAGGCACATGCAAGAATTATATTCGGATTGCAGCTGCGTCTGATTACTGGAGACCCCAGGAAATTGATAATTTGCGTCCGGTGATAATAGTTGGTTTCATATGAGTACTGATATCATAGCAGCTGCATTAAGATTAGTTAACTGCCTTCAACTACCATGGCCATGTAGTGTGGCTTAAGTACCGGTATATTGAAAATAACTTGACTATTCTGGCAGTGAAATGAATAATGAAACTCTTGTTCGGTGGAGATAAAAATGGTGTTTTTATACATGCTGACCAAAATTAATCCCACAAGCTCTGTTTTCAGGATGAAAGACCGGACTTTGAGTTGTAGTGTGAAGACAAATTCCACCTTTTGTTAAACGTAGTTTGAGTGTTGAATTTTGAACGTACCCCCAAAATTTCAAGTCAATCAGTCGATTTTTGCAGAATATACAATCATAAATTTAATTTTGTAGGATTGGTAGACTAGGTTCATGGATTGGTAAACGCCTGGTAATATGATCAATTATAACACAGGGCTGCGTCGATCGGCCGTTTTTGTTAAGCAAACTTCAAAGCACTTAATTACTGCGTTAATTATAATACATATGAGGCTTTATCTGTCAAATGTATTTTGTACCCTACTAAAACCAGTTTTCTCACTGTGCTAAATTTTTGTACGTTCTATCTTATCATTTTTGGACCGGAAAGCCAAATAGCCGTCAACGTTTAGCTTTATCAGGGTTAACCACACTGCTTCCGTGAGAAATGTTATCATAGCATTCGTGGGTAGGAACAAGCAGCTAATTTACTGTCTTTTACTAAATTGCTAATGAGTCAAAAACATTTAATATGTAGGACAAAGTAGCCAATCGCTAGAAGTTGTAGTTTGATATTATCTATAGTTTTTACGATCTTTCCCACGATCTAACTATGGATCATTTAATGGAACGTCTTCGTCCAATGTCACTGGCACCCCAACCTCCTCCTCCTCCTCCTCCTCCTTTCATTGCACCAGCTTCTCCGGCATTCCAAGTTGATCCTGGAGCAACATTATTTTTTTCTTTCTTTGCAAACACTCCAGTCTGTGAATTGAATTAGTCTCCCTTAGTAATGTCAATAGCGATGTAATATAATTTACTACAGATTATTAGTATTACCTCTATTATACTCAAGACCAGTACCATCAGAAGAATATAACCGAAAATCTTCATTATTTCGTGTAAATTGTGTTTCAGTAAGACCACGGAATCAATGTTGAGTTATGTAAGTGGAGTTTATAATCTTTATCAAAATCGCGATAAGAATTCAATGCATTCAACTGATATGTTTTGAAAAATGAAAAATGAGAAACTCTTAAGTTAATGATTCATTAATTGCATTAAACAATGAGAAGGTTTTCGAGTTTTAGTTAAAAAATCACAATCTTTTACGAAGACCTTGGATTGCAAAGTTTTTATGCATGAACTACTCCTGTTATTAAATGAAAAGTAATTAAATAGCATTATGAATAGATCAGAGTCGTAAAATGTTTGTCCTTGAAATGTTCAAAGCCTCGCAATTCAACTTCTCATTAAGATTAAATTATAAGCCTTTCATAGATTAAAAATGTGCTTGAGATGTAATGAGGTTTTTTAGAATCTCTATGAGAAATACAAACGTCGATGAATTTATGTTACAAAAACGGTGTTAACAAGAGCCAGAAAAATTGTGTTGACTCTGCAGAATGTATTTGTATTTATTCTCAAGTTTTTGGAATCCTAAATGTCTTTTTGTCTTTGAACATTATAATTGAATCATTTAAAAACTTTTCACTACATTTTTTGTTGAAAAAAAGCAACCTACTTGTTACTTGTGGGATTTTAAATGAGCCTTTAGAGCTTGAAAATCTTGATTTTAAAGTGTGATTTCAATGCATATTTGTTTAATACTCAAGAAGACAATCATCTTGAAATTGAATCAGCAGCAGGACCTTCGTCTTGAGGAGTTATCTTGCTCTTCACCGTTTCCTACAGCAGCAACACCTGGTCCATTAGCAGAAGCTGCACCAGAAGGTCCTGGCTTCACAGTTTTAGCAGAAACATTCATAGTCTTTATAGTAGAAAAAAACTTCTGTTAGTAAATCTTAATCTAATTCACACAAGATAAAATATAAAATGTATGAACTTACCCCGAACATGGACAAAATCAGAAGCACTGCAATCAAATACCCAAAAATCTTCATTTTGCGTTAAGTTTGATTTATATTTTCGGAGTGAGCTGTATGTTAATGATGTGATGTGAATGAAGAGAGTTATAATGTAGTCTCAGTCAGAAACGGTTTATCGCAATGCGAATATTGTACAAACAACAAGGCAATATTATGTAGAATTGTATTTATTATGAATAAATTGTATAAGCTCTGGCAGAGTTTTTTTGTGATTAAATAATCTGAACAATAACATTGCATAACATATTGCATTTAGCATAGCGATATTCTTTTGAGATTAAAAACCTCGCTCTTTTTTCATTCATATGTTAAATTGCATTGAATAACAAAGAAATAACAAATGCAGAGCTTTAGCCAGAACCTATACGATCATGTATTCAAGATATTAAAAACCAAAAAGCCATTAATAGCTTTGTTTATTTGCCAGCCTCTGCCTTTTTATGACATAATGTCGAGCTTTTTTTAATTGAATTCAATTGTTCTTATGCTTTGAATAGTTAACGAATTGCTTTTCCTCAAATAATTTATACCGTGGTAAAAAGTCTCGCTGATGATTCACATAAGTCAAATTCAAATTAATTCAGATGTTTTCTCGAATATTAAACACAGAAAGAGTTTTAATGCGACGCTGCAAAAGTCCAAAATATGATAAGTGCATTTCCAGTAATTTTGCAGATTTCAATGCTCTTAACTGGACAAACTTTCAAGAAGTACATTACATTACTACGTAGGTTAGAGTAATAAGGAGATGAAAGCTATGAAAGGGTCATCATTGTGATTATTTGATAAGAAAACACCATTCCAGTATATTTTTATATATGTAAGCCCCGGTGTACTTTACCTCACCTGTTATCAGTAGGATTTTGACATTCACGTCATTTAGCTGTCATTTCATAATGCTTATTGTTTGATCACCTTATCTGACTTGTCAATTGTGAAGTTTAATTGGCAATCACATCATAAATAATAAACTTGATGCATGACCAGACTACTGATACTGATAGGCTATGAATCTGTCAATAAATTGCATAAGTTCAAGTTCAGAGTAAAACTGTGTGGTAAGTTCAATTATGAAGATCAGATCATATTCATTTTCCGGCACACGAAGGTTGATCACCTGAAAATTAAAATGGCTCTACTTAACCACCATTTAATTATTTTAGTTAGCATTGTTCTTGCTTCTGGACAATCAATAAATTCGGAATTTACTGAGCATCGCCATGAGGTTTTCTCAGACAACTACGAAGCCAAATGGCAAATTGATTATGAGAACGAGATAGTCCAGTTTGATTTATCCGTTCGTACCGAAGGATTCGTTGGATTTGGAATCTCACCTTCTGGAGGAATGGACGGTGCGGATATTTTTATTGCTGGAGTGTTTGAAAATGGAACTGCTTA